>Ga0209438_1000455_pt1 | contig 12517 bp, 8 predicted proteins | sample GraSoi_2013_20cm_FD_185825 | JGI IMG/M metagenome (GOLD analysis project Ga0209438, IMG submission 185825) | Grasslands soil microbial communities from the Angelo Coastal Reserve, California, USA - Sample 9_17_2013_20cm (SPAdes) (version 2) | ecosystem: Environmental > Terrestrial > Soil >...
GCGCTTCCGTTCGTGACGCCGGCCGCGAACTCGATCGGAGCGGCGGTTCCGATCAAGACCATCCCGAAGTCCCAGCAGTTCTCGTAGAGAACGGGAACCGCCTGCCCCCCGGAGCCCCCGACTCCGGTGAGCCCCGGTCCCATGTAATTCGAACGGTAGCCTTTCCCCCGATTCGCCACGATATCTTCGCCGCGAACGGCCGCCTGGTCGGTGCGGAGATCGGTATGGTATTGGTACATGAGGGGCGCGCCGATCAGGTTGTTTTGGGGTGCGTACGAGCGGTTTGGATAGGCTCCCAAATGGAGCGGAATCTTCCCGACCTCAAGATGGATGTCGCGCCCTTTCGGATCCGAAAGCCGGACAAAACCCCCGAAGAGCCGCGCCATCATGGTTTCGTCGTCGTAGAGGAACTCCGTGAAGACGTGGACGTGATCCTGGATGGGGGCGTCGGCAAAGAGACGGATCCGGGCCGTGTGGAACGGGTTCTCGCCGAAGTTGAGGGTGTTGATGCCCTCCTGGTCGGTACGGCTCAAGCCCACGAGGTCCAGGTTGCCCTGGAAATTCACCGGGCCAACCGAGGCGCATTCCACGGGCTCAACCGGCCCCAGGCAAAGTGCGAGCCCGAACATCAGACCGATCCATCGCACGTTCGGTTCCTCCTTGAACGAATCTCGCGACCGCCCGCCCCGCCGCCGGGTCGCACTTCCATCTCCCGGCTTCCCGGGGACAAACCGCGTCGACGTAATTTTCGGTACCGAACGCCCCGATCCTGAGCGGAAACGATGGTGTAGACTCTGGGGATGGATTCGATGGAACCGACCCCGGCGGGGGTTTCACCCGCCCGTGGGTCCGCTGAAAACCAGGCTCCGGCTCGCCGCGGCCAGACGCTCGATCTCACGATCTCTGACCTCGCCTTCGTGGAGAATGCCCTCCCGGGAGACCGTGTGCTCGCAACGGTCTATCGGAAGCGGCGTCAATACGCCGAGGCCCGGGCCGTGGAGATCTTGGCCCCCTCCCTTTCCCGAGTGCCGGCGCGCTGCGACCACGTTCCCATCTGCGGGGGGTGCCGGTTTCAGGATTTCGACTATCCAGAGCAGCTTCGACACAAACAGCGCCAAGTCGAGGACTGCCTCGCTCACTTGGGCCGGCTCCGGGTGCCCTCACGGCCGATCCTGCCGGCCACGAGCCTCTTTCACTACCGGAACAAGATGGAATACTCGTTCGGCCGCGACGGAGATCGGCTGACGCTGGGCCTCCACCGGCGCGGGCTTTTCGACAAGCCGTTCGATCTCGAGCGCTGCCATATCGCGACCCCCATCTCCAGCGAGATCGTCGCGTTCGTGCGTGACTTCGCACAGAGGGAAGCTCTGCCGCCGTACGATCTGCGGCGCCACACGGGCCTCCTCCGATTCCTCGTCGTGCGCGAAGGGATTCGGACCGGCCAGGTGATGGTCAACATCGTCGCGAGCGAGCCGCATCCGGCGCTCGAGCGGCTGGCTGCGGCTTTACGGGGAGCCTTCCCCTCCGTCGCCAGCGTCGTGTTGAATCTCACGCGACGGAAGGCGCAGGTCGCGCTCGGGGAGGAGGAGCGCGTGCTCGAGGGGCAGCCGACGATCCTGGAACGTTTCGGAGGACTTACGTTCGAAATCTCTTCCAACTCATTCTTCCAGACCAACACCGAGCAGGCGGAACGTCTTCTGGATTCGGCGCTGGAAGCGCTCGCCCTGACCGGAACGGAGCGAGTCCTGGACGTGTACTCGGGCACGGGCACGTTCACCCTCCCCATCGCCATGAGGTCGGCCGAAGCGATCGGCATCGAATCCTCCGAAATTGCCGTGCGGGACGCGGAGCGAAACGCCGAGCGGAACGGCATCAAGAACGCGCGCTTCTGGAGGGGGGAAGCGATGGAAGTGCTGCGCGACCGACTGGACTGGGGAGGGCGCGATGCCTTGGGACCCCCCGATCGCCCGGAGATCCATGCGGTACTCGTCGATCCGCCGCGTGCGGGACTGCATCCCGGCGTCGTGACACGCCTCATCCAATTGGGCGCGCCGCGGCTCGTCTACATATCGTGCAATCCGAGCACGCTGGGCCGCGACCTAGCACTCCTCTGCGAATCGCGATTCGCGCTCGAATGGATCCAACCCATCGACATGTTCCCTCATACACCCCACATCGAATGCGTGGCGGCGCTCAAGCGCGCCGTATGAAACGGCACGCGTCCATGAGCCAATCGCCCACGGCAACCCGTCGGGAACCGGTGAAGAAGGGGAGTCCGGTCTTCGAGGCCGTCCTCGCCAATGGCTTGAAGGTCTTGATCCAGGAGACGCGGGGGGCGCCGGTCGTCTCCTTCATGGTCTGGTACAAGGTCGGATCCCGAAACGAGAGCACCGGCATGACCGGCATCTCCCATTTGCTCGAGCACATGATGTTCAAGGGAACACCGAAGTACGGCAAAGGCGAGATCGCGCGGCTTCTTCAGCGAAATGGCGCCTCGTTCAACGCGGGGACGTCGCTGGACTACACGAACTATTTCGAGGTGCTCGCGTCGGACCGCCTCGAGCTGGCGATGGAGATCGAAGCCGATCGCATGACGAATGCGCTCATCCCCGAGGAAGAACATCGGCTCGAAATGACCGTCGTTCGCTCGGAGCTTGAGCGGAACGAGGACGATCCTCACCGGGCGCTTTACACGGAGCTCTTCGCGCAGGCCTTCCAGGCACACCCCTATCACTGGCCGACGATCGGATGGCGAAGCGACGTCGAAGCGATTCGAACGGAGCAGATCCGCGACTACTACCGGAGCCATTATCTGCCCAACAACGCCACGGTCGTCATCGTGGGGGACGCGTCGCGTGACGAAGCGCTCGCGCTCGTGGAGAAACACTTCGGCCCGATCGAGAGAGGCCCGGAGCCTCCGCCCGTCGTGACGGTGGAGCCGCCGCAAATCGGTGAGCGTCGATTCAAGATTCGAAAGCCCGGGGACACGCGCTACCTCATGGTGGCCTACAAGGCGCCCGCGCTCACGGACCCGGACACCTATGCCCTGGACGTGCTCGGCATGATCTTGGGCCATGGGAAGGCGTCCCGGCTCTATCAGGCCCTCGTCGAAGGAAAGCTCGCCACGGATGCCGAGGCGGCGAATGAGACGGCGCGCGATCCTCTCTTCTTCATCGCCGAGGCCACCGCGGCTCCCGGCGTGCCGCTGGACAGGCTGGAGCGGGCGCTGCTCGAGGAAGCGGACCGTATAAAAGCGGAGCCCCCATCGCAGGGTGAGCTGAGCCGGGTGAAAAAGCAGATCCAGGCGTCCTTCACGTATTCCAGGGATTCCGTTCGGAGCCTGGCGCAGCAATTGGGGTACTACGAAACCGTGGGGTCATACCGATACCTGGACACCTACCTCGACCTGATCGCGAAGGTGACTCCCGAGGATATCCAAAGGGTGGCGCGCGGGTATCTCCTGGACGACTCACGAACGGTGGGCCACTACGATCCGCTCCCCCTCGACGCGGTCCCCTCGGCAGGATACGCCCGCGGCGCGGGCGGTCCGCGTGGGGGGCCCGGACGGATTCGTCGGCCCGCCGAGAACCGATACCGGGAGCGCGATTCCGGGTCCACCGCGGCGACGAAGGTCCCGTCGCGCGCCATCGAGCCGGTCCGATTCGAGCTCCCGAACGGCCTCGTGGTCGTGCTCCGGGCGAATCCTGCGAACCCGACCGTCGCGATCCAGGGTCTCGTGAAGGCGGGCGCGATTTACGACCCGACCGGAAAGGGCGGGCTCGCCAGCTTCGTGGCAGCGATGCCGGACAGGGGCACCACGAACCGCACGGCGCTGGATCAAGCGGAGGCGCTCGAGAGCATCGGAGCGAGTCTCCGCTTCAATGGAGGCCCCGAGACCGTCACGTTCTCCGGGAACGCGCTGGCGGAGGACATCGGCACGGTGCTCGCTGTCCTGGCCGACGCGCTCCGGAACCCGGCCTTTGCGCCGGACCAGATCGAGAAGGCGCGCGACGAGCAGATCATTCGGGTCAAGGTTGCGGAGGAGGACACTGCCTTCGTGGCCTCGAAGGTCGCGAATGAGATTCTCTTCCCCCCCGGGCACCCGTTCCACCTTTCGTCCATAGGCACCGAAGCCTCCCTCGGCGCGATCGCGCGCGACGACCTGACGTCCTTCCATGCCGCGCACTATGGGCCCAACGCGGTCGTTTTGGTTCTGGTCGGAGACATCGACTCCACGGCCACGATCGAGCAGGTGACGCAATCGTTCGGCGATTGGCGGAAGCTCGAGGGCCCCGCGCCGTTCGCGGTGCCCCGCATCGAGCCGCCCGATCGCGCGGAGCGGCGGATCGTTCGCATGGAAGGGAAATCACAGGTGGGCGTCGTCTACGGCCTGCCGGGGTTATCCCGAACCGATCCCGACTATTACGCGGCCTTGATCATGAACTACCTCTTGGGCGGTGGCTCCCTCTCGAGCCGCCTCATGGACAACCTCCGCGACAAGCAGGGTCTCGTGTACGGTGTCTATTCGAATTTGAACGCGGGGATCGGCGCGGGGCCGATTCAGATCCGGGCCGGTACCAACCCGGCGAACGCGGACCGGACGGCGAAGGCGATCTGGACCGAGGTGAAGCGGATGCACGACGGAGGGCCTACGCCGATGGAGCTAGCGGAGGCAAAGAGCTACATGACCGGAGTCTTCCCTGTCAGGCTCGAGACGAATTCCGGGGTCGCGGCCCAGCTGCTTGGGGCCGAGCTCTACGGGCTCGGCATGGACTATATCGAGCGCTACGTCGCCCTCATCAACAGCGTCTCGCTTGAGGAGGTGAGCGCGGCCGCGAGAAGGTACCTTGCCCCCCGAGGCTATGCGCTGGCAATCGCGGGAAGCTACGATGCGGACCCCTCGGCGCCCGGGGTTGCATGACTCCGATCCGCCGGCTCCACGCAAGGCGTCCCGCGCTTGCGGCGCTTGCGGCACTTCTCCTCGTCGGCCCCCTCGCTCCCGGGCCCGCGCAGGCCAAGCGCATTTTCGTGCCCCGCCAGTACAAGCGTCTTCAAGCGGCCATCGACGCGGCCGCTGTTGGGGACACCCTTTGGGTGTCGGCCGGAACCTATAACGGCCCGTTCGTCCTCAAGAAGCGGCTCGTGCTCTTTGGCGAGGGAGGGCCGACCGAAACCATCTTGGACGGTCGGGACAGCGTGCGGGTGCTCCACGTGGAGGGCGTCGTAGGCGGCGGGATCTACGGGTTTCGAATTCAGCGCGGGAAGGCGCCCGGGGGAAGCGGGATCTACTGCCTGCGGGACTCAACGTTCGCGATCGAGAGCTGCGTTATCCGATCGAACTGGGAAGCGGGGATCGCGGCGTGGCAGAGCGCCATCCGGATCGCCGATTCCGAGATTTCGCAGAACAAGGGCAGCGGACTCACCGCGAGCGATACCGAAATGAAGCTCTTTGGCGTGACCTTCCGCTCGAACCATGGCGCGACCGGAGGAGGAATATCGCTCGTGAAATCGGTGCTTCAGCTCGCCACCGGCTGCATCTTCGAGGAGAACCGAGCGGACGAGGGCACGGGAGGAGCCGCCAACGCGGAGAACTCGTTGCTCGCGTTTATGAACTGCACCTTTAGAGGAAACACCTCCGCGGTCGCGGGCGGCGCCCTGGCCGCCACCGATAGCTCCGACCTTCGTGTCCGCAACTCGGTGTTCACCGCGAACCGCGCGGCGACGGGCGGCGCCGTGCTGGTGGATCACGCCGCCCTCACGCTCCAATCCTCCATTTTCAATAAGAACCGCGCGGCCGCCGCCGGCGCCGCGATTCAGATCCTCGCCCGGCGGACGGCGGGAGTAAACCCGGCCCTGTACGGCAACACTTTCTATCGGAACGGAGTCGATGCGGAGGGAGGCGCCATCTTCGCCCAGGAGGTGTCCCCCGAAATCGTCCGCAACATCTTCGTCGTCGACAGCACCGCCAAGAACAAGGCTGTGCTCGAGCTGAAAAGCTCCCCGCGCTATGAGTGCAACCTGATCCACACGCTGGACGGCCCCGACCGCCCCTCCGGGAATACGATCGCGGGGGATCCCTTCTTCTGCGACCCCGAAAAAGGGGACTTCCACCTGAGAGACCTGAGCCCGGCCCTCGTCGCCTCGTGCGGAAAAATCGGCGCCCTCGGCAAGGGGTGCGTCTCCTTCAAGATGGTCCCCAGCCACTAGGCAACGCTGGCGCCCCACTGGAACTTTAGAAGCCCTGGGGCGGTAGTGCTTGGGTGAGGCGACGGTGGCCCTGTAAGTTTCAGTCCTGCAAGGAGGTCATGAATGAGGCTGCTCAAATGGATGCCCTTGGGGGCCGCCCTTTTCGCCATGGGGTTGGGCCTCTCCTCGGCGGCGCTCTCTCCGTCTCGCGCGGATGACGAGGACACGAAGGGCGGAACCGAAAAGAAAGTCACCCGCATCACGCGCGATGGCGAGGAGCGCGATGCCCAAGCAGGGTACTTGGGCGTCCAGGTCCAGCGGCTCACGGCCGCGTTGCGTCGCGCGAAAGGTATTCCGGAATCCACGGAGGGAGCGCTCGTCAACACCGTAGAGGACGGGAGCCCAGCGGACAACGGCGGAATCAGGCGAGGGGACCTGATCCTCGAAGTGAACCACGAAGCGACGCGCGATCCATCGGACCTAGTTCAGCTCGTGCGCGACTTGGAGCCGGGCTCGAGGGTACCGGTGCTGATTTGGCGCGACGGCGTTCGGAAGACTCTGAACCTCAAGGTCGGATCGCGCCCCGAGGGCAGCGACACCCCCATGCCGATGCCGGGTTGGGAAGGTCCGGGCGGCGACCGCGGCGGGCCCGATGGCGGCCCCAGGATGCAGATACTTCGCCGGAACCAGGGTGATCTCCAGCAGCAACTCCGCGACATTCAGGAGCAACTGTCCAAGCTACGGGACGAGGATCTCGCGCGTCTGGAGCAGGAAATCCGCGACCTTCGGTCCGACCTTCAGCGCGGCGGCATCCTGGACAACAGCAGGGATCGAGACCGATCTGATGATCACGGCCGGAACGACAAGGAAAGCGGGGACTGACGACGTTGTGAGCAGTAAGTAAACGGCGGGTGGGTGTTTCCTTTGGATGGTTCGAGCCCATCGAGAACTGTTCAAACCCACCCGCCCCTCCCTTCTTCCCAACCACCGACACCAAAGAGGTTGGACCCCCGGACGGGTCGCATGCTACCATGCGTCTCGTTTGACGCTTTAGAACCGCAACGCGTACGGTTTTTGCTACATAATCGGAGTGCCCAGTCCGATAAGCGTGGGGGGGACAATCCCATGTCCCTTTCCTACAACCCGCTGGTACCCACACGGATGAGGGCTGGGAAACCTATGACCTATCGCCGAACGTTCATTTCCCTGGCTTGTGGCCTCCTTGTAACATTGGGCCTGGCGGAGCACGCCCCGGCCGCCCCAGCCCAGCAATACGCACGCTCGCCCGGCCCGAACGGTACAAGGCTGGCGTCCGCTTCGGTCACGGCGTCCGCCCCCTCGAGGACCCGTACCCGCCGGTCGCGGCGCCGGCTACGCAGGCGAGCGACCTTCTCGCTGCCGCAAGTTACGCGTGATGGCATCCCCAGGCTGCACGCAAAGGCGGCTTACGTCATCGACGAGACCAGCAACCGGGTGCTCTTCCAGAAGAATCCGGCGGAGCTCTATCCCATCGCGAGCCTGACGAAGCTGATGACCGCCCTCGTCTTTTTCCAGACCGCCCCTGCGTTCGACCAGGTCGTCGAGATTGCGCCGGAAGACGTGAAGAACTCGAGCCGTTCGCACATTCGCCCGCGCGAGGAGATCACGGTCCGGGATCTCCTTCACGCGGCCCTCATGTCCTCGGACAATGTCGCGACGAAGGCGCTCGTACGAACATGCGGCATCCCAACCGAGGAGTTCGTTCAGAGAATGAATATGCTGGCGGATTCGCTGGGTCTCACGGGGGCGCGTTTCGTGGAGCCCACCGGCCTGAGCGAGCAGAACGTGGCGACAGCGCAAGCCATCGCCGCGATGCTGCGGACCGCCGCCGCAAATCCGATCGTCAGCTCCATCATGCAGAAGCAGACGTACACGTTCGCCTCGGACCGGAAGCTCCACCGGCTCGTGAATACGAACCGACTGCTCCGGAGCAAGTGGCGCATCACCTCCCTCCGGCACGGAGGTGACCGCGGTGTTGCTCGGGGCGCCGAGCAACCGTCTCCGGTTTGCGGAGGCGAGAAGGCTCCTCGACTGGACGTTCCGCTTCGGACTGCCGCAGAGCAGCGCGGCCCCAGGGAACGACTAGCGCGTGCGGCCCCGAGGCGCGATCTTTCGACGGGCGTGTCGCCTTTCGATTGCCGTGACCCTCCTCTGCCTCCTGGCTCCCTCGCCGGGCCCGGCGGAAGAATCCGCTCCGATCGCCCGGGCCTTCGTTTATCCAATTGGAAACGAGCAGGATTTCACGAAGCCGGCGCCGGGTGAGCTCGCGGGGTTCCACGTTTCGTCTCCCTACCTCGCGGTGCGCCAGGCCCGCAAACGCCGGCCGCAGAGGGTCCACTACGGCGTGGATCTGTCCGCCGGCTCCAGCGGCCCTGTCGTCCGAGCGATAGCGGCCGGAGTCGTCGATGTGAGCGACGGCAATGCGCTCATCAAGGTTCGCAAAGCTCAGACGATCAAGCTCGCGAAGGTCGTGGACGGCAAACAGGTCTACGCCAACGCGATCCGGTACAGGACGGCCTATCGCTGGCGCACCGGCTGGGGAAACCGGGTCGTGATCCGGCACAGGCTCCCGAACGGAGACGTTGTTTACTCCCTGTACGCGCATCTCATGCCGCGATCGGTGCTGGTGAAGAAGGGGGACATCGTGGCGGCGGGGCAGCCAATCGCCAAGGTGGGCCGGACCGGGCGCGCGACCGCGCCGCACCTCCATTTGGAGATACGGACGAATCGGATCGACGAAAGCGCCGAGGTCGCCGACGCGGACGAGGATCCGGAATCGGGTACCGACCTCACCGATGGGGAACCGGCACAGACCGTGGTTCCGCATACGGTGAACCCTCTCTCCTTCCTCGAGGACCACGTCATGCGCTTCGAGGATTTGGAGCCCGGGAGCTGGCAGTCCCGCTATGCGCTGGCCGCGATCAAGGACGGCGTGATCGGTGGGTCGAAAAAGCGCTTCGATCCGGACGATTCAATCTCGCGGGAGGCCTTCTACGCCGCGCTCGTATCCATGTTCCACTTGGGCACCCCCTTCACCAAGGACGAGTTCCGGTCCAGCCTCGACGCGCTCGTGGATGCCGGAATCATGGACGACACGGAGCGCTCGGGGAAGCGTGCGGAGGATCATGTGAGCCGGTCGGACGCTCTCGAGCTGGTGCTCCGGTGCTTGGATCGCGGCGCGGCCGAGAGCCCAAGCCTGGCTCGGATCGCGACCGACCAGCTCGCGAGCGATTTCAACGTGGAATTCGCGGGACCCGAAGCCGCGGTCACCGCCGCGCTCGAGGCGCACAGGCTCGCCGCCGCTGAGACGGAGGCGCGAAGGAAGCTTGCCGCGGCGAAGACCGGCCGGATTGCCAAGGAAGCCGCGGCTCGCGGGGGACGCGCGCGGGCCAAGGTCGTACCGGTCAAGCCGGTTCCGATTCTCGACCCGGGATTCGAATCCCTCGCGCAGTCGACGAAGAATATTTCTCGTGCCGAAGCGTGCCTGCTCCTGGCCTCTGCGATACGTCTCGGCTCCTCGCATCTTTCGGCCCTGGAGCGCGCCGCCACGCGGGCCACGAACTCGGGCTAGCCTTCCCCCTCCGGCGCTGGCATTGTCGCCGGCGTGGCTTCTCCCGCTTCGCCATCGTTACGCTCGACCCTCGTCCGCGCTGAAGGCATCCACGTCTGGGACGCGGGGGGCCGCCGCTACCTGGACGCGATCTCCGGCGCCTTCTGCGTTCAGCTGGGCTACAGCCGCACGGACTTGGTCCGCGTGATGGCGGAAGCCGCGTCTCGTCTCCCCTTTGCCCGCCCCACCACGTTCGACAGTGAGGAATCGGAAGGATACGCCCGGGAGCTTCTCGCGGCGGCGGGTCCGCCTTTCTCGCGCGTCCTCTTCACTTCTTCGGGGAGCGAGGCGGTGGAAGCCGCTCTCAAGACGGCCTACCGTTACCAGCGTGCCTCCGGGTACGCGGGGCGGACGCGCGTGGCGCACCTGCGCGGGCACTTCCACGGAGCGACGCTCGCGGCGTTGCAGGTGACCGACTACGGTCCCCGCCGGGCGCCCTACGAAACGGTGCTGGCCGGGGGTTCGCCGGCTCTCGCGGAGGAGGCGGGCGGGCGGCCGCTCAACGAGGAATTGGGAGACGCCGCGGCGCTGATCGCGGAGACCGTTCCCGCGGCCGGCCTGGGCGCGCCGGTGCCGCCCCCAGGCTATCTCACCCGGCTTCGCGGCGCGTGCGACGCGGGCAGCGCCTTATGGATTGCCGACGAGGTTTTGACCGGGTTCGGCCGGGTCGGCCCGCTCTTCGCCTGGAAGAGACTCGCCGAGCGCCCGGAGGACCAAGGCGCCGTCCCCGACATCGTCGCCTTCGGCAAGGGCGCGGGCGCGGGCTACGCCCCCGTCGGAGGCGTTCTCCTCACCCACCGCGTGGCCTCGGCCCTCGATTCCGCTCCGGACGGACCCTTCGTCCACGCGCAAACCTACGGCGGAAACCCGATCGCGTGCGCCGTGGGCCGGCGGGTGCTCGCCGCGCTGCGTGAGGAGAAGATCGACGCGCGCGTGCGCGAGAAGGAAACGCTCCTCGCCGGCGCGCTCGCCCCCCTCGCGCGACACCCCCATGTTCGCGAGGTGCACGGGCTCGGGTTTCTCCACGGTGTGGAGCTCCAAGCGGACCGGTCGGGGGCGCCTTTTCCGCGCGGGCTCGCGATCGCCGAGCGCATGGAGGCGGCCTGCCGCGAGCGAGGGATCCTGGTCTACACAGGCGTCGGGTCGGCCGATGGGGCGCGGGGAGATTTCCTCCTGGTCGCGCCGCCGCTCGTCTCGGATCCGCACCATTTCGCCCAGATCGCGATCGCGATCACGCAGGCTCTGGACGGGGTGATGGGCGGCTTTCCGTGAGCGGCCCCTATTGGAAGGGACCGCATGGCGTACAATCCGCTCTGTGAAATCCCGGCAACGTATCGCGCTCGCGGCGCTCCTGCTCCTGGGAGTGCTCCCAGGGTGTGCCTCCGAATCGGATCTCCTGCGCCTGGATCCGGGGCTCACGGAAACCGATTTGCGTCAGGGGAAACTCGCGGTTCTCGGCGTCGTGAAATTCCAGGAACCCGATCAGGTCCGCCCCCCGCTCATCGCCATGTTGGAAAAAACTCTTGGAGAGGAGCGCGTCGACGTCCCGCTGATCCGGGCGGACAGCGTCCGGCACGTGCTCGGCGACGAGCGCTATCGACGGATTCTCCTCGGTTACGAGTACCACGGAACGCTGGACTCCGCCGCGCTCCGCGAGATCGCCGATCCCCTGCAAGGAGTGGCTAGATTTGTGGTGCTCGCAAGGGTGGAAAAGGATCGGACGCGCAATTCGGCGCGGAGCATCTCGGATGCCGACGGAGCGGGCAGGACCGGCTACGCCATGGGAATCACGGGAAGGGATGCGACGGTCGAGATCCATCTCTACGACGTGGCGCGGCGGGCGCTTGTGATGAAGGGCAAGTACGATGGCTCGAGCGAGAACTCGAAGCCGATCGTATCGTCGGTCCCACCGGGCGGGGGACCCGCGGTCACCGTGGGGGTCGGCGAGGCCGTCCCGCCCGAGGCCCAGGGATACCCCGGGGTGCCCGAGCTGGCGCAGGCCCTTGAGGAGCCGTTCCGCGCCTTTGCCCGCGCCTTGCCGGGAGCCCCCCAGCCCGCCCAGCGTCCGCCCGGGCCGCGCTAGCCCGATCGTTCCGGCGCCATGAGGGCTTCCCTCACGGAGCTGCCTTCTTGACCTCCGCGACGAGCACCCCGAGGAGAATCGCCGCGCTGCCCAGCACCTCGCGCGAGCTCATTCCCTCACCGAAGAACGACATCGCGAATATCGAGGCGAAAACCGGCTCCAGCGAGTAAATGACCCCGGCCCGCACCGGGTTCGTCTTGCCCAAGGCCCATGTTTGGAGCACGAGGATGAACGCGGTCGCGATGACGCCGAGATAGAGGATCGTCCCCCACGGGATGGAACGCGCGGGGACAGAAATCCCGCCGTGCGCTCCCACGAATATCCAACCCACGGCGGCCGCGACCACGGCCTGCAGCGCCGAGACCGCGAAGGGATCGCTGCGACGCGCGGCGACGTTGGTATAGACGACTTGCCCCGCGAAGGCCACCGCTCCGGCAAGGGTCCAGATGTCCCCCGCACGAAACCCGAGCCCTGCGTCGGAGTAGAAGAATCCGAGCCCCAGCAATGCGAGCAGGACCCCGGCGGCCTCGCCGACCCCCACCCCCGAGCGCAGGACGATGAAGGAGATGAGCGGCACGAACACCACGGCGGTTCCGGTC
>Ga0209438_1000457_pt1 | contig 12491 bp, 13 predicted proteins | sample GraSoi_2013_20cm_FD_185825 | JGI IMG/M metagenome (GOLD analysis project Ga0209438, IMG submission 185825) | Grasslands soil microbial communities from the Angelo Coastal Reserve, California, USA - Sample 9_17_2013_20cm (SPAdes) (version 2) | ecosystem: Environmental > Terrestrial > Soil >...
GCGCGGACGCGCGCAATCCCCTCGATGATGATGTTGATGCCGCCCCCCGCCTTCGCCATCTGGCGGACGATGCCCACCGTGCCGACGCGGTGCACGTCGTCGGGCGTCGGGTCGTCGGCCTCGGAATGCTGCAGTAGGAGCAGCACGAGGCGATCGGACCCGAGGGCGCGGTTCACGCTCTCGATCGACACCGGACGGTTGACCGCAAGCGGCTGAAGCGTCAGCGGAAACGCGACGGTACGTCGAAGCGGGAGGACCGGAAGCTCGGACGGTAGTGTCGGCGGCGTCGATTCGGCCATTGCAGCAACGGCGGCCGAGTCGGAGCCGGCTCGCGCTCGGTTAGTATACCGAGTAAGAAACCCATGGACGAACGACTGTTCTTTACCGAGAAGCCCGAGCAGAGGCCGGCGCGCTTCCAGTGTCCGCGTTGCCGGCGCACCAACGACTACACCATCCGCTGGCTGCGCCGCACCCGGAAGGCGCAGGTTCCCGGCGGAGCTGATGCGCGCGATCGGGCGATGTTCGAAAAGGTCAAGGATCATCTGGTCCGGGTGGACGACGACGTCACCTGTAAGACGTGCGGCAAGCGGTTCGAGATCCCGTCGCACCGCGCGTTGATCTTCCTGGAAGAGCTCGAGGGGCTGCCGCAGGAGGATTACGACGAATAGCTGGCAGCGGGCAGCTAGTAGGGAATCTTCACCCCGTCACAATTGAGCGGGCTCGCATCGATCTCCGCGAGGTACGCGATCGTGCCGCGATCCTTCCGTGCCTGCGCGATGCAGCGCAGCGTCCGGAGCCGCTCCGCATCGAGCCGCGCCCCGCGGTCGCGGACCAGGCGAATCATGTAGGCGCGCTCGCTGACGACCGCCGCCTCGAGCGGCGTCAGCATCGCGGGCTCGTGCAGCCGCAGCGGAATCCGCGCGGGCGCCGGCCGGTCCATGTCGGTCGCCTCCGACATGACGACCACGTCCGCCACGTCGCGGTTGCCCGCGGCCTCGGCCGCCGTGCGCGGAACGGGCGCCAGGATCAGCGGCCGATCCGCCAGAAACGCGGAAACGCCAGACAGTCCCGTCAACAGCGCAACGACGATGCCCGGCAGGGCAATCGCGGCGGTCACGAGCACGCGAAACCGTCGCGCGGTCAGATCAATCACGATTCACCACCCGCGAACCACCTAGTTCTCTCCCCACAGCCTTGCGTAGGGCGGCCAGAGCAGATACGGGTTCGTCCGCCCCCGGTGGAGCGCTTCATCGTGGAGCCGCGGCGTCAGCCGCGCCGCAGACGACGGTATGGGTGGACCGCTGTACGGCGGCATGCGCAGCACCCACTCGCTGCGCGCCTCGAAGGCGCCGCGTTGCAGCCGGTACTGCAGCCCCATCGCGCGCCAGCCCCACGCCGTGCTCACGAAGAGCACCGCCAGCACCACGGTGGCACGCATCGAGGGGCGTGTTTTCGTGATCAGCACCTCCGCAAGCTCGCGGACGGCCAGGTACGTCACGAGCGCGTAGAACACCCCCGCCGCGCTCATGATTTCGCTCTTCGCATACGCGTACGAGAGCACCGCGCTGCCGGCGAGCGTTGCGAGCATGGCCAGCGGCGCCGGGTCGAGCCAGCGGCGCCTGCCGTCATGGGGTCGCCGCCTCGCCATGTACCACGCGATGACGGCGGTCGCGGCGAGCGAGGTGCCGATGTCGTTCAGAAAAAAGAGCGGCGGCGCCAGCGGATCCCACGGCGCGAACGCCGTCCACTGGCCGGCCACCGGCTGCGAGAACGGCACGGTCAGCATCGAGCAGACGATCGTGTACGCGTAGAGCAGCCACGGCGTGCCGCCGAACCGCGCACGGAGCTCGCTCGTCGTCAGCATCTCGGTGCCGAACCCCGTCTGACGCTCGCCGACCGTGTTGCCGACCATGTGCAGGCCGGCGACGCGCAGCACGACGTAGCCGGCGGCGAGCGCCGCCATCGCGACGAGCGCGTTGCGCGAGATGCCGCGCGCGCCCGAGACATGCGCGGCGATCGCAATCGCCAGGACGACGAGTCCCGACTCGAGCGTCAGCGACGCGACGACGAAGATGACGCAGGCGGCGGCGTCGACAAGGATGCCGCCGCGCGATTCGGCGAGCGCGAACGCGGCCAGGCCGTAGATGGCGATCAGGAGAAAGTGGTTGACGGGATAGGCCTCGCGCATCATGCCGCCGAACGTGTGGAGGCCGGTCAGGACGAGCATCGCGAAACAGAGAGCCGCCACGCCGCTCCAGTCGCGCGGACGCGCGACGTACGTGAAAAGCACGATGAGCAGGGCCGCCGCGGCCGCGTGGAACCCGCGGAAGACCAGGTTGTAGCGATCGCCGATCGCGTGCGCCGCCGCGAGCAGCATCTTCGTCACCGTCTGGCGCATCGGGCGGAGCATCGTGCGCGACGCCTGGAGTCCCTGCACGAATGCGGCGGTCACCGACGGCGTGGCATCGACGGACTCGAGAATTTCCGCGCTGTCGGAGACCTGGATGGGGATGCGGAAGACGCTCGCGGAGACCGCGAGGGCGAGCAGCGCGGTCAGGAGCCATGCCGCGGCGCGCGGGCTCATGTCAGAAGACGCGGGGCAGGAGCTTCCACCGGACCTGGCGCATGTAACGGTCGTACGCGCCGCTCGACGAGCGGCGCAGCGATCGTTCCTCGAAGGGAATCGCGACGAAGAGGTAGAGGCTGCTCGTCGCCGCGAAGACGAACCGGGTGGTCGTCATCAGTGGGACGGCGAACACCATCAGGAACCAGCCGGAATAGATGGGGTGGCGGACCCATCCGTACGGGCCGGAGGTCTTGAACTCCGGCGGCGGGTCCGAAAGGACCCGCCCTACATCCGGGTCCGAAAGGACCCGCCCACCCTGCCTCGTGTAGGGCGCGTCCTTTCGGACGCGCCATACCTGCTGCACGCCGGCGAGCTCCAGCAGATCGATGGCGAACGCGCTTCGCAAGACAATCCACACGCCCACCAGCTGAGCCGCCTGGATGCCCCATCGAGCGGCCGGCTGACCAATTTGCCAGACCACGCCCGCAACCGGCTGCCACCACGCGCAGGTCGCGATGAACAGCGCGCTGGCGATCCACACGTACGTGGATCGTTCGAGCGCGCCCACCATCCGCGTAATACGGTTACGAAACGTGTCGCGCGCGAAGACGCTGTGATGGAGCGCGAAGATGCTGAACAGCACGACGTCGATCGCGATCGCGCGCGCGCTGATCGGCCCGGGTACCACGTCTCCGAAGACGACGGCGTACCGGTACGCGAAGTAGAGCAGCGCGTCAACGAAGAAGACGAGACCGCCAATCGCGATGGGTCGGGCCAGCGGCGTCGGCACCGCGCCGGTCGAGTGCACGGCCGGTATTATAGTGACCACATGCAGTCCAATGGCCTGCCGCGCGTCGTCATCAGCGGGCTCGGCGTCGTGTCGCCGTTCGGCGCGGGGCGCGACTGCTTCTGGCGGAACGTCAGCCGCGGCGTGAGCGGCACGCGCGCCATCACGCAGTTCGACGCCTCCGCCTATCCCTGTCGCGTCGCCGCGTCGGTGCCGCCGGTCTCGGTGGAGGCCGCGGCGGCGCTCGAGGGCGACAACGGGTCCGACGGCCGCGCGGACCCGAAGCGCTACTCGCGAGCCGCGCTGTTCGGCGTGATCGCGGCGCGCGAGGCCTGGCGCGACGCGGGGCTTCGCGCGGGCGAGCCGGACGCCGGCGTGCTGATCGGCAGCGGCGGCGGCGGCATCGACGTCGGCGAGAAGCAGTACGAAGACTTCTTCACCGCCGGCGGCAAGCACGTGACGCCGTACGCGATTGCCGTCGGCATCTGCGGCATGGTCTCGAGCGAGATTTCGATCTCGCTCGGCCTGCACGGCATCAGCCACGTGCTGTCGTGCGGGTGCACCAGCTCCACCGACGCCATCGGCTACGCCGCGTCGCTGATTCGCGCGGGGGAGTACGAAGCGCTGCTGACGGGTGGGACCGATGGCTGCGTGCTGCCCGGCATGATTTTCGGCTTCTCGCGGATGCGCGCCGTCTCCACGCATTACAACGAGCGTCCCGATACGGCGTCCCGGCCGTTCGACCGCGGGCGCGACGGGTTCGTGCTCGGCGAGGGCGCATGGATGTTCGTCGTCGAGCGGGAGGACCGCGCGCTGGCGCGCGGCGTCCGCCCGTACGCGCGCATCGAGGGCTACGGATCGACCTGCGACGCCTACCACCGCGTCCAGATGGATCCGGACGGGACCGAAATCATCCGCTGCATCGAGATGGCGCTCGGCCGGGCGCACCGCCGGCCGGAAGACATCGGCTACGTCAACTATCACGGCACCTCGACGCAGCTGAACGACACGATCGAGTCGAAGTGCGTGCGGCGCGTCTTCGGCGCGCACGCCGATCGGGTGCCCGGTTCGTCCACCAAGTCGATGATCGGCCATCCACAGGGCGCGAGCGGCGCCGCCGGCGTCGCCGCCACGGCGCTGGCGATGCGTCACGGCATCCTGCCGCCGACCATCAACCTGGACGCCCAGGATCCCGATTGCGACATGGACTTCATTCCGAACACGCCACGACGCGCCGAGATCGACGCCGCGCTCTGCAACTGCCTCGGTTTTGGGTCAAAAAACAGTGCGTTGGTCCTTGGACGGGCCGGCTGAAGCCGCCCCCTGCGTACGGTTCGTAGAGGCCGGCTTCAGCCGGCCTGCCGCATGACGCCCGACGTGCTCGTCGTCGGCGCGGGGCCGGCGGGCAGCATCGCGGCGCTCGTGCTGGCGCGCGCCGGCGTTGCCGTGCGGCTCGTCGACCGCGCGCGCTTTCCGCGCGACAAGCTGTGCGGCGACACGCTGAACCCGGGAACGCTGTCGATTCTCGATCGGCTCGGCATCGCCGGCCCGGTGCGTCAGCGCGCGATGGCCGTCACGGGGATGAACATCAGCGGCCCGAACGGCGTGCGCGTCGCGGCGAGCTATCCCGACGGCGTCCGCGGCGCCGCGTTGACCCGCCGCGAGCTCGACATCCTGCTCGTCGAAGCGGCCACCGCGGCGGGGGCGACATTCGAGCCCGGCATCATCGTCCGCGCCCCGCTCATCACCACCGACACCTCGCGCATCATCGGCGTCCGCGTCGCGGCCAGCGGCGACGACCGGGACGTCCACGCGCGGGTCGTGATTGCCGCCGACGGCCGCCATTCGAAGATCGCCTTCGGGATGGGGCTGACGCACTACGCCTCATCGCCGCGCCGGTGGGCGTTCGGCGCGTATTTCATCGACGTGGACGGCCTCTCGACGCACGGCGAGATGCACATCCGCCCCGACGGCTACATCGGCATCGCGCCGCTGCCCGGCGACGTCGTGAACGTCTGCGTCGTGCGCGAACTGCGGAACACGTTCCGCGCGCAGCGTGTCAATACCGAGGAGATCGTCGAGCACGCGGTCCGCGAGGACCCGGTCCTGCGCGAACGCTTCGCGCGCGCGCGGCAGGTGTCGGACGTCAGCTCGCTCGGCCCGCTGGCGGTCGACTGCAAGTCGGTCGGCTATCCGGGCCTGCTGCTGGCCGGCGATGCGGCGGGCTTCATCGATCCGATGACGGGTGACGGGTTGCGGTTCGCGCTGCGAGGCGGCGAGCTGGCCGCGGAGGCCGCGCTCGAGGAGCTGACCACCGGCGTCGCCGCGTGCACGAGCCTCCAGGCGGCGCGGGCGAGGGAATTCGGCGCGAAGTGGCGGATGAATCGCAGCCTTCGCGCGCTCGTCGGCTCACCGCACGGTGTCGCTGTCGCATCGACGCTCGCGCGAGGGTGGGCGGCGCCCGTTCGCATGCTCGTTCGCCTCGCCGGCGACGTGAAGCTCGCCCGGCATGCGTCCTGAGATCACCATCGCGCTCGTGTCGCTCACCGCGGTCATCGTGATGATGCTCGCGGAGCTGAAGCGGTCGCGCGCCAACGAACGCCTCCTCCGGCAGCGCGGCGCGACCGAGCCGCACGGCGACCCCTACCGCGCGCTCGCCCTCGTCTATCCAGGCATCTTCGTACTGATGGCGGCGGAAGGCGCGCTCGCCGGGCCGTCGCCCGATGTGCTGCTCATCGCCGGCTTCGCGCTCTTCGTGGCGGCGAAGATCCTGAAACTGTGGGCCATCACCGCGCTCGGCCGGCGATGGAGCTACCGGGTTCTGGTGTTGCCGGGGGTGCCGCTCATCTTGACGGGGCCGTACGCCTACCTGCGCCATCCCAACTATGCGGCGGTGTTCGGTGAGATAGCCGGCTTCGCGATGATGGTCGGCGCCCGGACCACCGGCGTGATCTCGCTGATTGCCTTCGCCCTGCTCGTGCGGAAGCGGATCGCCGTCGAAGAGAGGGCGCTGGGATCCCGTTATACTTAGCGCGTGAAGAAGCTTCTGATCTCCTGCGTGCTGTTCATCGCGATTGTCGCGCTGGTCGGCGCGCAGGTGCGCCCCGGCGCGGGCGACCAGGGCCTCGACGCCGTGCGCAAGGCGCTCAATCTCGGTCATTACGACGAGGCCGCCAGGCTCCTTGGCGCCTCGACCGACCCGCGCGCCGTCGCGCTGCGCGCGCGCATCGACATCGATCACGGCCGCTACGCCGAGGCCGAGCGGCTGCTGACCGCGCCGGCGGCAGGCGCGCCCGGCAGCGACGCGGCGCTCGAGCTCGGGCGCCTGCAGCTCTATCTCGGCAAGCGCGCCGAGGGGACGCGGACGCTCGAGCGGCTGATCAATACGGGCCCGCAGACCACGGCGTCCGATTTGGTCCGTCTCGGCGAGGCCGAGCGCGCACTCGGACAGTTCCAGCAGGCCAACGCCGACTTCCGCCAGGCCAACTCGCTGGCGGCCGACAACGTCGCGGCCAACATCGGGTGGGGCGAGCTGTTCCTCGAGAAGTACAACCGCTCCGACGCCGCCAAGTCGTTCCAGGCGGCGCTGATGGCCGACCCCGACAACGTGCAGGCGAAGATCGACATGGCGAGCCTGATGGCGGACACCAATCCACCCGCCGCGCGCCAGATCATCGAGGAAGCCCTCGGCATGAACCCGAGCTACGTGCCGGCGCACGTGCTGATCGCGCAGCTCGCGCTCGACGAGAGCAAACGGGACGACGCGAAGGAATCGCTGCGGAAGGCGCTCGCGGTCAACCCGAACAGCCTCGAAGCGCGATCGATCGACGCGGCGATCGCCTTTCTCGAGGACCGGAAGGCCGACTTCGACGCGAAGATCGCCGACATCCTGAAGATCAACCCGCGCTACGGCGAGGTCTATCGCCTGGCCGCGGAGGTGGCGTCGCACAACTACCACTACATCGAGGCGGCGGACTTCGCGCAGCGCGCCGTGGCGACCGAGCCCGAGAACGCGGGCGCATCGGCGGCGCTCGGCCTGCAGCTGCTGCGCACCGGCGACGAGCCGGGCGCGCGCGTCGCGCTGGAGCGCGCGTTCAAGGGCGACCCGTACGACGTCGTCACCTTCAACCTGCTGTCGATGATGGACTCGCTCGACAAGTTCGTCACCATCCGCGACGGCGACGTCGTCGTCCGGATGAGCGCCGAAGAGGCGCCGGTGATGCGCGAGCATGTCGTTCCGTTCGCAAAGGAGTCGATCGAGAAGCTCTCGAAGCAGTGGGACTTCAAGCCGACGGGGCCGATCATCGTCGAGATGTTTCCCAAGCACGACGATTTCGCCGTCCGCACGATGGGGCTGCCGGGCATGATTGGCGCGCTCGGCGTCTGCTTCGGACAAGTGGTCGTGTTCGATTCACCCAAGGCGCGGCCGCCCGGTGAGTTCAGCTGGCAGGAAACGCTGTGGCACGAGCTGACGCACGTCATCACGCTGCAGATGTCGAACAACCGCGTGCCGCGGTGGCTCACCGAAGGCATCTCGGTGTGGCAGGAGGCGCAGGCGCGTCCCGACTGGGGCCGCGAGACGACGGTGCCGTTCGCGCAGGCGCTCGAGCAGGGCAAGCCGCTGAAGCTGAGGAATCTCAACGAGGGCTTCCAGGATCCCGAGCTGATCGTGCTGTCGTACTACCAGGCATCACAGGTCGTCGATTACCTCGTGAAGACCTACGGCGAGGCGAAGCTGCACGCCTTCGTGCGATCGTTCGGCCGCGGCATCGACACGGAAGCCGCGCTCAAGGAGACCTACGGCGTCGGCATCGACCAGGTGCAGACCGGCCTCGACGCCGCGTTCGATCGTGACTTCGGTCCGCTGCGGAAGGCGCTGAAGAAGGTCGACGTCCCGCAGAACGCCGGCGCCGACCAGCTCGCGGCGTTGGCGCAGGCGAACCCCGACAGCTTCGTCGTCCACATGCGGCTCGCCGACGCGCGCCGCAAGGCGGGGGACACCGCCGGAGCGATTCGCGCGCTCGAGCAGGCCGGGCAGCTGCTGCCGGCCCTGCAGGGCAAGCAGAATCCGCACGTCACGATCGCGGAGATTGCGATCGAGCAGAAGAACGTGCCGCGCGCCATCCAGGCGCTCGACGCGTTCCTGAAGGTGGACGGCAACGACGTCGATTCGGCCCGCCAGCGCGCGCAGCTGCTCGAGCCGATGGGCGACGCAGCCCGAACCGCCGCCGCCTACCTGCGCGTGGTCGATGCCGACCCGTTCGACTCGCACGCCCAGACGATGGTCGGCCGCGCCGCGCTGCAGCGGAAGGACGCGCCGGCTGCGGTTCGCGCGTTCCGCGCGGCGCTCGGCGCCAAGCCGGCCGACGTCGCGGTGGCGCACTACGACCTGGCGCAGGCGTACCTCCTGGGGGGACAGAGCGCGGATGCGAAGCGCGAGACGCTCGCGGCGCTCGAGGTCGCGCCGTCGTTCGAGCCGGCCCAGGATCTGCTACTGAAGATCGTCGGCGGCGGTTAACCTCCGTCGGTCTGCCGAAAAACGGCGAGGTCATCGTCCGCTGTGGTGTGCGCACCACAGCGCTGTCGCCGTAACGAAACACCCCTGCGATGACGCCGAACTGATCTTCCGCACTTTTCTCCGCGCTTTGCAACCAGCCCGTTGGTCCGACTCATGCTGGGCGTCGCACGGCGCGCGCCATAGGAGGAAAGTGACCGCATTCGCATCGTTGGTTCTGGCGGCGGTCGTGTGTCTGCCCGCTGCAGCCGCGGCACAAACGGCCACGCCTTCGCCCGCTCCATGTGACGGGGAGCCGGTCACGATCGTGGGATTCGAAGATCGGCCCTGGTTTCAGCCGCTCCCCGCCAGCCCGCGCGAATCACAGATGCAGTTGCTTGGTTTCGGACTGAGCCGTCCTTCCGAATTCATGACGCGTCCGGGCACACACAAAGTGTGGGACGTCACGCTGGGGAAAGAGCTTCCGATTTTCGCCGTAGCCAAGGGCGATCACTCCGATCGCGTCAAGAAGGGTTGCTGGGGCGTCGGCCTGTGGCTCCCGATCGATTCGCATTTCGTGCTCGACTTCACGGAGGATCAGCAGCCGATTGTCAACAACGGCTATCACGTCGCGTTCGCGGGCAAGGTCGTCTACGGCGTCACGGATCGAGATCAGCTCGCGATGAAAGTCGAAGTGGAGCACGAGAGCGATCACATGAGCGACGAAGCGGTCATCAATGCCCTGGACATGTATGGCGACCGCTTCCGCCGCATCGACGTCAACTACCAGTCGATGGAAGTTGGGGTGAACTGGGATCGGCAATACCGGTTCGGAACGCTCACCCATCGTCTGAGCACGCTGTGGACGCTGGACTCGTGGGGACACCCGGGGTTTTACAGTCCCGGCGTTCACGGACACGCCGGCATTCTGCCGTCGACGCGCAACTACGAGCCGGCATATGGCTTTCAGTTCATGCCCGCGGCGACGCACGGCGTGCACGCGTATGTGGCGTTCGACGCGCGTCTCCGCACGATTTTCAATTTTTCGAAGCAGTGGCCGCGCAAGGAAAGCAGCCAGTTCTCACCGTCGCTTGTCATCGGTCTGCGCGATTTCGGCCACAAGAACGCGCCTGACGTGATCGTAAAGGCGTACTACGGAGTCAATCCAAACGGCCAGTTTGGAAAACAGAACGACTACCGGCTGTTTGCCGTCGGCATCCGACTTCGCTGAGCTATAGCTACCGGTCGTGCCACCATTCGACGCGCTGCCGTTCCGGCCGTCGAAACACCACGACACCGCTGATCCCCGCGACGAATCCCGCGACGTGTGCCCAGAAGGCGATGCCGCCCGTCGATCGCGCCGCGACGGTGACGATCGATCCGAGGCCGCTCACGAACTGCATCAGGAACCAGATGCCGAGAAACAGGATTGCGGGCACCTCGATGATCTGGAAAAAGAAGAACAGCGGGACGAGCGTCACGATGCGCGACTTGGGGTAGAGGACGAAGTACGCTCCCATCACGCCGGCAATCGCACCGCTGGCACCCACCATGGGCACGAGTGAATCCGGGGCCGTGATCGTCTGTGCGAGCGCCGCCGCCACGCCGCACAGCAAGTAGAACACGAGGAAGCGCCCGTGACCCATGCGGTCTTCGACGTTGTCGCCGAAGATCCAGAGGTAGAGCATGTTGCCGGCGACGTGCAGAATCCCGCCGTGCAGGAACATCGACGTCAGGACCGTCACCCAGGAGAAGGCGGCCGGCACCAGCCCCCAGTACAGCGTGAACGCGTCGACGCCGCGGCCGAGCGAGAGCTCGTACAGGAAGACGAGCACGTTGACCACGATCAGCGCGATCGTGACAACCGGCGTCGTGCGCGAAGGAATGATGTCGCGAAGGGGAATCATGGAGGGCTTGAGGCTTCGGGCTCAGGGCTTAAGGTACCCTAAAGCCAGACCGAAGCCCCCATGATCTGCAAACACTGTGGGACCGAGATCGCCGACAAGGCGCTGATTTGTTACAGGTGCGGGAACGCGACGACGGAGCCGCGCATCAAGCCGCCGTCGGAAGGGCCGCTCTTCGCGCGGCCCCGCCGTTCGCGCCTCCCCGTCGTCATCATCGTGCTGATCGTGCTCGCCCTGCTCGTCGCCTGGGCACTTCGCATGTACTTCTAACGTCGCCCTTCGAGCGTCCTCCCGGCTAGCCGCGCTCCTTGACGCCTTCGGAGATGTGCTCCAGCGTGTCGCCGATGCGCTTGTCCCTGGCTTCCTTCACGGCGAGGTCGCCGAGCGAGACGATGCCGACGAGCCGCTCGTTCTCGATGACGGGGAGACGGCGCACCTGGTGCTCGCTCATCAGGTCGGCGGCTTCATGCGTCGACATCTCGGGCGTGACGCAGATGATATCGAGGGTGACGATCTCGCGGACCGGGCGGTTGAGTTGGCTGCCGTCGGCCACGGCGCGGACGACGATATCGCGATCCGTGACGATGCCGACAGGCCGGCCGTTATCGACGACCGGGACCGCGCCCGTGTCGCAGTCGCGCATGATACGCGCGGCGTTCTGGATGCTGTCGCCGGGCGATACGCATTGTGGGTTCGGTGTCATGACTTCGCGGATATTCATGGGCTGATCTCCTCCATGGCGGGGCCGCCTCCATGGCGGGTCCGCGTGCGCGCGGCACCGGCGCTCCGCGGGACCCGCCCCACGCCCGATGTGCCAATCCCTCACTAGCAAACCGGCCGCCGCTGCAGCGGGACCGTATAATCGAATTCAGATGGTCGTTCGGCCGCGCCTGGTCCTCGTCATCACCGCGATCGTGGCATTTGTGGTGTTTGCGATCGTGCAGGACCGCGTCACCGCGGCCGGAGCGCGGCGGTATGTCGCGCTCCAGCGCGATGCGATCGCGGGTCGCGGACAGTCCGTGACGGTCGATGAAATCATGCGGCCGGCCGTCGAGCGTTCGGTCCAGCAGGGACTCATGTGGGGCGGCGCCGTGCTCGTCGCCGGCGCAAGCGTCGCCGGCGTGGTGGCGAGGCGCCAGAAGCCATGAACAAGGCGCTCATCTACGACTGGAACCGCGACACGCCGGTGGAACCGCCACCCATCGTGATGCTGGACGACGAGACGCTCCGCGACGGCCTGCAGTCGCCGTCCGTGCGCGCGCCGTCGATCGATCAGAAGCTCCGCATCCTGCGGCTGCTCGACGAACTCGGCGTCGACACCGCGGACATCGGGCTGCCGGGCGCCGGGCCGCACGTGGTGCGCGACGTCGAGCGCCTGGCGCGCGAGATTGTCGAGTCGAAGCTGAAAATCAAGGCCAACTGCGCCGCGCGGACCGTCGTCGGCGACGTGCAGCCGATCGTCGAGGTCTCCCAGCGCGTCGGCCTGCCGATCGAATGCTGCTGCTTCATCGGGTCGAGTCCCATCCGGCGCTACGCGGAGGACTGGACCGTCGACTACCTGCAGCGATGCACGGAAGAAGCCGTGGCGTTCGGCGTGAACCACGGCCTCGAGGTGATGTACGTCACCGAAGACACGACGCGTTCGGATCCCGAGACGCTCCGGCGGCTCTTCACTACCGCGATTCGCGCCGGCGCATCGCGCATCTGCATCGCCGATACGGTGGGCCACGCGACGCCCGC
>Ga0209438_1000458_pt1 | contig 12489 bp, 11 predicted proteins | sample GraSoi_2013_20cm_FD_185825 | JGI IMG/M metagenome (GOLD analysis project Ga0209438, IMG submission 185825) | Grasslands soil microbial communities from the Angelo Coastal Reserve, California, USA - Sample 9_17_2013_20cm (SPAdes) (version 2) | ecosystem: Environmental > Terrestrial > Soil >...
CACCTGCTTACTTTCCGCGGGATGCCGAAATAAACCGCACCGGCGCCGAAGCGTTGAGTCAATTTCCCCAGATTGCCGCTTTAACACCGGCGGAAGTCCGTGATCTAACTCCGAACCGGCACGTAATTCTCGACGTGCGCGCGGCCGCCGAATTTGGCGCGGGACATATACCCGGTTCGATCAACATTGGACTCGGGGGCCAGTTTGCCATCTGGGCAGGCACACTTATTCCTATTGGAACGCCGATCGTGATCGTTGCTGAGTCAGAAGAAAAAGCTCAGGAAGCTGTCACGCGCCTCGCGAGAGTGGGTCATGAAAGCGTAAAAGGATATCTGGCCGGTGGGATCGCAGCCTGGAACAAGGCCGGTCTTGAACTCGCCGGCCTGCCGCAAATTACGGTTGGCGAACTAAACGAACTCATATCAGAGCCGGCCCCGCTGCAGATCGTCGACGTTCGTCGTCCACCCGAATACGCCAGCGGGCATGTGCCGCAGGCGATCCATGCGTCGCTCTCTGATTTACAAAAGGCACTTTCAAAGCTTGAGCTTGATCCGAACAAACCGACTGCAGTGATCTGCGCCGGCGGCTACCGTTCGAGCGCGGCCTCCAGCATCCTCGAGCAAAATGGGTTTTCAGATCTTCTGAACGTCGCTGGCGGTACGAGCGCCTGGATCGCTGCAGGTTATCCGGTGGAATAAAGGGTGAGCTGTTTTCTGGTTTCTTTTGTGCGCTCTTTGCTCTTTGTATCTCTGTGGGGAATCCTACTGGCAAAGGCTCTCCACAGAAGCACAGAAATCACAGGAGATGCATAGCAGCCTGAGCGCAACCGAATGAACTGCTGAAAGAAATCATTCAACCAGCCTGCGAAGCTGGCGGAGAGAGTGATAGCCCCAGGCGAGGCAGCCGAGCCTTGGGGAAACGCAAACCAAAAAGTTCGGAGCTCACGAAGTGGGCGACGGATGAAACGTTCAAAGTACGTCAGGTTGATTCATAGTAGCTCAACAGATCTAACTTACTCATCGTCTGTCGCCCGCTTAGCGGGCTCAGTTCAGTTTTGGCTGTCTCCCCAGGCTCGGCTGCCTCGCCTGGGGCTATTACTCTCTCCGCCAGCTTCGCCGGCTCATTGAACAAGCACCTGCCTTTTACTATTGATCATTTACCATTTACGATTCACTTGTCTTGGATCCTTTTACCTTCAAACTCCTGATCTCGCTTGCGATTGTCGTCATCGCCACCATTCACGGCTTTGGTGCGGCGTGGCTGGCGATCTGGATGCTGTTTCATCCTTACCATTCAGTTAGATTTCTTGGCGTCACTGTTTGGCCGCAGGGAATGATTCCGCGGCACCGTGAGAAGTTGGCCGAGTCGATTGGGAACGCCGTCGGCAACGAGCTCGTGTCGCAGCAGACCGTGTTTGACGCTCTGTTTGAAACCAGTTTCTTTCAGCGCAAGGTGGAGGATTTTGTCAACGCGCACACTCACGATCTGCTCGGAAAAGTTTATCCCTCGTTCATCGACGCTTTGCCGGCGGCAGCTCGCGGGCCGATTCTTGATACCGTGTCAGCGCTGCAATACCGCCTGGCCGACTACATCGCCGCAATGCTGAAAAGCGAAGATACTTCTGTTGCGATCGCGTCTTTTGTAAATCGACAGGTGGACGAGCTTCTCGCGCGTCGCGTAGGCGATACGCTCAGCGAAGATCAGTTCAATACGATTCTGACCTTTGTGCAGTCACGTTTTGCGCGACTGGTTAACGAAGAAGGTCTGGAAGAAAAAATTAGCGGTTTTGTTTCGGGGCGACTCGATGATCTGGCCCGGAGCAATGCGACCCTGGCTGAAACATTTACTCCGGAGACCGTTGCTTTTATCAAGGAACGGATCGATAGCCAGGTGCCGCCGATCGTGCATCACCTTGCAGACATCGCCACCAGTCCCAACACCCGCACGCAAATTGGCGCCCTGATCAAGCGTGAAGTTGATGACTACTACGATCAACTTTCCCTTATCAAAAAGATCTTCATCTCGCGTGAACGCATCCATCGCGAAGTTGATGAGCTGGTCGATAAGACTTTGCCTAAACGCATCGAGGAGTATTTGCGCGGCCCCGCGTTTGAAAAGGAGGCCGAAGCATTTCTGAATGCAACTATCGACAACGTGCTGGCGCGGCCGCTGAACGTGCTGGTGGGGCAGATTGAATCCGAAAGGTTCGACTCCATCAAACAGGAAATAACCAGCCGCATCGTGGAGATGGCCAAGAGCGAGGAGTTGTCGGCTTCAGTTGGTACTTACTTTCGCGAAGCGATTGAGCGGTTCCGACCGCAAACGCTTGGCTCAGCGTTGCAACAGCTCGATCCCGACTCCATTCAGACTGCCAAAGCATTTCTGACCAGGAGCGTGGTGGGCCTGCTCGCGCGCGATGATACGGCGCGGACGATAAATGCAATTCTGAGTTCGCAGATCGAGCGACTACTGGTGTCGCCGATCGGACGTCTCGGCGATCATGTGTCAGAACATTCGATGAAACGCGCCAGCGCGGCACTGGTTGGACGAATAACTATGACCGCGCGCGAGGGACTGCCGAAGGCGATTGCCGAGTTTGACGTTGGCGGACTGGTGCGCAAGAAGGTTTCCGATTATCCGATTGAGAAGCTTGAGGCGCTGGTGTTGTCGGTTGCCAGTCATCACCTGAAGACGATTGAACTTTTCGGCGCGGTGATTGGCTTCTTCATCGGCGTGCTGCAAGTGATCTATTTCTGGCTGACTTACGTGCCTGGACGATAACGTGAGAGAGGTCGACTAACAGAACCAGGAAGAGTTCTTGAAGGCTACCGCTGGTTCTGATTTTGTCTCTCCAACAAACAGGCGCCTGCCCACGGTCGATTTGGCTGAAAGGCTTCCGACTTCTGCAGTTGGTAGAAGAAACTCATCATTCGCGGCAGGCGTTTCAATGCACCGGCAGTGTGCCATATTGAGCGAACGGCGGTCGGCCTCCAGCCAAACTTACTGAAGAATTCGGGACCGTCGGCGGGCGCAAACTTAAAAGGTGCTGAAGCCTCATCAAAAGCCTTTCCCATTTTCTTTATCAGCATTTTCAAAAGTGCCGGCGAGGTAATGTCCAGCAGCCAGTAACGAAACTGTTCGTGCGCCGCGAGATCCGTAGCTAACAAGCCGACCTCCTCGGGGCTCAAATAAAGTACGAGGCCTTCACCTATAATAAGCGCCTGTTTCGCGAGGCGCTGGAAGAGTTCGCGGCGACCATTCACATCGGAAAGATCCAGACGAACCCGCTCGAGCAGGCACGAAGGCTTTTCGTCACGCAGTAACTCCTCCTTGTAATCAGTAATCTCCGGCAGATCGACTTCTATCCACTTCAAACCGGCTGGCAGCGCGAGTCGATAGGGACGAGCATCGAGGCCGGCCGCAAGATTGATTACGGTATCGCAGCCTTCCTCTAGAGACTTGGCGATGAAATGATCAAACAAGTAGGTGCGCGTGAACCACGACCACGCGTTCTTTTCACTAAACGCCAATGACTTCGCGATCTCCTGCCCGCGCTCTCCGGCAAGCCGGCGTGCAAAAGGATCGCGAAAAAGCGCGTTCGGATGTTCGTTCTCGCGCGCGCGATAAACGGCGGCGAGCAGGGCGGTGTCAGAGATGTTGCGGATTAGCATAGCAATTGGGCCTTGGGGAACTGGGCAAAAGGGGAAAAGGGGAAGGGTAAGGGAGGCGGTCCTTACCCCCTTACCCTTTTCCCTTTTCCGCCGGTGCTGTCAGATACCAAGTGTTATCCCACGCGTCTTTCACCCAGGCAGTACGACCGTAGCCTTGAGTGATAGGCGCCTGCAGGGAAGTAGCGCCCGCATTGAGCGCCCGCGTGTAGACCTCCTCAAGATTCTCGACATTAACAAACAAAGCGGGGGGCATTGGTTGCGCGTCGCCATGCGCCTCACCCATCTCGATCATTGAGTCGCCGATGCGCACCACGGCGTGGTGGATCATTCCCTCCGGCGACTGTTCGCGCGAAATCTCTTCAGCTGCAAATGCCTGCTTCATAAACTCGATTAACCCCGCAGCGCCGATCGGGTGCAGGAAAGGTGTCACCGGACGCAACCCCTCGGGAATGTAAGTTCCGGGGAGTCCGAGTTTGTGCGTCGCAATCCACCAGATATTTCCGGTGGGGTCCTTCACTCCGGTTTCTCGATCGCCGTAAAACTGATCGACTGGCTCCTCTACGGAAGTGGCGCCGGCATCGAGGGCGCGTTGATAGACTGCATCGGCATCGGGCACATAGAGGTGGAGCGCTGTCGGGATTTCTTCAACGGCTTCGTAGCCGCCGATCATCAGTTTGGACTCGCCGATCGTAACTTCGGCGTGCAAGCCGCCTGCTGAACCGATAGTGCGAAACACCTCGGTGGCGCCAAAGGCCTGCTTAACAAATTCGACCAATTGCTCGGCGCGTTTTACGGTCAGGTATGGCGTGACGGTATGGTAGCCGGCTAGTGAAGTCTCCGAAGCTTGTTGTTTCTCTGTTCCGGTAGCAGTCATGGTTGCACTCCTTCTTAATGTCTCTTTCAGACTTGATTTGAAACCCTCCCGCGGCAGCAGACGCAGTTCACTTGCGAGCGCGGCCAACTCTCGCAGGACGGGCTCCTCTGCCGTGAACGTGATTGTCCCGCTCGATGCGGGTGCGACAATCGCATCGATGGCTTCGTTCAGTTGCTCGATTAAAAACTGCTCAGACATTTTTCTCACTCACGCGCGCGCGCAGGTTTTGCAACGCGCGAAACTGCAACTGTTTTATTGCTCCCTCGCTCCTGCTCAACTGCTGAGCAATCTCGCGAATACTTTTCTCTTCGGCAAAACGCAAACGCATTACGTGGCGCTGGTCCCAGGGCAGTTGATCCACCAACTGGTAAACTCGCGCGACGGTTTCTGCCTGTTCGAGATCGTCATCGATGCCGGTCCCGGAGCCCTGGTCAAGCGACTGAACGAAAGATCCCGGTCCGGGTTCCCGCAGCAGGCGTTGCGCGCGATCGGCAATCGAGTTTCGGGCGATGCGAAACAGCCAGGCGGCGAAAGGCGCGCCGCGCCACTTAAACTTGCCCAGGTTTGCGAGAGCCTGATGAAAAACATGAGAGGTCAGCTCTTCCGCCGCCGCACGCTCGCGAACTCGCCGGGCGATATAGGCATAGACGCGTTCGAAGTGTAGTTCATACAACTTGCCAAAGCGGCTCGCATCCTGCTGCGCCGCCTCGATCAAGGCCCGTTCTTCTTGCTGGTTATCTGGACCCTTCAAACTAGTCCTCACCTCGACCCGCCCCCGACAACGTTACCCGCACGCAAAACCCCGGCGAACGTTCTTCTATCTATATAAACTGTCGTGGAAGGAAAAGGTTACGGCAGAAGGGAAGAAAACAGAAGGCAGAAGGCAGAAAGCAGAAGGCAGAAGGCAGAAGGCAGAAAGCAGTAGACAGAACGCAGCAGCGGACTTAGCTTTGTCTGCCTACTGCCTACTGCCTACTGCCTACTGCCTACTGCCTACTGCCTACTGCCTACTGCCTACTGCCTACTGCCTACTGCCTACTGCCTACTGCCCTGGAGCTATGAGTTCAGCGGATTGGGCCGCCTTGGGATCGTAGGCTGTGGCGAGAAATTTCTTGGCCACGGCCTGTGCATTGTCGTAGTTGATGCCTGATTGCACTGCCTTGTTGTATTCCGAGACAGCGCGATTGCGTTCGCCCTTGGCATCGTAGGCATTGCCCTTTTTGATGTGGGCCCAGGCTTCAATCCACGAAGGCTGCAAGGTGCCGGCGAGCGCAGCGTCAAAATTATCGAGCGCCGGCTGCCAGTTACGCTGCTCGAGAAAAAGCAGTCCCAGGTTGTAGTAGACCCATGAGTTTGAACGATCAAGCTTTAGCGCAGCTTCAAACTGTTGCTGAGCTTCGGCGTAAAGCCCTTCTTTCATTTGTTCGATGCCACGGCGCGCCACGATCGATACGCGCAATTCGTCAGACATGCGCAGGATTCTATAGTTGGGATCGACCACAACTTCGATTGGCTGTCCGTTTGATTCGAAATCAAAATCTTCGCTCTTGCCTTCTATTCGCGTCGTCGTTGTCTGGGTGTCGCCTTCGGTGCGCAGCATTAATTGCACCGGCATGCGCAGGGCTTCGAGGTTCTGCTTCACAGTGCCGCGAGTGCGAAACTTCCCGGCCCGAGTACGAATAATTTGATAGTCGACGGTAAACTCCGGAACTCCCGTTCCCTCAATCCACTGCGCAAAAAAGTAGCGAAGGTTTACGACCGCAACCTGTGAAGCCAACTTCTCGAAATCGTCGATAGAGGCATTCTTGCCGCGATATTGCTCGAGGAAATTGCGCAACAACTGGTCAAACTTTTCCTTGCCCATGGTCTCGCGCAGCATGCGAAAAACCATTGCGCCTTTGTGAAAGATTATTGACTGATAGGCGGCTGATTGATCATCGAGGGCGCCGGGCGCGCGGGCGATCGATGCGGTCTGCTCAAACGTCAGCGCGCGTTCCTGTTCCTCGCGTTGTATTGCCTCGAGCGCGCCGCCGGTTAAACTCGATTCACGAAATGCGAAGGCGCTCCATTCGGCGAGACCCTGCGAGATCCAGGCATCGTCAAACGACTTCAAGCCGACCGTTTGACCCCACCATTGATACGCCACTTCCCGCGCAAGTCTCTCGTCCGGGGCTGGCCGCGACGAGTCGAACAGTTTCGCCGCCAGGAAGATAATCCCTGGACCCGAGTAAGTGTCCAGGCTGTCGTCGTCAACTTGCACAACCACCAGGCGCGTCCCGAAGATCGGAGCGCCATACTGTTTTGAGTAAAACTCCAACACCTGGCCCATCATCTCCGCGTAACCATTGATGCGACCCTCGCTCCCGGGCTTCGCATAAAACTGAATCTCATAATTGCCAAAGCGCAGGTTACGGTTGATGTATTGGCCGGCGGCGAAATTTCCGATTAACACCGGTTGGCGATGAACAAAGTGAAACCTGGTGGTGCCATCCTTCGGCGAAGCCTGCGGCGCGACGGCGTCGTCGCTGGTGCCCGCCACCTGCAAGCCGGTGGGAACGATTAAAGTAATGTCAGACGTAGCGCGATCCGCAGCATAGTCATGAAAAGGAAACCACCGCGAGGCGTACATCAAATAAGAGCCTTCGGGACCTACGTAAGCCAGGCGCCTGGTAGCGAGCGGGCCGCCTTCGGGAGTAAGCAGAGCGCCACTCCAGCGAAATCGCAATGTTAGCGGTTGATTCGCAGGCACAACCTGCCCAAGGTCAACTCTTACACTTGGCCCAAGCGAGCCGACACCAACTGCATCCTGTACAAAACTCGTCAAGGGCTTACCGCCGAGGTCAATACTTTCTACCTTCAGGGACCCGTTGAGTTCGAAGACAAGTGAACGAGTTGATTCCTGTGGAATGACGGTAACGTCAGCCCCGGCTCGCAACATGTGCTGGTCTGGAATTAACTGAGCTTCGATGCGGTAGTTGGTGATATCGAAACGCGAGGCGGCCTGTTGCGGTGCGGGCTGTTGGGCGCTCCCGGCCGTCGTAATGACGAAAAGAGTGACAATTGATAAGAATATTGGGGAAAAGATGGGCCTGCATATCTTCATATTATCTCGGCTTCGTTAGTGATTGCTCTCGATTATACAACTGCGAACATGTTGCCGCACAGCAGTCTGACTGCCGTTCCTGGAGCCTCCAGGGGAGTTTTCAAAGCTGACTCTCCGCGAGATTGAGGCCTTCGTTCCGGGATTTTTTGGATGGTAAACAGGTGCAGGCGGTTGGCTGGCGGATAGGGCAGACTCAAGTTATTTGCCGGGACTGTGGGGCAACTCAAGCGATTTGCTGGGACCGCGGGCGTCCCGCCCGCAAATGAGCGCGAAGCGCGAACAAAACCGCTAACAGTCTAAAATTGAAGAGATGGTAATCGAAGCAGGAGCGGGCGGACGCCCGCGGTCCCAGCACATCACTTGAGAAGGCTTGATAGAGATTTCAGGGTTTGATTTTCGGCGTGCCGACGAAGTCCAATTCCTTCACATCGTCATTCGCGAGCGGCAGAACTCTGTCTACCGGTTCAAAAGCAAAACCATCCTTCGAAGGAATAACCCTGTAACTACTCGGCGCTGTGGAAGATGCTACCGTGAAGGAATAGTTTCCCCGCTCATCAGTAGTTGAGGCGAGCACCGTACCCTGTGGACTGATCAGCACCACTACAACATTCGCGAGTGGGTTGCCGGTTGAGTCCTTCACTCGTCCGGTGATTGCGACCGTTGTTTGCGGGGCTTTATTTAGTTTCTCCACCGGCGACGTTTCGAGTGGTTCCGCGGCCACGGGCCCGGGTGTTGCAGCCGGAGCGACTTCCGGAGTAGCGGCGACCGCGGGCGCTTCGGGTGACGCCGGCGTTGCTTCGGGTGTAGCCTCTGGCGATTGAGTTGGTGTTGGCTGCGGTACCTGAACTGCAGGAACTTCCGCGGCTGGTGATGGAGCTGGAACTGACGCGGGTTCCGAAGACGAAGGGGACGTTGGCGTCACGGAGTCAACCGGAGTTGCTGCCGGCGTGCTTGCCGGCAACGAAGTTGGTTGCACAGTTTCGTTGGATTTATCTGGCGCCGGCGATGGCGCATTAACAGATGTTTCGAAGCCTGGCCCTATTCGTTCGTTGAGTCCGTCGAGTGAGCCGTTCACCTTTCGATAGAGTTGCTCGATTAAGGTGCGACGGACCGGATCCGGATCACCGGAATTGTAGCTCTTGATGTAATTGGAAAGTGCTTCCGCTTTCTTATCCTGACGTTCGAGCGCGACTCCTAGATGCCACAACGCAGCGCGTGCTGCCGGGGTCCCTTCCGGCAAAATGGTAACAGCGCGTTGCAGGTGTTCCACCGCCGCGTCAAACTTATCCCGATTGTAGAGTGCCCACCCGGACGTGTCCTCGATGCGACCGCGTACAAGATTAGACAAAATGTTGCGCGGTGCTTCGGGAATATCCGGCGTGCCTCCGGCAGCGATGGCTCGCGCACGAATCAGGCGAAACTCATCAGCCTGTACCACGACCGTCAATTCGGGAACGGTGAGTCCGGCGGTAGCGCTCTCTCGCGCCGCTTCAGCGAGTTCATAAGCAGTCTGGTAGCCAACTCCTTTTTGTAGTAAACGACTGGCGGCATAAAGTTCACGGTGACTCGCGCGTCGTCGTCTCCGGCTGCAAACGCCTTTGCGGCGGTGACCAGCGCATCTTCGCTGACAGCTTCTCCGCTGCCTCCCTGATCGAGAGCAGTAGCAAAAGCCAAAAGCGCTTTAAGAATTTTGGCGTTGTTCCCAGAATCAGCGGCAGCGAACTGAAAAATACTAGCTCTTCGCTCAGGCGCCAGCAGCTCCACGAAATCTGCGCTGTGCACAACCGCATGTCCGGCAAGCCGAGCTTCGATCTGGCCATCCTTAATGCTGAACGACTGTCTTAAAATTTCCGCAGCTTCATCATAAAGTCCGGTGGCGACCAGCGTGCTGGCCAACTCATAATCGAGCGTCGGAAACTTTCCATACTGGCGCGCGAATCGCAGCGCGCGTTCGGCGTCCAATGGCTTCCGTTGCGCGACTAACGCGCGAGCCAGCGCAATTTGCGACCAGGTGTAACGCGGTTCTATCTGGACGGCGCGCAGTGCGAGGTCAAGAGCCAATTCACTGTCATTGTGAGCGGCAAACCAGTAGGCAGAGCCGGCGAGCAAACTCAAGTTGCGCGGATCCGCCGCCAGCGCCTTGTCGAGTTCGGGTTTTGCTTCGTCTTTCCGGCCCAGTTCGAACAATGAAAGAATCAAGCCGGCACGCGCCGTTTTGTCGGCGGGCGCGATTGAGATCGGCGAGACTTCGCCGCGAGGTCCTTGAAGTCGGATCGAGTTCCAGCGCTTTTTTGTACTCTGCAGCTGCTTCTTCGAGACGCAGCGAAATGTGCAGGGCGCGCCCCAGGCCTTGATGCGCTTCGGCAAGGTCGGGAGCCAGTTTTACGGCCTCGGTCGTCAGGCGAAGGGCCTCGTTTGCCTGTTCAGTGGTGACATAAAAACTGGAAAGAATCACCAATCGCCTGGGGTCGTTACCAAACTTTGCCTCGATGTCCTGGGCCGCTTTCGCCGCTGCCGCGGTTTCTCCACGCAGGTAGAGATTCAAGGGAATTTGATAGATGACTCCGGAAAACAACTTCTCTGAAGCGTCGACCGGGGCATCGGCGATGGCCATCATAAATTGTTCCACACCGGCTGCGCTGTCGCCTGCCTTTAGTCGTTGATCGCCGACCGCGGCCCGAGCGCTAACAAGAATCTCCAGGGCGAGCGCTCTCGACTTGGAATCAGGATGAGTATCAAGGAATGTTTTGAGCAAACCGACTCGCTCTTCAACTGGCTTGGTCAGCGTTAGTGACACTTCCTCTGAATCCGCTTCGTCGTCGACAGGTGCGGCCACAGGCTTTCTGGTTTTATTGGCCGCGCTCGGAGTGCGGGATGTTGACGCCTTAATTGTTGTTGGCACTACGTCAGTTGACGCTGACGCAACCACCGGAACTGCTTGAACCTCAGGCTGACTTGCCGGCTGATCGTTTGCGGGAGAGTTGCCGGCTGCAGCCGCCTCCGGTGCCTTGTCAAAGTCGTCAGCATTAAACGCCAACTTATGCGAGAGCGACGTTACGAAGTGTTGGACGCCGGCGTTGACTCCTTCGCTAAATTGACTGGCATCAATCAGGGTGCGCATTCAGGTAGATCGCTTTGCACGGACTTGCTAAAAACTGTGAACGAAAGTTTTTCATCGACGGCAACCACCATAAGCAAGCTTTTCTTTATGGTGGTGCGGGCCCCGACATTCCAATCCTTGGCGAGCTGCAACGAGAACGCGGAAATATCCTGGCCCCCGGTTGACTGGACCGTCGCGACGTCAAACTCAATCCCGGTTTTTATTTTCAGATTGGCGAGGATGTTTTCCAGTTGCTGTCTGGCCTGCTCGTTCACAACCCCGGCAAAGTCGTTTACATGGCCTGACGGGGCAGGCAATTTCTGCGTTGTCTGCGCAAGCTGGTTTACACCAAGCGTCAAGAAGAGCGCCACACTACAGCAGAAGAGCAGGATCGAGTTTAATATTCGCTGACCTGATAATTTCATGCGCTCGGTTCTCTTGAAGTGTGGGCCTTGTTTGTATGTGGGGAAGTTCACCTGATTTACCCTGACGCCTGACGGATTGGGGGTTATCTAAATGGAGACGTTCTGGAGAGCATGATAACATCGCGTGCTTTTGTCAGCGAGTAAGGGCCTTCCGCGAACGATTGTTTGAGAGCGCCAAAGACGCGAAATGTAACAGCCTGGGGGCGACGCCCCAGGAACTTGAAAGTACTGATACTGGAAGCGCTGAAGGCGCGTAATGAAGTTGTTGCCTCAGGCTCCCACAAGACCACTCTGACAAGTTTCATTTCGCGCCTTTGGCGCTTGATTTTCGGAGGATGCAGGTGAGCGAACTTGAAGACGCCTGGGCTGCCGGTCTTGCCGAAGCTGAAGCGCGCGCGCGGGCCCACGGCCGTACAGACGTCGCCGACTACCTTGCTTTGCGCAACTCCAATGATTTGATCAGAAGGATTGCCGGCGACTGGTTATTGAACATGTTTACTACGGTTGCAGGTGAAGCGAATCGCGCCGGCGCTGCGATTCAGATCTCAACGCAGGATGCACATCGGTTTAAAGTCGGCAATGCCAGCATGGTCGGCAGCCTCCTGAGTTTAGGCAGCGGCGTGCGCAAGCTGCTGATCGAAGTGGGTTGGCCGCGCACGCCTCGCGACGGCTTTATTCGCGGCGGTGGTTTGGCGTGTGGCAACATCAGGCATGTCGGCATCAAACCCGCAAACGAAGAATTGCGGCTCGTACTTGATGTTACCGGCACACCTACCTGGATGGTAATGAAGGGACAAGGAACACACACTGGTCCTTCCGAGCTTCGCAACCTGCCAAAACTTCACGAAGCAAGTGTCAAAAAACACGTTTCAATCCTGGTCGATGATTCGCAAAGCACTTGAACACCACCCTGACGATATCCGGTAATCCGTGCACGTTTTCGAACTGTTCCGGCGAAGCAGGTAGTCCCGCTCGCTGATAATAGCCGTAGAATTGCTGGTTCTTCCTCATCCAAAACCGTTCAACTCAACCCCCCCTCGCGCCCCAGAGTCTTGAGGCACGATGCTTGCCAATATCGCGGACGGTAAGACGCTCGACAATGTTCGGTGTCCCCACTTGCGAGCAAAACCGGCTAAAGAAGTTTGAGGAGGCTAACCAAATGACGAACCGACGCACACTGAGTTTTTCAATTCTTGCGGCTGCCATGCTGGCGCTGTGCTTGCCGGTGTTGGCAGCCGCTCAGGGTGGTTACGGCTATCCTGATTACGGTCGCAACCGAAACTACGGACGCTACGACGAGCGCTACCTTAAAGACT
>Ga0209438_1000460_pt1 | contig 12483 bp, 19 predicted proteins | sample GraSoi_2013_20cm_FD_185825 | JGI IMG/M metagenome (GOLD analysis project Ga0209438, IMG submission 185825) | Grasslands soil microbial communities from the Angelo Coastal Reserve, California, USA - Sample 9_17_2013_20cm (SPAdes) (version 2) | ecosystem: Environmental > Terrestrial > Soil >...
GCCGTCGCGGGCGTGTGCGGGGCCGCGATCACCAGGCAGTCGCTCTCGGCGGCGAGGCGCGGCAGCTCCTCCAAACCACCGACCCAGCGCATCCCCGGCCCCGGTGGGCCGCCGCGGGCTGCGCGCCGCCGGACCGCAGCCACGGACATGCCGAGCGCGAGCGCGCGGCGCGCGACCGCCGTGCCGATCCCGCCGAGGCCGAGGATCCCGACGCGCAGGTCCTGGAGCTCGCGCACCGGGACCATGAGCTGCTCGACATCCCCTTTGACCCAGCGACGCTGCGCCTGCGCTTCGATGGCGCGATCGAGCCCGCGGGCAAAGTAGCCGATCGCGGCGATCACCCAGTCGGCCATCGGCTCCGCGTGGACGCCCGCCGAGTTCGTCAACACTACGCCTGTTCCGCGGAGGCTCGGCAGGCTCGACCCGACCCCTGCGGTGCCGCTATGAACCCAGCGCAGCGTGCCCCGTCCCGCCGTGAGGACGCCCTCCGACACGCCAAAGCCCAGATAGATCTCAGCGCCACTGGCGGCGGCGGCCGCCTCCGCACGGCCCACGCCGCCGTCGCCGGAGGAGACAGCCGGAGTGCGCACTTCGACGACCTCCCAGCCTGCTCCCAACGCCGCCCGGATCGCCGCCACGCTCGGCGCCGTAATGCGCCAGGCGGCGTGGGTCGCCGCCAGGTCGATGACGAGGCGCCGGCTCACTCCCCGGTCGAGACGGTGCGGACGGCGGGATGATGCAGCAGCGCGATCATGACCTGGTCGTGGAGCCGCTTGGGGCCGCTCAAGTCGAAGTCGATGACGAGGTCCACATTCTCGCGCCGGCTCTCGTGGCGGACGATCGTCAGGCCGGTACGGCGGATGACCGTCTCCAGCTCTTCGAGCGGCTCCTTGTCGGGGCGCGCGTGCACCGTGAGGTGACTCTTGGTGGAGTGACGTTCGACGACGATCTCGATCCGGCCCAGACCCTGGAGCACGATGAGTACGACGAGCGTGGACAGCAGCGCTTCGGCGTAGTGGCCGGCGCCGAGCGCCACGCCGATCGCCGCAACGACCCAGATCGTCGCAGCGCTCGTGAGCCCGACGACGGCGCCCCGCGCGTGCAGGATCGTGCCGGCGCCGATGAATCCGACACCGGTGACGATCTGACCCGCGACCCGTGTCGCGTCCGCGGCCCCGTGCACCATCGAGAGCGACAGCTGGGTATACAGGGCCGATCCGATGCAGATGAGAATGTTGGTGCGGAGCCCGGCGGGCTTGCCGCCCAGCTCGCGCTCCAGGCCGATCGCGCCGCCGAGCAGCGTCGCGAGACCGAGCTGCAGCAGCAGCTCGAGTTTGAAGACGTCGATGACACTCTCGAGCATCAGGTCTCCGCGGGCTTGAGGAAGCCCATCCGCTCGCGCACCTCGGCGAGCGTCACGCGCGCGAGCGCGCGGGCCTTGGCGGCGCCGGCCCGCAGCCGCTCGATCAGCCCGGGCGGATCGCGTCGCAGCGCCTCGGCCCGCTCGCGGATGGGAGTGAGCGCCGCTATCATATTGTCCGCCAGCACGCGCTTGCAGTCGAGGCAGCCCCAGCCCGCCGTGCGGCACTTCTGCGCGACCTCCGCCTGCGTCGCCGCGGGCGAGAAGCCCTGGTGGATCGTGAAGATGTTGCAGATGTCGGGGTTGCCCGGATCCTTACGAGTCTTGCGGGCCGGATCGGTGGCGGCGGGCCGCAGTTTTTCCCAGATGGCTTCCGGCGACTCGAACAGGCCGATCGTATTGCCCAGGCTCTTCGACATTTTCGCTTGGCCGTCGAGCCCCAGCACGCGCTTGGCCTTGGTGAGCAGCGGCTGCGGCTCGGGAAAGTAGCCCGCGGCGAAGCGCGTGTTCCAACGGCGGGCGATTTCGCGCATCAACTCGAGGTGCTGGACCTGGTCCTCGCCCACCGGGACGAGACGGCCCTTGTAGAGGAGCACGTCGGCAGCCTGGAGGATCGGGTAGTTGAGGAGCCCCGCCGGGATGCTCTCCTGGCGCTGGGACTTGTCCTTGAACTGTGTCTGACGCTCGAGCTCGCCCAGCGGCGCGACGGTCGTCAGCAGCCAGTTCAGCTCGCTGTGCTCGGCCACGTGCGACTGCACGAACACGATGCACTTCTCGGGATCGAGGCCGGACGCATAGAGGCCGACGGCCATGTCCAAGGTGCGCTGCGACAGCGTGGCGACGTCGTAGGCTTGTGTGATCGCGTGCAGGTCCACGATGGAGAACAGGCAATCGTGCTGGTGTTGCAGCTGGACCCAGTTCTGGACGGCGCCCAGGTAGTTGCCGATATGGAGCTCGCCGGAGGGCTGGATGCCGCTGAAAACACGCGTCATAGGGGTCACAAGGTGCGGGATTACAACGACTTAGTCAAGGTCGCCGGGCGCGCGGCGGCGCGCGCGGCCGAGTACATCCGTGCCGCCCGCCGCCCCCACGCGCAGGACTGGACCGAGAAGGGCCGCCACGATTTCGTGACGGAGGTGGACCGCGCGTGCGAGACGCTCATCGCCGAGGCGCTCACCCGAGACATCCCCGGATCCCGGGTCGTGGGCGAGGAGCTGACGCCCGGTCTCGCCGCGAGCGGTGACGTCGTCTGGATCGTGGACCCGCTCGACGGCACGACGAACTACCTGCACGGCTACCCGCAGTACGCGGTGAGCATCGGGTGCGTCGTGAGTGGGGCGTTGGGCGTGGGGGTCGTGCATGATGTCGCGCGCGATGTTGTGTATCGCGCGACGACCGGCGGCGGAGCGTGGGTTGGGGACCAGCGGCTCGCGGTGTCGTCTCTGACGCAGCCGGGACGCGCACTCATTGGCACGGGGTTTCCATTCAAGGACCAGGCCCCGCTCGACGTCTATCTGCGACAGTTCGCCGCCGTGATGGAGCGCACCAGCGGGATTCGCAGGGCCGGCGCGGCGGCACTGGACCTCGCCGACCTTGCGGCCGGGCGGTTCGACGCCTTTTGGGAGCTGTCGCTCGCACCGTGGGACGTGGCCGCCGGCGTCGTCCTGGTCCGTGAAGCCGGCGGGCGCGTGACGCGGCTCGACGGCTCGGACGAGGTGCTGGACCACGGACCGATCGTGGCGGGAAACCCCACGCTGCACACCTGGTTGATCGACCTCTTGAGGAAGGCCTGATGCCGTCACCGCTCGTCGAATGCGTGCCGAACTTCTCCGAGGGTCGCGACGGGGCGATCTTGGGCGCGTTGCACGCGGCGCTGGTCGCCGTGGCGGGGGTGAAGCTGCTCGACGTGCAGTCGGACGCCGCGCACAACCGCTCCGTGTTCACGTTCGTGGCGCCTCCGGAGGCGGCGCTCGAGGCCGCCCTCGCCGCGATGCGTGTGGCCACCGAGCGCATCGACCTGACCAAACACACGGGCGAGCACCCGCGGATGGGCGCGACCGACGTCGTGCCGTTCGTGCCGGTCGCCGGCATCACGATGGACGAGTGCGTCGCGCTCGCCCGTGGATTCGGAGAGCGCGCGAGCAAGGAGCTGGCCATCCCCGTGTTCCTGTACGCCCGAGCCGCGAAGCGCGCCGACCGCGTGCTGCTCCCCGACGTGCGCAAGGGAGAGTTCGAGGGAATGCGGGGCCGCATGCTGGAACCCGACTTCGGTCCCAACCGGGTGCATCCGACCGCCGGGGCGACGGCCATCGGCGCGCGCCCCTTCCTCGTGGCGTACAACGTCTATCTGGACACGCCGGACGTCTCCATCGCGAAGGAGATCGCCAAGCAGATCCGCACCTCGAGCGGAGGCCTGCCTGCCGTGCAAGCGAGCGGCTTCGAGGTGGAGGGACACGCGCAGGTATCCATGAATCTGCTGGATATCGATATCACGCCCCCCGTCGGCGTGTTCGGCGCGGTGAAGGCGCTCGCGCAGAAGCGCGGTGTGGACATCACGAAGAGCGAGATCGTCGGTCTAGTCCCGGAGCGGGCCGTGATCGGCGCCGCCGCCGCTGGATTGAAGCTGCCTGACGCGGCCGACCACTTGCTCGAAGCGAAGATCCGCGCCGCCGAGGGGCCGAGCCTCGACGGCTGGATCGACGACCTGGCGGGTGGATCGCCGGTCCCGGGCGGCGGCAGCGCGGCCGCGCTCGCCGGAACGCTCGCGGCGGCGCTCGTGGCGATGGTGGCGCGGCTCACGATCGGGCGCAAGGCGTATGCTGCCGTGGAGCCCCGAGCCAAGGAAATCCTCGCCGAGGCCGAGCGGCTTCGCGGGGAGCTGCGACGCCTGGTGGACGAGGACGCCGAGTCCTACACGCGTGTGAGCGAGGCCTACAAGATCCCGAAGGACAATCCCGGGCGCGCGCAAGCGATCGACCAAGGATTGCTCGGAGCGGCCCGAGTCCCGCTCACCGTCGCGACCCTCACCAGTGCCGTCCGGAAGTTGGCGCACGAACTGACGCAGATGGGCAACAAGAACGCGCGCTCGGATGCGAAGGTGGCGGAGGGTCTGGCTCGAGCGGCAATCGCCGGGGCGCTCGAGAACGTGCGGGTCAACGTCGAATCGCTGTCGGATCCCGCATTGGGGCTGGAACTGCTGGAGGAGAGAGAACGTCTGGGGATCGGCTAACCCCGGGGCGACGCCCCGGGGTCAGCCGTGGTCAAGATCCTCGGCGGCGCCCCATTCGCCCCGATCGCCACCGTGTGCTCGAAGTGCGCCGACAGGGACCCGTCTTGCGTCACCACGGTCCACTTATCATCGAGCGTTCGGATCTCGGCCTCGCCGACGTTGATCATCGGCTCGATGGCGATCGTCATCCCCGGCACCAGGCGCGCCCCGCGTTTGGGCTTCCCGTAGTTCGGCACCTGGGGCTCCTCGTGGAACGCCGCGCCGATCCCGTGACCCACCAGCTCCCGCACCACGGAGTAGCCCGCCTTTTCGGCCACCTGTTGCACCGCATAGCCGATGTCACCCACGTGATTCCCCGCTCGCGCCTGGGCGACGCCGGCGGTCAATGCCTCGCGCGTCACTTGCAGCAGCCGCGCGGCCTCGCGCGTGACGTCCCCCACCGGGAAGGTGGCGGCCGAGTCGGCGTGCAGGCCCTCGAGCCACGCACCGACGTCGACACTCAAGAGGTCCCCTGCCTTCAGGACCCGCGTCGGCGACGGTATGCCGTGGACGATCTCATGATTGATCGACGTGCAGAGCGTGGCGGGAAAATCGTACAACCCCTTGAACGAGGGCCGGGCCCCCGGATGGCTGCGGATGAAGTCTTCGGCCAGGCGGTCGAGCGCTTCGGTGGAGATCCCCGGACGGACATGCTGCGCCACCAGGGCGAGAGTGCCGGCGACGATCCGGCCGGCGGCCGCCATCGTCTCGATCTCCCGTGGGGACTTGATGGTGATCATCGTCCGATGATCCGCTTGATCTCCTCCGTGATCTGCTCGACGGTGCCGCCACCCGGCACGCGATGCACGATCCCGCGCTGGCTGTAATGCGCGATGAGGGGAGCGGTGTCTCGACGGTAGACGTTGAGCCGCGTCTTGATCGCCTCGGGGGTGTCGTCGGAGCGGCCTTCCTGCGAGGCGCGGGCGGACATGCGCCGGACCAGCTCGTCCTCGTCCACGTCGAGCAGCAGGATGTGGTTCAAGCGCTGGCTGCGCTCGGCGAGGGTCCGGTCCACCATCTCCGCCTGGGCGGCGGTGCGCGGGAAGCCGTCCAGGATCGCCCCGTCCTTGGCCTCGGGCTTCGACAGCTCGCCCTTGATCAGGTCGAGAATCACGGAGTCGGGGACGAGCTGTCCCTTGTCGTAATACTCCTTGGCCTGCTTACCGAGGGGGGTGCCGTCCTTCATGGCGACGCGGAGGATGTCGCCCGTCGTGATCTTGGGGAGCCCCAGACGCTCCGCCAGGATCTTCCCCTGGGTCCCCTTGCCTGAGCCCGGCGCCCCGAGGATGAGAATGAACACTAAAGTGCGCGCATGCTAGCGCCGGAAGCGAACTCGCGACGCGCCGGTGCCCCCACCGGGGCCCTTCATGAAGCCGTCGTACTGGCGCAGCAGCAGGTGCTGCTGCACCTGTTGGACGGTGTCGAGCGCGACGCCCACCACGATCAGTAGCGCGGTGCCGCCGAACCCGAACGGCATGTTGAGGACGTTCGTGATGACGATCGGGAGCATGGCGACGACCGTGAGGAAGACCGCTCCCGGCAGGGTGATGCGCGACAACACCTCGTCGATGTAGTCGGCGGTCGCCGCGCCCGGCTTCACACCCGGAATGAACCCGCCCTGCTTCTTCAAGTTTTCCGCGAGGTCCACGGGATTGAAGATGATAGACGTGTAGAAATACGCGAAGAACACGATCAAGACGGCGCTCGTGAGTACGTACCAGATCGACGTCGTGTTGAAGTATTGCGCGAAATCTTTGAGCCATTGGATCCCGCTGAACTGCGCGATGGTGCCCGGGACGATGATCAGCGACTGGGCGAAGATGATCGGCATCACGCCGGCGCTGTTGATGCGCAGGGGGATGAACGTCTTTTGTCCCTCGCGGATCCGTCCTCGCCCCATCACCTTGCGGGGGATCTGAATCGGGATGCGACGCGCCGCCACGGTCACCGCGACGGTACCGGCCACGACCAGCACCATCATCCCCAGCACGGCGAGCAGGATCGCGAAGCTCAGGGTGCCGGTCCGCAGCGCTTCGACCGTGTTGACCGACTCCGGCAGGATCCGTTCGATGATCGAGAAGAAGATCATCAGACTCATCCCGTTGCCGATGCCGCGCTCGGTGACCTGCTCGCCCAGCCACATGACGAAGATGCCGCCCGTGGTGAGCGTCAACACCGTCGTCATTCGGAAGGCGAACCCAGGCGCCGGCACGGCGTTCGGGAGCGACTCCGTGAACACGGAAAACCCGTAGGCCTGGAATAAGCACAGCACGACGGTGAGGTAGCGCGTCCACTGCGTGAGGCGCTTCTTGCCCTCTTCGTCGCGCTGCATCTTCTCGATGATGGGGAAGACCGGGCCGGCGAGCTGGAACACGATGCTCGCCGAGATGTAGGGCATGATGCCCAGCGCGAAGACCGTGGCGCGCGAGAAGGCGCCCCCGGCGAACAGATCGTACAGCTGGAGCAGCGTGCCCTGGCCGCGGTTCGCGACCGCGTCCGCGAGCGCGTCGACGTTCACGCCCGGGGTCGCGATGTGCGCGCCGATCCGGTAGACGACGAGGCACAGGAGCGTGAAGAGCAACTTCTCCTTCAGCTCCGGAACCTTGAACAGATTGGGGATCGGGGACGTCACTCGATCGTTCCGCCGGCTTGCTCGATCTTCGTTTTGGCGCTGGCCGACACCGCGACGCCCTTCACCAGGAACTTGCGCTGCACGTCGCCCATGCCGAGCAGCTTGATCGGCTGATCGGGCCGGCGCACGAGCCCCGCCCCGAACAGCGTGTCGGGCGTGATCTCCACGCCCTCGGCGAGGAGACTCAGGTGCCGCACGTTCACCACCTGGGCGTCCTGCTTGAAGGGATTCGTGAAGCCGCGCTTCGGGATGCGGCGGATGAGCGGCATCTGCCCGCCCTCGAAGCCCGGGCGGATCTTCTTGCCGGTGCGCGCCGTCTGTCCCTTACCGCCCCGCCCCGCCGTCTTCCCGATACCCGAGCCGGGCCCGCGGCCTTTGCGGATGCGGCCCCGATGAGAGCCCTTGGGGGGCTTCAAATCGTGCAGGGCGAGCCGCGTGACGGGCGCGTCTTTCTTTTTCTTCGCCCTCGTCGTCTTCGTCGCCATTACTTCGAGCCTTCCTTCGCCGGTGTCACCTCGACGAGGTGGCGCACCTGTTGCAGCATCCCGCGCAGCGCGGGGTGGTCCTGCTTGACCACGACATCCTGATGGTGCTTGAAGCCGATCGCTTCGAGCGTGCGCTTCAGCCGTGCCGAGTGGCCGCTCCCCGAGCGCACCTGCTTGATTCGCAGCTGGCCCTTGCCCGCCGGTGGCAGCACCGGGTCGCGCCCGGACTTCCGCTTGCGGTATTTCCGGGTGGGGGGAAGCCTACCCATGGGTCACCGCCTGCTGGCGCGCGCGGTACGGAATCGCCTCGAGCTCCACGCCCCGCTCCTTGGCGACGCGCCGTGCCGTGGTCAACCGCTCCAACCCGTCCATCGTGGCGCGGACCATGTTGTGCGGATTGGTCGAGCCCAGGCTCTTGGTGAGGATGTCGCGCACCCCGGCGCACTCCAGCACCGCGCGCACGGGACCGCCCGCGATGACGCCGGTTCCGGTGGCCGCCGGTTTCAAGAGCACGCGGCCCGCGCCATGCTTGCCCACGATCTCATGGGGGATCGTGCTCCCCGTGAGCGGCACTTCTTTCAGCTTGCGGCGCGCCGACTCGACCGCCTTGCGCACCGCCTCGCTCACCTCGTTGGCCTTGCCGGTCGCGATGCCGACTTGTCCCTTGCCATCCCCCACCGCCACCAGTGCGTTGAAGGAGAAACGGCGACCACCCTTCACGACTTTGGCGACGCGGTTGATGGCGATCACGTTCTCGACGAAGCCGTCGCCCTCACGCTGCCGCTCGCCGCCTTGGCGATCGCCGCCGCGTCCGCGCCCACGCCCGCCGCGGCCACCACCGCCGCCGCCGCCGCCCCCCCCACCCCCCCGGCCGCCGCGTGACGGGCGGTGTTCCTGGGGGGGAGGAGTGTGCGCGGGTGCCGTGGCCGTTGCTTCGGGCGCGGCCGTCGGTGCGGGTGCCGGAGTGACCTGTTCCTGTTCGTTGTCCATCAGAACTCCAATCCGCCTTTGCGGGCGCCGTCGGCCACGGCCTTTACGCGCCCGTGATACTGGTAACCACCGCGGTCGAACACGACCTTCACGATGCCCTTCTCCTTGGCCTTAGTCGCGATGAGCCGGCCGAGGGCGAAGCTCCGAGCCACCTTGCCCTTGCCCTCCACCGCGATGCCCTCCGACGTATCGGCGCCGCCGGCGAGGGTGACGCCACGCTGGTCGTCCACGAGCTGCGCGTAGATGTGCTTCGAAGAGCGGAACACGACGAGGCGCGGCCGCTCCGGGGTGCCCTGCACTTTCTTGCGGACCCGGAGATGGCGGCGGTACCGCTCGTGCGCCGACGTCTTGATCTTGTGAATGGATCGCATGGGTTATTTCGCCGCCTGAGCGGTTTTGCCGGCCTTACGACGCACCTGTTCACCCTGATAGCGGATACCTTTGCCCTTGTACGGCTCGGGGGGCCGGACGTTGCGGATTTCCGCGGCCACCTGGCCCACCAACTCCTTGTCGATGCCCTCGATCTTCACGAGGACGTTGTTGTCCACCGAAATCTTGATCCCCTTGGGCGCGTGGTAGGGAACGGGATGCGAGAACCCGACCACGAGCTGGACGCCGAACGGCTTGGGCTCCGCCTTGTAGCCGACGCCCTGGATCTCGAGCGCCTTCGCGAACCCCTTGGTGACGCCCTCGACCATATTGGCCACGAGCGTGCGGGTCAGGCCGTGCAGCGCCTTGTGCCGCGTCTCGTCGGAGGGGCGCCGCACGACGACCGCGTTCTCCTCGAGGGCGAGCGCCATGTCGACGTGGAGGGTGCGGGCGATCTCGCCCTTGGGACCCTTCACGAGGATCTTGTGCCCGTCGATCTGGGCGGTCACGCCCTTGGGCAGAGGGACGGGCTTTCGGCCGATGCGCGACATGCCGTCCTCCTACCAGACCACCGCGAGCAGCTCGCCGCCGATACGGGCGGTGCGGGCTTCGCGGTCGGTCATCAGACCCTGCGGCGTGCTGAGGATCGCCATCCCCAGGCCGTTCTTGACCCGCGGAATCTCGCGGGCCTTGACGTAGCGCCGGAGGCCGGGCGTGGAGACGCGTTGCAGCGCGCGGATGACGGGCGCGTCGTTGTGGTACTTCAGGTAGAGCCGCAGCAGCCCGTGACGCCCATCGTCCAGGACTTTATAATCCTGGATGTAGTGGTTGTCGCGGAGGATCCGCCCGATCTCGACCTTCAGTTTCGACACCGGCATGTCGACCCGGCGGTGGCCCGCCGTACAGGCGTTCCGCACGCGGGTCAGCATATCAGCGACTGGATCAGTTACGCTCATCAGGCCTACCGTCCTTTACCAACTGGCTTTGCGCACGCCGGGAATCTCCCCGCGCAGCGCGAGTTCACGGAAACAGATGCGGCACAGCTTGAACTTCCGCAGCGTGCCTCGACTCCGCCCACAGCGTTGGCAGCGGTAGTAGCCGCGCACCTTGAACTTGGGCGCCCGTTTGATTTTCTCGATCCACGCCTTCTTCGCCATGTCGTCTCCTAGGCCGCCGCCACGGGGGTCTCACCCCGGAACGGCATCCCCAGCTCTCGGAGGAGGGCCAGAGCGGAGTCGTCCCGTCCAGCGCTCGTCACGAACGTGATATCCATCCCGTGGATGCGCTCGACTTTGTCGTAGTCGATCTCCGGGAAGATCATCTGCTCTTTGATGCCGAGCGTGTAGTTGCCGCGCCCGTCGAAGCTCTTCGTCGGCAGGCCGCGGAAATCGCGCATCCGCGGCACGGCGACCGTGATGAACCGGTCGAGGAACTCGTACATGCGCCCGCCGCGCAGCGTCACGGCGCAGCCGATCGGCTGCCCCTCGCGCAGGTTGAAGTTCGCGATCGACTTCTTGGCCCGCGTCACCACCGGGTGCTGGCCCGTGACGGCGCCCAGCTCGACCACCGCGGCGTCGAGTCCCTTGGGATTCTTGACCGCGTCCCCCATGCCGACGTTGAGCACGATCTTCAAGAGCCGCGGAATCTGATGCGGATTCTTGAAGCCGAACTGCTGCTGCAGCTTGGCGCGCACGCGCTGCTCGTAGAAGTCGAGTAGCCGGGCACGCGGCGCCGGCTCAGCCGGCGGGCCTTCGGGCTCGGGCTCTGGAGCCTTGGGCGCCTTGCCGCCCTTCCCCCCCTTGCCGCCCTTCTCACCCTTCTCGCCCTTGGGCTGCTTGGGTTGCTTCTTTTCACCCCGCGGCATGGCCGCGGGGTTCGCCACCTCGGCCTCGTCCCCCCGCGGCGCGGCCGCGGGGTTCGCCGCTTCCGCCTGCTGCTCCTGGTCCGTCGCCTTCTTTTCGTCCGCCATCGCTACCTCACTCGCGGAATCGGCTGGCCGGACTTGATCGCGATCCGTTCCACCGTTCCGTCCTTGTCCTTGCGGCGCCGCACCCGCGTGGGGTGGCCCGACTTGGGGTCGAGCAGCATCACGTTCGACGCCGCGATCGGGGCCGGGAACTCGATGATCCCGCTCTCACCCTGGGGCGTCGTGGCCCGCTTGTGCTTCTTCACGATGTTCACGCCCTCCACCACGACCCGGAACTGCTTCGGGTACACGTGGAGGATCTTGCCTTCCTTGCCGCGGGCTTCGCCGCGGATCACGCGCACGGTGTCGCCCTTGGCGACGTGCAGTTTGTGGCGGACCGGCTCCATCCCCCGCACGTTGCGCGACTTCTTGTAGACGAGCGGCTTCATCTCAGATGACCTCCGGCGCGAGCGACACGATCTTCATGAACTTCTTGTCGCGCAGCTCGCGGGCCACCGGGCCGAAGATGCGGGTGGCGCGCGGCTCGCCCTCGTCGTTGATCAGCACGGCGGCGTTCTCGTCGAACCGGATGTAGGAGCCGTCCTTGCGCCGGGTCTCCTTGGCCGTCCGCACGATCACCGCCTTGACCACCTCGCCCTTCTTCACCTGGCCGGTGGGGATGGCGTCCTTGATCGTGACGACGACGACGTCGCCCAGCCCCCCATAGCGGCGCTTGGACCCGCCGAGCACGCGGATCACGAGCGCGCGGCGCGCGCCCGAGTTGTCCGCGATCTTGAGCTGCGTTTCCTGCTGCACCATGGCTACTTCGCCCTTTCGACGATCTCGACCACGCGCCAGCGCTTGCGCTTGGACAGGGGCCGCGTCTCGACGATGCGGACCGTATCACCCGTCTTGGCGCCGTGCTCGTCGTGCGCGGCGACCGTCTTGGTGCGGTTGATCTGCTTGCCGTAGAACCCGTGCGCGAAGCGACGCACCATCGAGACCGTCACGGTCTTCTGCATCTTGTCGCTCACGACGGTGCCCGTACGAACCTTCCTCCGGCTGCGCTCGCTCATACTGAAGCTCTCTCCTTCAAAATCGTCTGTATGCGCGCAATATCCCGGCGGATCGTGCGCAACTGGAGCGGATTGGTGAGCGCCTCGGTGGCCCGGCGGAACTCGAGCCGGAACCGCTCCTCGCTCAGGATCACGAGCTTCTGCGTCAGCTCCTCGGTCTTGAGCTCGCGCAGCTCCTCGGGCCGATTCTTCGCCGCCATCTTAGCGCTCCTCCCGCTTCACGAACTTCGACCGCACGGGCAGCTTGGCGGCCGCGAGCGCCAGGGCCTCGCGGGCCAGATGCTCCTCGATCCCCTCCAGCTCGAACATGATCCGTCCCGGCTTCACCACGGCCACCCAGCCCTCCGGATTGCCCTTGCCCTTCCCCATCCGGGTCTCGGCGGGCTTCTTGGTGATC
>Ga0209438_1000463_pt1 | contig 12448 bp, 11 predicted proteins | sample GraSoi_2013_20cm_FD_185825 | JGI IMG/M metagenome (GOLD analysis project Ga0209438, IMG submission 185825) | Grasslands soil microbial communities from the Angelo Coastal Reserve, California, USA - Sample 9_17_2013_20cm (SPAdes) (version 2) | ecosystem: Environmental > Terrestrial > Soil >...
GGTCGTCTCGGTGCCGAGCTTCAGCGCGTTGTGGAGGGAGGTGAGATGACAGCCGGTCACCCTCACGCGTCGGGTGGCGCGGCGGAGGCCGAGCGCGAAGCTCGTCTTGATCGCGATCGCGTCGTCCCGCGTGTCGATGCGGCAGCTCGAGATCCGGACGTCCTGGCAGCAGTCCGGGTCGATCCCGTCGGAGTAGCCGTTCAGGATCGTGACCCCGACGATGTCCACCCCGTCACACCCCAGGAGGCTCACGTTGTAGTTGCCCGCGTTGACGAGGGTGACGTCGCGAAGCTCGACCCTCCGGCACGCCTTGAGCGCGATCGGCTTGGGACCGTCGCGGCTCGTCCGGTTGCCGTCGATCCGACCGGGACCGAGGATGTGGACGTCCTCCAGGCCGTGTCCCTGGAGGAGGGCGAACCGGAAGCTCGTGGTCTCGGCGTCCGCGAACGAGTCGTAGCCGAGCTGCTCCACCGGGTCGAAATCGGCGTCGTCCCGGCTGGCGACCAGGGTCGCGCCCGCGGCGAGCCGGATGGTGGTGTGACTCCGGAGGTGCAGGGTCCCCGAGACGTAGACGCCGGGCGGAAAATGGACGGTGCTCCGGGAGGCGCCCGCGGCGTCGATCGCGGTCTGAAGGGCGCGGGTGTCGAGGGTCTGACCGTCGCCCTTCGCGCCGTGATCGCGGACGGACTGGGCCGGTCGGCCGGCCGACTGCGCCGAGGCCTCCGGGAGGCCGAGCCCGCGCGAGAGCAGGAGCGGCGCGGCGAGCGCCGCCGCGGAGCGCCACAGGAACGCCCGCCGGCCTCGGTCCATCAGCGCCCGCCGTCCGAGCCGGCGCCGGACCTCATCGAGGGTGGGGCCGCCTATCCGGCGGCGGGCTCTTGCGTGTTGAGGTTGTTGACCACCCTCTTCACGCCTTCCACCGACTGGGCGACTCGCTCCGCCAGCAGCTTCTCGGCCCGCGAGGGCACCGAGCCGCTCAGCACCACGGTGCCGTCCTGCGATCGGATCTGCACGGTCTTGAGCGAGACCGCCTTGGTCGAGTAGAGCTCGAACTCCACGCGCCGCGCCAGCCGGTCGTCCACGCTCTCGGGCGCGGTCTGGCCATCCGCCACCGTCAGCTGGCTGACCAGGCTCTGAACCCCCGGCGCCTCGACCGCGATCTGCTCGGCCGCCCGCTTCTGGGCCAGGGAATCGACCGTCCCGTCCAGCGTCACGACCTGCTTGCTGACCTGCACGTTCAGGCGCTTGTCCTTGAGCTCCGGACTCCGGGCGAGGCGGTCGATGACGATCGTCTTCACTTCCAGGTCGGCGACACGATCGCCCAGGTTCGCCATCGCCGGGTTGCGCCCGGCTCCCGGATTGACCACCAGGTTGTTCTGGACCTGGCTCACCCCCGAGGTGTCCTGCGCGATGGCGCCGGCGAGCCGCCGGGTCTCCTCGCTCGGCACCTCTCCGCTCAGGCTGACCACTCCCTGGCTGGTGGTGGGGACGTTCTTGGAGAGTAGCAGCGCGGTCTTCACCTTGGAGGTGGTCGCCGCGTCCTGCGACGTGTCCTTGACCGATCGCAACATCTCCCGCACCGGCGCGGCGCGGGGCGACCGATAGAACAGCACGCCCCCGACCACGATGACGAGGAGGAGCAACACGAGCAAGCCGCCGACCGGGAATCTCCCGCGCCTCATGTCGCCCCTGCGACGCATCATCCGTGCCAGGGACGGTGAGTGTGAAGCCCCGGATTCTTCGAACGTGACGACGACGGGGCCGATCGAGCCGTGAACGATGCACCCGGTACTCGGTAACGCCGACCGAGAAAACTTGACTGGCCCCCCGCCAGGATTCCATGTCGCGACGCGAAATTGGGCGGAAAACGTTTCGGTCTGCGCGCCGGCGCGTTGGCACGTGTGATGCCACTCGCATCACGGCTGGTTTGAATCATCTCGAAACCCAATTCGTGGAGGCATGTATGCGCGCAGGACGACAGAGGGTGGTGTGGGTGGCCGGGGTGGCCGCCGCGGCGATCGTCTTCGTGAGTGGATGCTCGGACATGGGCGCCCGGATGGACAGAGCGGCGTCGACGACAGGCCTCACGCTGACCGGGGCTCAGGAGGTTCCGCCCGTGAACACCCAGGCGTCGGGCGTCAGCTCGATCGCGGTGATCGGCGACAAGACGGTCACCGGCGGCGTGCAGACCACCAATCTGAACGCGACCGCGGCCCATATCCACATGGCCCCGGCCGGCCAGAACGGACCGGTGATCATTCCGTTGAACAAGACGGGCGACAACACGTGGTCCGTTCCCGCGAACACCATCCTGACGAGCGCGCAGTTCGACGCCTATCGGGCCGCGAGATTCGCCTCCAGCTGAAGCCGTAGCGGATCTAGCGAACGGACGGAGGGAGATCGGCGCAGTCGCCGAGCGAGAGGGGCTCGGCGGCTGCGCCATCGCTCGGCCGCGGCAACGTGGCGTAGCGCGCGGTGGCAGCTTGGCTCGCCACCGCGGCGAAGAGCTGGGGAACCGCCTGGTCGTTGGCGAGCCCCACCACCCATTTGGGCAGCGAGCCGGCCGGATCGGTGAAGACGCAGTAGCGGACGTCGGTCGCGCCCTCCGAGTCCCGGACCGGCTGCAGGTCCCAGTAGCCGTTGTTGACCGAGACCCGCACCGCGGTGTCGGCGGCGACGCCGGGCGGAAGTCCCGGCTCGAGCCGCCAGATGAATGCGCGGCCGGTCCGGCCGTCGGCGGTCCGGGAAGCCCGCTCGGCGATGCGAATGACGTAGTGGCGGTCCTGCACGAACAGGATCCCGAACGACAGACGCTGATAGTTGAGGACGTCGCCGGTCGGGTCGCGGCTCAGGATCCGGCTGTCCTTCACGTAGGGCATGAAGGCGGGGTACCGTTCGAGGTCCGCGATCACCGCCCGGACGACGTGCGGCGACGCCTGGATGATCGCCTGCGCGCGGACCTGCTTGACGTCGCGATCCGGGATCGCGCGCGTCTCGACCTTGACCTCGGGCGCCGCGGGAGACGGAGACTGGGCCCACCCCGCCTCGCGGCCGGGGGTGAGGACGACCGCGAGGATCACCAGCAGCCCGTAACCGCCGGCGAGCGAGGGCACCGGGTGGCGCCGGGGCGCGCTACTTCGAGGCGCCGTCGTCGGGCTTCACCTCGTCGAGGTAGCGCTTGACCAGCTCCGCCAGCTTCGCCTTGTCGGGCACCTTGTAGAGCACCCGGTAGGACGCGTCCGCCGCGACCCGCTCGGCGACCTTGGCCAGGACCGTCTTGATGACGACCTGCACGGTCTGGTTGTCGCCGACCGAGACCTTCCCGAACGCACCCACCCCGCCGAAGCTGCCCCCGCTGATGCCACCGACCATCGCCGCCTTGAGCGCCGCGGTCTGGCCGAGGTACTCGATCGCCTGGGCCTTGGGCGCGTCGATGCCACAGCCGCTGGCCACCAGGGGCAGCGGCTTGATCAGCGGAGTCCCCTCGTCATCGCCCTGGCCCTTGCTCTTGAGCTTCATGTCGACCACCGTCGGCTTCAGCGGCGTCGCCTTGGGATCCTTCGTCAGGTCGGGAGCGGCCCCGTTGAAGGCGGCCGGGTAGAAGATCTTCCCGGTCGGGTCCGTCCAGATCGGCCCGCGCACGACGTAGTCTCCCACCGCGTCGATGATCACCGAGAGGACGCCCGCGATCTCGGTGTTCCCGACCGTGCGCGAGATCGCGGGGGTCGGAAGGGTGTTGCCGAACCGGTCCACGTACTTGCCGTCCACGTAGGCGGACACGTAGGCCACCAGGACCTGGTTGAACTCCTCGACGCGGGCCCGGGTCGCCGCGAGGTCCGCCTTCGCGCTCTCGCGGTCCAGGTCGTGCGAGAAGAACCGCTCGTGGATCCTCTGCCCGAAGTCCTTCACGGTGTTCGCATTGAGATCGTGCAGCTTGCGGATCTCTTCCGCCCGGCTCTGCTGCGGGCTGACCCCGATCCGGATCGCGTCGACGACGAAGTCGACCACCGGATGCTCGTGCAGCCGGGCCTTGACCGCCTCGATGCGATCCTCGATCGCGTCGCTCGGCGGCGCCGGACAGGCGGTCAGGAGGCTCTCCCGCAGGGGCACCACGTCGGCGATGAGCTGACGGGTCGGCATCGTGCCACAACCGGCGAGCGCCAGCGCCAGGACCAGCGACGACAGCACCGGGATCGGAGACCGGCTCATTCGGATCCTCCTTGTCGGGCGATGCGGGCGATGCGAATCCAGTGAGGCCGACGGATCATCCAGTCGATGGTAGGAGTCGTTGATTTACCAGTCAAGTTTTACCAGGGGATTGACTCGCCCGGGGGCACGACGCCACACTCGATCTCACGAGCGGACCGGGAGGAGGACGGCGATGGCCTGGAAGGACGAGATCCAGCACGTCGTGGTGTTGATGCTCGAGAACCAGTCGTTCGACCGGCTCCTGGGGTTCGTGCGTCTCGACGACGCGTCCCAGCGCATCGACGGGGTCACCGGCAACGAGACCACGCCGGCCGCCCTCGAAGATCCCGCGCGGGTCGTCCGTCTCGAGCGCGGCACCGCGCCCGCCCTCTACATCACGGATCCGACCCCGGGGCATCAGTTCGAGGACATCGCGGTCCAGGTCTTCGGCCAGCCGCGGGTGCCCGATCCGCCGACGCCCACCATGAACGGGTTCGTCGACAACTATGCCCGGCAGGCGGGTCCCGACGGCAAGCCGATCGGGAGCGAGCGGGCGGCGGCGGGTCTGGCGTGTCTGGATCCTGCCCTGGTGCCGGTCATCACGATGCTCGCGAAGAGCTTCGTCGTCTGCGATCGGTGGTTCTCCTCGTGTCCGGGGCCCACGTGGCCGAACCGGTTCTTCGTCCACGCCGCGACGTCCAACGGGTACATCGACAGCCCGACCGACATGCAGGCCCTCGCCGGCTTTCTCACGACGCGATTCCGGATGCGGACGATCTACGAGAACCTCGCCGCCGCGGGCCGGACCTGGGCGGTGTACTTCGGGGACCACGCCCAGGCCTTCGGGATCGGCACCCTGCACCGCTATGCAAGGGACAACTTCCGGCGCCTCGACGCCTTCGCGGCCGAGGTCGCGGCGGGAACGCTCCCGCACTATTCGTTCCTGGAGCCCGGGTACATGGACGCCCCGGGAAGCCCGGCTGCCGACCAGCACCCTCCGCACCACCTGCTGGACGGCGAGCGGCTGATCGCCTGGGTCTACGACACCCTGCGCGGCAACGAGGCGGTGTGGCGCAAGTCGCTGCTGGTGCTGCTCTACGACGAGCACGGGGGCTTCTTCGATCACGTGCCGCCCCCCGCGACGATCCCTCCGGATCCGGCCTCCGCGACGGCCGAGAAGTTCAAGTTCGATCGGCTCGGCGTCCGGGTGCCGGCCCTGCTCATCTCCCCGTGGGTGCGCAAGGGGCGGGTGGACCATCGCGTCTACGATCACACATCGCTTCTCGCCACCGTGAAGGGCCTCTTCGGCCTGCCGGATTTCCTGACCCGGAGGGACGCGCAGGCGAATGCACTGGACGACGCCAACTTCCTGGCCGCGCCCCGGGCGTTGGGCGACACGCCGGCCAACCTCACGGCGCTCGTCCCCAGCCACGCGCCGGCGCCTCGGGCGAAGAAGCTCTCCGACCTGCAGCAATCGCTCATGGCCCTGAGCGCGGCCCTCGGCGCGATCGGTGGAGGAGGCGCGCCGGGGGCCGGCGCGGCCGGGAACCGCGCGGAGCCGCAGTCGCCTTAGCGGTGAGCGGAGACCGCCCCTCCGCGCCCGGGACGCAGTAAGCACAGGTTTCGTCATTCAGGAAGGAGTCCGACATGAGTGCGGCCGCGAAGCTCGGGTGGGGGACGGGTTGGGTCGTCGTGCTGGCGCTGGCGCTCACCGGATGCTTTGCCAAGGTGAAAGACCTTCCCGCGCTGGCCCAGAAGCCGGCCTTCGCGCCCATCCCGGAGCCCTCCCCCGACATGCTCGTGGGGCTGGCGATCTCGGGGGGAGGAAGCCGGGCGTCCACATTCGCGGCCGGCGTCCTGGAGGCGCTCGCCCGGGTCCGGGTGAAGGATGCGGGTGGGGAGCGCAGCGTGCTGGAGAAGGTGCAGTACATCTCGAGCGTGTCCGGGGGCAGCCTCGCCACCGGATACTTCGCGGCGCGAAAGCCGCCGAGGTCTCAGCCGGTTCTGGGAAGCCCGGGCTTGTCGCCGGCCTACGAGCAGTTCTTCAAGGACTACAAGGCGGCGATGCAGGAAGACTTCGAGCTGCCGTCGGCCTGGCGGCAGGTGCTCTTCTTCCGCGCGTTCAATCCCACGAAGCTCGCCTACTCCCTCGCCGAGGTGTGGGACGGGCGATTCTTCCACGGCATGACCTTCGGCCAGCTCTACGAGCGCGAGCGGGCGGGGGATAGCCCGCGGATCATCCTGAACGGGACCTCGTACAACTCGGGCCGCCGGTTCGCCATGACCACCCTTCCCGCGGTCGATTTCGACTACGACTTCGTGGGCGGGCTGCTCCAGGACCTCATGCGGCGCTCCGAGCGGGTGACCCCGGAGGGGAAGGCGATCATCCAGCGCAACCTGGAGGGGGCGCGGGATCAGTTCCTGCCGATGACGTTCGAGCAGATCGGCGCCGACCACCGGGGGCTCCCCCTGTCGCTGGGCGTCGTGACCTCCGCCTCGTTCCCGCCGGTGGTCGGGCCGGTCACCTACGGCGTCGCGGGCCAGCCGCCGTACCAGCACGTGGGCGACGGCGGACTCTTCGACAACCTGGGCACCGAGTCCCTGACCACGCTCTTCCTGAAAAAGATCCCGAAGGGCTCCCCGAAGCGGGGCTTGATCATCGTCATCGACTCGGCCTTCCCCTTCGACGCCAACGCCGCGGCCCTCGACACGAACGCGAGGGGCTACCAGGTGTTCAAGAAGGACCCGTCCCGGATCGTCGGCATCATGGAGGAGCGGGCCAACGCGTATCAGCTGATGCTGTGGGACGCCCTCCGGACCGAGGGGGTCGCGCTGCCCGACTTCGCCAACCTACGGGTCGAGGTCCTCCAGCACACCGAGCCCGACTGGGGCACCTACCAGGATCTGCCCGAGGAGTGCCGGGGCGAGTTCGACGCCAACGTGACCACGAAGGCGATCAAGGACACGGTGAGCGAGATCCCGACCCTGTTTCGCATCTCGAAGTGCCACGGCGCGCTCATGATCAAGGCGGCGGAGAAGGTGGTGGAGAAGCATCGCGCGCGAATCGTGGAGTTCCTCGAGCGGCCGCGGTAGGCGCGCGCCCTTCCTAGCCTCGCGCGATCTGCTTCGGGTTCGCCCGGATCCGGTCCCGCTTCTTGCGCTGCTCGCTCCGGTGCCCGCGCCGGTCCTCCCGCGCGAAGCGCTTCTCCTTGGCCGCGGAGCCGTAGACCTGGCTCCACTTGCCGTTCTTGAAGATGATCTGGTATCCGCCCGCGAGGATCTGGAAGGGCTTCTTGACCTTCTTCATCTGATCGAACTGCGCGGAGCCCGCCTTGTGGAAGGCCTCGAAGTAGGCGGGGAAGACGAAGTCGGTCATCGGGATGCCGTTGACCGGAAAGCTGAGCGCCTCCACCGGGTCGGCGCTCTCGTACGCGTAGATGATCTTGGGATCGGGACCGGTCGTCATCAGGTTGATGGCGGGATCGACCAGCATCTCGACCAGCTCGTGCGAGGCGGACACGCTGACCAGGTCGTGATTGTCGAGCGTCGTCTTCACGAAGACCTTGGACTCGGGGAGCCCGTCCGGCGTGAGATCGTGGTAGGCGAGCGCGCCCGCGGTGTCGGCGTCGTCGAGAAAGACCATCGCCCAGGCCCCCTTGAGGAACCCCTTGGACTTGACCAGCTTGGCCGGGGTGGCCCACACCGGCGCCACGTAGTGATCGACGAAGACCTGCATGGCGGCGATCAGCGCGTCGAGGTCGACCCCGAGGGGGGTCTTGGCTCGATTGAAGCAGGCGATGGTGGGCACCTCGCCCTGGTTGAACGCACCAAACGTCGGTCCCGAGTCGCTCATGGCGGCCTCCTCGCGGGGTCTTCGCCATCGTGAAGGCGCCGGCCGACGACTGTCAAGGGCGAAACATCATCATCCTGTAACGCGCCGGTCACCGTTCTCCACTAGAGTGCGGCCGCGCTCCAGAGCGCTCTGGCCTCAACGCGTCTAGGAAGGAAGGAGAGTGGCATATGTCCACGAGTCGGACTCCCAACGCTCCACCCGGAGCCAAGCCCCGTCGTTGGATCCTCCCCCTCGTGATGGTCGTCGTCGCGGCGGTCGACTGGGGTCTCGCCGCCGCCGACGAGCACGACGGGAAGCGAGGTCCCTGCCGGCTCGACGGGGCGAACTCGAAGATCGAGCGCCTGATCTACATCCAGTTCGACAACACGCACTTCAGGCGCGACAACCCGAACGTGCCCTCCGATCTGGAGCAGATGCCGAGCCTTCTCAACTTCATCCGTGGCAACGGGACCCTCCTCACGAATGACCACACGATCCTCATCTCCCATACCGCCGGCAGCATCCTGTCATCGCTGACCGGCGTCTACCCCGACCGGCACGGGCAGACCGTCTCGAACAGCTACGTGCGCACGTCGAGCAGCGGGGCCTTTTCGTTCCCGAGCTCGTTCGGCTACTGGACGGACGTCGTCTCGGCCACCGGCACGCCCACCGTGCCCAACATGCTGACCAAGGAGGGCCGGAACGCCCCGGCTCCGTGGGTACCCTACACGCGGGTGGGCTGCGACGTCGGCGCGATCGCGGCCGCCAACATCGTTCTCGAGAACACCGGGACCGGCGCGACCGGTGACGTCACGAAGGTGTTCGGCACCGGCTCCCCCCAGTGGAACGAGGCGGTGACCTCGGCGTCGGCGCCGGCCGGCACCGCGGCGCGCGCGAAGGCCCAGACCGACTTCGTCGGGTTTGCCATCCACTGTGCCCAGGGCTCACCGGTGTGCGCGGCCGGCCAGGACGACCTGCTGCCCGAGGAGCCGAACGGCTACACCGAGTTCAAGGGCTCTTCGGAGCCCAGCAGATCAACCCCCTCCTGACCGGCCAGCCCGCCGCGGCGCCCCTCACCGACCTGCTCGGGCAGCCGATCACCGATCCATTCGGCCAGCCGGGGTTCCCCGGGTTCGACGGCATGTCGGCCGCGGTGACCCTCGCCTACGTCGCCGCGATGCAGGAGCGCGGCATTCCAGTCACCTTTGCCTATATCTCCGATGCGCACGACTTCCACGGCGTGGCCGGCAACCAGCACGTCGCGTTCGGACCCGGCGACGCCGGCTACGTCCAGCAGCTGAAGGCCTACGAGGATGCGTTCGCCGCGTTCTTCCGGCGGCTCAAGTCCTCCGGAATCGACCAGCGGAACACTCTCTTCGTGTTCACGGTCGACGAGGGTGACCACTTCGTGGGAGTCCAGAAGGACGGCTGTGACGGCGTCCACACCCCGTGCGTCTACGGGCCCAACGAGGTGGGTGAGATCAACACCAACATCGACACGCTGGTCAGCGAGCAGTTCCCCGACCTCGCGGCCAAGTTCCTCGGCGCGTCGGCTCCGAACGCGTTCACCGTGCACGGGGACGACGCCCCGACGTTCTACCTCGCGAAGAAGGGTGTGGGGGGCGGGCCGCTCGGCCAGACCGACGTGCTCACGCGCGAGTTCGAGCAGGCGATCGGCGGGTTGACCGCGATCAACCCCTATACCGGCGCGACCGATCGGCTCCTGGTGCGGATGGCGGATCAGACCGGCATGAAGCTGCTGCACATGTTCACCGCGAGTGATCCGGCGCGGAATCCCTCCTTCGTGTTCTTCGCCGACGCCGACTACTTCATCACCGATTTCCCGGCGACCACCTGTAAGACCTGCATCAATCCGCTCTTCGCGTGGAACCATGGCGACATCCAGCCCGAGATCGCGAACACGTGGCTGGGATTCGTGGGGCCCGGGGTGGCGCGCGCCGGCCGGGACCAACGAACCTGGTCCGATCACGCGGACGTCCGCCCGACCATCCTGACCCTGGTCGGGCTGCGCGACAGCTACGTCCACGACGGCCGCGCCCTCATCGAGATCATCGAGGACCACGCCCTGCCCAGGTCGCTGCGAGATCGCGCCTCGACCGTGTCCGAGCTCGGAGCCACCTACAAACAGATCAACGCACCGTTCGGCCAGCTCGCGCTCGACAGCCTCGTGGTCTCCACCGCGGCGCTGACCAGTACGACTCCCGGTGACGCGGCCTACACCGCGCTGCAGGGCAAGCTCGCGAGCTGGGTGACGCGCCGAGACGACCTCACCGAGGAGATGAAGACCCTGCTGGATAGCGCGACGTTCAATGGCGAGCGGATCGAGAGCCAGCGGGCGCGGGGCCTGGTCGACGAGGCCCAGGCGCTCCTGCACGACGTGAGCCGCTGCGCCGCCAACCCGGTGGACTGCGCGAAGTAGAGGGCGACGGGGCGGCGTCGGAGGGGCCCTGGCGGCCGGTCGAGGGGGCGGGAGACCTGGTGGACGGCGGGCTTGACTCGGCTGCCCGCCAAGACTAAGCTTCCGCCACCGTTCGACCGGCTCGGCCCGGCTCGCCCGACCCGAGGGCCCGCGGGGCAGGAGGATCACGCCATGGCGATTCTGACGATCTCCCAGGAAATGGGCAGCGGCGGCGCCGAGATCGGCATGGCGGTGGCAACCCGCCTCGGCTACACCTACGTCGATCAGGAGGAGCTGCTCGGCCGGGCGAAGCGCTACGGCCTGGCGGAGGATCGTCTCGCCCGTCTCGCCGAGGACCGGCCATCCTGGGTGGAGCGATTCGACGCGGAGACCCGCCGGTACATCCTGGCCCTCCAGGTGGTGCTGTACGAGTTCGCGCAGGACGACAACGTCGTCCTGATGGGCGGCGGAGGCCAGTGGCTGCTCCGCGGCCTGCCCCATGTGCTCCGGACCAGGATCGTGGCGCCCTTTCCGGTGCGCGTGACGCGGCTGACCGCGACCCTGTCCGGCCAGGGTAAGGAGCGCGTCACGCCCAAGACGGTGGCCCAGTTCATCCGCCGGGACGACATCCAGAAGGCGGCGCGGATGCGCTATCTCTTCGACACCGAGCTCAAGGACCCGAGCCTGTACGACCTCCTCATCAACACCGCGGTGCTCTCCCGCGAGGCGGCCGTCGGTCTTCTCGCGGACGCGGCGCGGCGACCCGAGCTCGCCACCACCGAGGCGGCCCGGGAGCTGGTGGTCGATCGCGTGGTCGCCTCCCAGGTGGAGGTCACGCTCGCCGGCCATCCGGAGATGCGGCGCCACCGGATCGACGTGGAGTGCGTGAGCGGCGAGGTGACCCTGGAGCTGCCCGGCGGGGCCGACCCGAACGTGGCGCTCGCGGTGGCCAGGGGCGCGGCGGGGACTCAGAACGTCAAGCTCAGGATCGCGGAGATCCCGTTGGTGACCCCGTTCCCGGGGTGAGCCGGCCCGGTCTTCCGCCTCTCGCCGGCCCGGCCGTCCCGCGGACCTAGGGCCGGCCGCCCTTCGCGGCTCGCATGACGTCCCCATATCGATGGGCCCTCACCGCCCTTCGAGACCTCGGCCTGAACGTCTTCGGCTTCCTCCTGATGTTCGCGGGCGTCGCTCTGCTCGGGGTCGGCGTGCGGTCCGGCATGGAGAAGCTCGTGGGGCGGGGGCACCTCTGGCTCGCGCTCGTCTTCGTGGCGCTGGCGGCGGCCGGGTTCCTGCTCGGCTACGCGATTCCCCCGCGGCCGGACGATCTGCTCTCCCATCTCACCGACGCGTATTCCTGGCACTTCCTCGATTTGCTGCCGGGCGTCGGCGTCAACGGCGCGCTCGGATGGCAGTGCCCGGTCGACCTCGAGGGAGGCCGTCGCGGGGCGCCGGAAGCCAACTCGTGACGGGAATGCACCGGGCGATCGGAGGACGACATGAGGCGGATGCTCGGGTTCCCGCTGGCGGTGGGTCTGCTGGCGGGCTGCGCGACCGCCGTGCCGCGGCCGGTGCCGCCGGCCGGCCTCGTGCCGACCGCGTGCGAGCGGAGCGCCCTCATGACCGGTCAGGCGCCCGATGTCAGCAGCCCGGAGGCGGCGGCCGAGAACCTGCGCTGGGGTGCCCTCGCGCCCGAGTCGTGTCCGGAGCCGGGGCGGCTGGACGCGAGCCCGCCCGGGACCCGGCGCTGAGCCGGGCCTCCCGGCCGCCTACGCTTCGTAGACCCGCCCAGTAGGTCGTCGATCCCACGTTGAAGCTGTTCAAAGTGGCGTCCCGTCAAGGGTTCCGGGGAGCTGGTTCGGCTGCAGAGTTTGCGTGTAAGCGCTCGAAAAGTAGCCGCCGTCTCCCTGGGTAGGAGCCCGCCATCGCGGGCTCGGACTCATACCTTGATCGAGTGAAAAGGAGACGGACGATGAACAGGCTGACGAGCTGGACGGTGGGGGCCGCGTGCG
>Ga0209438_1000464_pt1 | contig 12442 bp, 12 predicted proteins | sample GraSoi_2013_20cm_FD_185825 | JGI IMG/M metagenome (GOLD analysis project Ga0209438, IMG submission 185825) | Grasslands soil microbial communities from the Angelo Coastal Reserve, California, USA - Sample 9_17_2013_20cm (SPAdes) (version 2) | ecosystem: Environmental > Terrestrial > Soil >...
CTGTAGTGTGAAGACAAGGAAGAGCGCGGCGATGGTGTGCATGCCCGAATCTATTATGTTCTCCCCGCCGTGCTCGTCCCCAAGTTTTTTACGACCCTTCAGGATTACGACCGGGACCAGCTCACCCGCGACGTGATTGCCGGCGTCATCGTCGGCATCGTGGCGCTGCCCCTCGCCATCGCCTTCGCCATCGCGAGCGGGCTGAGCCCGGAGCGCGGGCTCTACACCGCCATCGTCGCCGGTTTTCTCATCTCGCTGCTCGGCGGCTCACGCGTCCAGATCGGCGGGCCGACCGGCGCCTTCGTCGTCATCGTCTCCGGGATCGTGCAGCACTATGGCGTCGATGGGCTGGTCGTCGCGACGCTCATGGCCGGATTCATCCTGGTCGCGTTCGGCCTGCTCCGGCTCGGTGCCGCGATCAAGTTCATCCCGTATCCAGTGACGATCGGCTTCACCAGCGGCATCGCGCTGATCATCTTCTCGAGTCAGATCCGCGATCTGCTCGGCCTCGAGATGACATCGGTCCCCTCCGCGTTTCTCCCGAAATGGGACGCCTACGCTCACGCGTTCGATTCCGTCAATCCGTGGGCGCTCGTCATCGCCACTGCGACGCTTGCCATCATCGTCGTCTGGCCGAGGATCTCGAGGCGCATCCCAGGGCCGTTTGTCGCCCTGATCGCGACGACGCTGGTTGCGCAGCTGTTGCACCTGCCGGTCGAGACCATCGGCGCGCGGTTCGGCGAGATCCACGCCGGTCTGCCACGTCCTCACGTCCCGCACCTCTCGATCGCGATCATCGGCGCCCTGGCAGGCCCCGCATTCACCATCGCGTTGCTGGCGGGCATCGAGTCGCTGCTCTCGGCGGTGGTGGCCGACGGCATGATCGGCGGCCGCCATCGCTCCAACATGGAGCTGGTGGCGCAGGGCGTCGCGAATATCGCGTCACCGCTGTTCGGGGGGATGCCGGCGACGGGCGCGATCGCCCGCACGGCGACGAACGTGAAGAACGGCGGACGCCGGTCGCCGGGATGACGCATGCCGTCACGCTGCTCCTGATCACGCTGTTCTTTGGCCGGTGGGCCGGCCTCATTCCACTCGCGACGCTGGCGGCAATCCTCGTGGTCGTGGCCTTCCACATGAGCGAGTGGCGGACGTTCGTGTCGGAGTTCCGCGCGCCGAAGAGCGACGTCGCCGTGCTGCTGACGACGTTTCTGCTCACGGTCCTCGTGGACCTCACGGTCGCCATCGAGGTCGGCATGGTGCTCGCCGCCTTCCTCTTCATGCGGCGCATGGCGGAGGTCACGAACATCAGCGTGCTGACGCATGAGTTGACGGATCCGGTGGACGATTTCGAGCGCGACCCGAACGCCGTCCGCAATCGCGCCATCCCCGAGGGTGTGCAGGTGTACGAGATCACGGGACCATTCTTCTTCGGCGCCGCCGAGATGTTCAAGGATCGCGTGGGGCGCATTGCCGGCAAGCCGAAAGTGCTCATCGTACGGCTGCGGCACGTGCCGGCGATCGACTCGACCGGCCTGCACGCGTTGCGTGAGCTCGTGCGCCGCAGCCGCCAGGAAGGGATGCTCGTGATTCTGTCGGACGTGCACGCGCAGCCCGTGGTCGCGCTGGAGCGCTCCGGATTGTACGACGAACTGACCGAGGACAACATTCACGGCAACATCGATGACGCGCTGAATCGGGCCAGGGAGTATCTGGGGCTCGCCCCGGTGCAGCGCCCGCAATTTGCGACTCCCACCGTGGCCCGCGAGTCGAAAGACCGCTAGCGCCGCTGCACTGTCCACCGGCCGGTCTGCGTGTCGCCTGACGACAGCCGCGTCGTGTACGTGCCGGAGATCGTGTTACCCTTGAGCTCGCCGCTAAATGTGGTCAGCAGGCGCGCGCCGGTTTGCGGATCGGCATACGGATCGAGCGTACCGCTCACGTGGCCCTGCTCGACGCGCACGAAACGGATCGTGAGAACCGTGGGCGCCGGCACCTGCGCGGCCCCGGTCATGTTCTCGCCATGCCACGGCACGAGCGGCCGCCCCAGGCCGGCCGGAATCATCACGACATCGCCGAAGGCCGAGTCGGTCGCTGCCCGCAGCGTGAAGCTGATGCTGCCGCTGCGGCCCGACTCCGCGCTGCTGTAATCCCCTGCCCATTCCCCGGCGAGCGCCGAGACATCGTTGGAGCTGCCGACGAGCGGAACGGGGGAACGGGACGCGCCGCACGCGCCGAGCGTTGACGCGCCTAGCAACGTGAGCACAGAGGTTTTCAGAACACGGATCATGGATCGCCTCGCGGTAAATGGTGTGCGTCGTTACGCGCGACGGCGGGCGCGCTGCGGTCCCAGAAATATGCCCTGGCTCTTGCACGCTGGCGAACGCTGACCGACCTTAGGCGGCCATGACGCTACGCCGCCAACTCGGTGTCCGTGCTGTGACAGCGCTCGTGATCGGGGAAGTCATCGCCATCGGGATCTTTCTCACTCCCGGCGGCATGGCGCGATCGCTGGGCTCGCCGTTCTGGCTGCTGATCGTCTGGTTGCTCATGGGCATCATGGCGCTGAGCGGCGCGCTCTGTTATGGCGAGCTGGCCGCGCGCACGCCGGAAGCGGGCGGTGGGTACGTCTATCTGCGCGAGGCCTATGGGCCCGCGGTGGCATTTCTGTACGGCTGGAAGTGCATGCTCGTCATGGATCCGGGCATCACGGCAGCGCTCGCCGTCGGCCTTGCGAGCTACATGGGATACGCGCTCGGTCTGGCGGGACCGTCACTCAAGCTCATCGCCATCGGAACGATTCTGATCCTGGCCGCCGTGAACATCGCGGGTCTCCGGCTCGGGTCAGGCCTGATGCAGTGGCTCACCGCGCTCAAACTCGGCGCGCTGGGCCTGATTGCCGTGCTCGCCCTGGTATTGCAGGCGGGCCACTGGTCGAACTTCGTGCCGTTTGTCGCGCAGCGTGCCGGGTCCGATCCACTTCCCGGTGCGCTCGCGCCGGCCCTGGTGGGCGCTTTCTTCGCATTCGGCGGGTGGTGGGAGATCGCCAAACTGACGGGGGAAGCGCGTGATCCGGCGCGGACGCTGCCGCGCGCCCTCGCACTCGGCGTCGCGATCATCACGGCCATCTACATCATGACGAGCGCCGTGTTCCTCTATCTGGTGCCGCTCGATCGTGTGACGTCGGGCGAGACCTTCGCCGCGCAGGTCGGCGAAGCGCTTTTCGGGGCCGCCGGCGGCACGGTCTTCGCGCTCATCGTGATCGTGGCGGTCCTCGGCAGTCTGCTCGGTCTGCTCATGGCGCTGCCGCGGGTTTATTACGCGATGGCCAGCGACGGCGTGTTTTTCAAAGCCGTCGCCCGAGTCCATCCGCGCTTTGGCACTCCGGGTCGCGCGATCGCCATCCAGGCGGGGATCGCGTCGCTCTACGTGGCGTTCGGCACGTTCAACCAGATCATCGGCTACTTCGTCTTCGTTACCGTACTGTTCGTCGGACTGACGGTGGCGGGACTGTTCCGGATCCGGCGTCATGCACCCGCTGCCGCCTACCGCACCTGGGGGTATCCAGTCACGCCGGTGCTGTTTCTCGTCCTGGTCGCCGTGGTGCTCTTCTTGGTGGCCGCCCGCAACCGGCCGCAGGCCGCGCTCGGTGTCGGCATCGTTGCCATTGGGGTGCCAGTTTACTATCTCCTGTTTCGTCGACGGCCTAGCCCGAACCCCGAACCCCTAGCCCCTAGGTTCCGATGACCTGGATTCGAACCGTTCCGCTTACTGAGGCGGATGAGAAGCTGCGCCGGGCGATCGAGGCCCAACGCGCAACCTACCCCAAGGAGTATGCGACACCCGTGCACCCGACTCCCGACGGGACGTCGGGGATCGTCGCCTCGCACTCCCTGATTCCCGATGCGCTCTATCACGCGTTCGCCACGTTCGGATCGCTCATGTCGGATACGTTGCCGCTCACACGACGGCAACATGAGATGATCACGACGGTGGTCTCGGTCACGAATCGCTGTCGATACTGAATCGAATCCCACGCAGAGTTTCTGCGTCGGATCACGTTGGATGACGCGCTGATCGCGGCGCTCGAGAGCGATTACACGAAAGCCCCGCTCTCGGAGCAAGAGCGTGTCATGCTGGATTACGTGGTCCAGGTGACGCGCGACGCCACCCGGATCACGCCGGCGCACCATGACGCCCTGCGTCGTGTGGGATTCGACGATCGGGCGATTCTGCAGATCACCCTGATCGCCTCGTGGTTCAACTACATCAATCGTGTGGCCGACGCCCTGGGAGTCGGCAGAGGCTGAGCGAGCTGGCGCAGCACGTACTCGAGTATGCCGCCGTGCTTGTAATACTGCAGCTCCTGCGGCGTGTCGATGCGAACCAGCACCTTGAACGCCGTCTTCTTGCCGTCGTCCAGGGTCGCGGTGACGGTCAACTCCTTCGGCATATCGCCCAGGCCGACGATGTCGTAACGCTCCTTGCCGGTCAGGCCCAGCGTCGCCGGATTCTGTCCCGCCGCAAACTGCAGCGGCAGGATTCCCATCCCCACGAGGTTCGAGCGATGGATCCGCTCGAAGCTTTCGGCGATCACCGCCCGGATGCCGAGCAGTCGCGGGCCCTTGGCGGCCCAATCGCGTGAGGAGCCCGCGCCGTACTCTTTGCCGGCCAGTACGATCAACGGCGTACCCTCCGCCGCGTATTTGAGCGACGCGTCGTAAATCGTCATCGCTGCGCCGTCCGGCAGATGCACGGTGAACGGCCCCTCGGTTCCCGGAGCGAGCAGATTCTTGAGCCGGACGTTCGCGAACGTGCCGCGCACCATGACCTCATGGTTGCCGCGGCGCGCGCCGTAGGAGTTGAAGTCGAGCGGCGCGACGCCGTGCTCGACCAGATACTGCCCCGCAGGCAACGTCTTGCGGATCGACCCCGCCGGCGAGATGTGATCCGTGGTGATGCTGTCGCCGAGCAGGCACAGCACCCGTGCCGCGCGAATATCCCGAACGGGCGCCGGCTCGGCGGGCATGCCGTCGAAATAGGGCGCGCGCCGGATGTAGGTCGATGTCGGCTCCCACGCGAAGCGATCGCCTTCGGGCACCGGCAACCCGCGCCAGCGTTCGTCGCCGTCGAACACCTGTGCGTAGCTCTTGCGGAACATCGCCGATTGGATCGACCGGCCGATCACGTCGGCGACTTCCTTGGTGGACGGCCAGATGTCGCGCAGAAAGACGGGCTTGCCGTCCGTTCCCGTACCCAGCGGCTCGTTATGGAAGTCGATGTCGATGCGGCCGGCGAGCGCGTAGGCGACGACGAGTGGTGGTGAGGCGAGGTAGTTTGCGCGGACCTCCTGCTGGATCCGGCCCTCGAAATTGCGGTTGCCCGACAGCACTGAGCAGACGACCAGCTCGCATTCGCTCACCGCGGCGGAAACGACCTCGGGCAACGGCCCCGAGTTTCCGATGCACGTCGTGCAGCCGTACCCCACGAGGTGGAATCGGAGCGTCTCGAGCGGCTTCATCAGACCCGCCTGCTCGAGATAGTCCGTGACCACTTTCGATCCGGGGGCGAGGCTCGTCTTGACCCACGGTTGGGTGCGCAGGCCTCGTTCGACCGCCTTCTGCGCCATCAGGCCCGCCGCCACCATCACCGATGGGTTCGAGGTGTTGGTGCAGCTCGTGATCGCAGCGATGACCACGGAGCCATGCTGCAGCACGTGGTCGCAGTCGTCGATGCGCACGGTGGCGTGAGTCGGGCGCGGAGGCGCTGCGACTGCAGTCTGCCCGCCCTCACCTTCCCAGCGACCCACGCCGACAGGCGGGGCGGCCGGGGGCGCCGGCTTCTTCAGCGTCGGCAACGCTTCCGCGAACTTGCGCGGCACTTCGCGCAGGCCGACCCCGCCATGCTGGGCTCGACCGTCGCGAGATTCAGCTCGAGCGTATCCGAGTACACCGGCTCCGCCGTGTTCGCCGTGTGGAAGAGGCCCTGTTCCTTCATGTAGGCCTCGACCAGCTTCACCTGCTCCGCCGGCCGCCCCGTGAATTCGAGGTAGCGCAACGTCTCCTGATCGACGGGAAAGATCCCGATGGTCGCCCCGTATTCGGGAGCCATATTGCCGATTGTGGCGCGGTCGGCGAGCGGCAGTGTGGACACGCCCGGCCCGAAGAACTCGACAAACTTGCCGACGACACCCTTCGCGCGCAGCATCTGGGTGACGGTGAGCACCAGGTCGGTGGCGGTGGCGCCCTCGCTCAAGCGCCCGCTCAGCCGGAATCCCACGACTTGCGGGATGAGCATCGAGACGGGTTGGCCGAGCATGGCGGCCTCGGCCTCGATCCCGCCGACGCCCCAGCCGACCACACCAAGACCGTTGATCATGGTCGTATGCGAATCGGTGCCTACAAGGGTATCGGGATACGCCTGCGACTCGCTCGTGAAAACTACGCGGGCGAGGTACTCCAGGTTGACTTGATGCACGATGCCGGTGTCAGGAGGCACGACCTTGAATCCGGCAAACGTCTTCTGTGCCCAGCGCAGCAAGGCGTACCGTTCGCGGTTCCGCTGAAACTCGAGATCGGCATTCACCTGGAACGCGGTTTTGGTTCCAAACTCATCCACGATCACCGAATGATCGATGACCAGCTCGGCGGGCAGCAGCGGATTCACCCGCTTGGGATCGCCGCCCATCTGCACGATCGCATCGCGCATCGCGGCGAGATCGACGACCGCCGGCACGCCCGTGAAGTCCTGGAGCAGCACACGCGCCGGCATGAACGCGATTTCCTCATCCGGCACCTTGCGCGCGTCCCAGCGGGCAAGCTTCTCGATGTCCTCGGCCCGGACCACGCGGCCGTCTTCGCGCCGCAGCAGGTTCTCGAGCAGGATCTTGAGCGAATAGGGCAGCCGGGCGACGCTCAGACCACGCCGCTCCAGTGAGTCCAGCCGATAGATCTCGTAGCTCTTGCCGCCCGCTTTCAGCGTGGCGCGGCCGCCGAAACTGTTCGCGCTCATTGTGGCAGCACTTTCACGGCGACGACGAAATACTCCGTCTCGCCGAAACATGTCGTGGGGACGCCCTTGTGTTGTTGATACGTCAGCGCGACGCGCCTGCCGAGCGACCCGTTGATGTGCTCCGCGATGGTTTCGTCCCGAACGGAGAAATAGAATTTCTCGGGATTGGTGCCGGGCATCGACACCATCGCCAGTTCTCCCTCCCATGTCTTACACAGCCAGCCGCGCTTCGAAAACTTCTGGACGAATCCCGCGCGCTCGCCTTCGGAGTAGCTCCACTGCAGTGCGGACCAGGCATACAACGCGAAGATCAGGATCGGTGTCAGCAGGATCCCGGCGATGATGAATTTGCGCTTGCGCGTGAGATGAAAGTCGAATTTGAAATTCACGGGATTGAAATTCACGGTGCGGAATCTACCTCGTACGTTTCGGTGCGATAAGGCGTGAAGCCGCGCGCGATGTAATTCGGCAAGGCGTTGGGATGATCGAGGGTACAGGTGTGCAACCAGACGCGGTTTGGCCCCAACGCCCAGGCGTCCCGGACCGCGCTGGACAAGAGGTGCTTTCCGAAGCCGCGGCCAAACTCAGCGGCGACGATGCCAAAGTAGGCGACCTCCACCGAATCGTCCTCGACGACGCGCCGCAGCTCGTACCAGCCGGCCAGCGCGGGTTGTGTGCCCGCCCGGCGGGTCGCCACAAAGAGCTGGATGGCGGGGTCGGCGAGGTGCCTGCTGATCTCCTCGTCCGACCAATCCCACCGGTCGAACCAGTGGAAGGCCTCACCGACTGTGCGGTAGCACATCCGGTACAGCTCGGGCTGCGGCTCGGGCGCGCGGACAATGGCGATATCCGGGAAATCCCCGAATGCCGTCTTGAATTGCGTGCGATCCTTGAGCTCGAGATAGGTGCGAGTTGCTTGCATGTTTGAAATCTAGGTGTCTGGTGTCGGGTGCCTGGTGTCAGCATGCACTCCCAGGCACCTGACACCCGACACCCGACACCGTAGTTTTGAGTCATGACCTTCAACAAAATGGGCACCCTGCCCCTGCCGCTCGCGCTCCACCTGGCAACATACACGGTCATCGGTTTGTTCTGCGCCTTCGCCGGCGGCCTCAATCTCATCGATCCAACGAAGATTTTCCCCAACGCCGTCATCTTCCTCGCCCTCGCCGGCTTCAGCTGGGGATATGTATTCGGCATTCTGATGGCGCGGAAGGAAGTGCTCGGCCTGGGTCTCGTCGCCAGCATCGGCTACGTCGCCGCCGGCATCTGGCAGCTCGGTCCGCACTGGGCGCTTGGGGCGCTGCTGCTCGCGATCGGCGCGTACGGTTTGGCGGCCCTGGCGCTGTACCGCCGCCAGATTCTGGAAGCTTAGCCGATCAGGTTGTCCTGCACCGGGGCGGCGGGCAGCTCGACCACGAATTTCGCCCCGCCCAGCGTCTCCGAGTCCTCGAGCCAGATCCTGCCGCCGACTTCCGCCACCACGCGCTGACAAATCGAAAGACCAAGGCCCGATCCCTCATCGGGGCTCTTGGTCGTGAAGAACGGATCGAAGATCCGGCTCCGCACCGCCTGCGGCACGCCGGGACCGGAGTCTTCCACCGTCAGGCGCACCCAGTCTGTGCGAGCCTCGGTGGCGAGCTCGATGACGGCATTGGGGCGTCCGCGCACCGCGTGCTCGGCGTTGGTTACGAGATTGATCACGACCTGCTGTAACTCCTGGCCGAGGCCAAGCACCGCTTCGGCGCCCTGATCCATGCGCGTGCGCACCTCGATGTTGTCGGTGCGGAGGACGCGCTGGCGGATTTCGGCGACGTCGCGCACCAAGTCGTTGAGTTGGATCCGTACCGGTGTGATGTCGGCGCGGCGCGCGAGCCGCAGCAGGCTCCGGACGATGCGCGCCGCGCGGTCCACCTCGCGCACGATCGTGGCGGCGGCGGTGCTGGCGTCGGCATCCTGCGTCGAGCGGCCCAGCATCTCCGCCTCCATGCGGATCGCCGCGAGCGGATTGTTCACTTCGTGCGCCACACCGCTCGCGATCTCGCCCACCGTGGCAAGTTTCTCGCGCGCGATCAGCTCGCGCTGGGCGCGTAGCTCGTCGGTGCGGTCATACAGCGCGACCAGCAGATCCTGGGAACCGAGACCGCGCAGGTCCGTCACCGTGCAATCACAGATCCGGCGTTCGCCCCCTCCGGAGGCTTGGGTGACGAGTACGCGCCCATGCCACGGCTGTCCCTCGTGGCGCCCGGCCAGCATCAGCCGCACGGTGAGGCCGCTCGGCGACAACCCGAGTTTTTCGAGATGTCGCCCGACCCCCGCCTCCATCGACTCCAGACCAAAGACGTGCATCGCGGCCTCGTTGAGCTGGCGGACGGCTCCGCCGGGGTCGACGAGCACCATGGGCAAGGGGCTGGCATCGACCATCGCCCGGGCGCGATCGGCCGCGGCGCGCGTGGCGGCGACGGCTTCGGACAGTTCGATGCCTCCCGCGATGTGGGCAGCGACGGCGGAGACATAGTGGAGCTCGTGCAGGCTGAACGGTGGAGGCGCAGCCGCATCTGCCTTTTGATACCGCAGCAAGGCCACCGCGCCCACTGTCCCCTGGGAAATGCGGAGCGGCGCGATGAGAGCGGCGCGGACCCCCTCGGCGAGCGATGTCGCGATGGGGCTCGAATCGGGTTCGGCGCGCAGATCGGCGGTGATGAGTGCCTCACCGGTGCGGACAACCTTGCCGGTCGCGCTGTTTTCAAGGCCCAGGTGGAGACCCTCAACGGGCGTGGCCTCGCCGAGGGCCGGGGAAATGCGCAGGGTTTCGCCGTCTGGCTGTTTGAGCGCCACGAACGCGCCCTGCGCTTCCACGAGCTCCATCAAGCTCTGCAAGGTGTAGCGCAGCAAGAGCTGGGTCTCCGGAGCGGCGAGCAGCCAGCGCGCCAGCTCGACGACGAAGCTCCCGAGCCGCCGCTCGCGCTCCAGCGCGGCGCGCCGTCCCACCATCACGGCGAGGCGCGATGCGAACTCGACCGCCGCCTCGAGCTCCGATGCGGGCAGGGCCGGCGGCGCGCCGGCGAGACTCGCTTGCACATGTCTGCCGTCGGGATCGCGCCACTCCGCAGTCAGGCTGCGCCCGGACCGGTCATCGGTTCCCGCGTTGACCGACCCCGCTTCGTTGATCCCCTTGTAAGTAATCGCCAACCGCGCGCCGCCGGCCCAATCGCCCAGGATCGTAGCGGCCGCGCCCCAGAAGTCAGCGGTGCGTTTGGCGTCGCTCGCTTCACGGAGCAGCGCCTGCAAGACGTCTCGCATTGGAGCACGAATATATGGTTTTGTCGATGTGACGCGCCCGTGACAGCTGCAGAGTTGACCGCGACGGGCTCGGCTTTGTACCTTGCTCCCATGACGTTCTGCGCCTGCAATCCGAATATGGCCCACACCGGGCACAAGACCGGTGCGGTGGAGGCGGGCGTTACCTGACGCGATGCAGATAGTCGCAGCGCACGGAACGGCCCGCCCCTCGATGGAGCGGGCTTTTTTTGTGCGAGCAACGCAACGAAGGGAGTGGTGGATGAAGAAGCATTACCTGCTGGCCAGTGACTTCGATCAGACGTTGAGCTTTAACGACTCCGGCATCGTGCTGAGCGAGATGCTGGGGATCACGAGCTTTCGTGAGAAAGTCGCGGCGCTCTCCAATCTCAATCTCGTGCAGCAGGGCGCCGAGCTGGCGTACCTGCTGGCCAATGATCCCGAGTACGCCCGGGTCACCCGTAACGATCTCCTGGAGGTCGGCCGCAAGGTCCGGCTCAAGCGCAACGTCGAGCTCCTCACCCGGATGCTCGCGCAGGGGATCGACGGCAACCGCTTCGACTTCTATGTGATCTCAGCGGCGCCTCAGGAAGTCGTGCTGTCAGCGCTCGAGGGTATCGTCCCGGCCGATCATGTCGTGGGGACGCGGTTCGAGTTCCAGCCCGACGGCGGGAAGATCGGGACGCTCCTGCGCGTCGCAGCGGGCTACGGCAAGGTCGCGGCGGTCGAAGAGATCCGCGCGCGGCACGTCGTGCCGCGCGACCAGGTCGTCTACGTGGGCGACGGACAATCCGATATTCCGGTTATGTTGCACGTGAATCGCGGCGACGGCTTCACGATTGCCGCGTCCGAAGCCCGGGAAGTGGCGCACATCGCCAAACGCACCGTCATCAGCGACGATGCGCTATCGGTGCTCGTCCCGATTCTCGAAGAGATCGCGGGGTTCAGCCCAAGCCAGATTCGAGCGCTCTTCGAGGACCAGGGGCTCGTGATTCAGGAATGGGACCGGGTGCGCACCGATTGGTTGACGATCCGAGACGGCGCGGGGGACGGCGTCATCAGGCTCGATGCGGCAGCGAACGCCTAGCCGCGAATAGCTCCCAGGAATCGGACGGGATCGGGCGTGTAGCCGGGGAAGACGCTGCTGAGATCCGCGGCACCCAGGTGGCGCGCCAGAATCTCACCGAACAGGTCGCGGAAATCGGTCGTGACCGCGACGTCACGACCTTCAAAGCGCTGCTCGACTCCGAGCCCCGGCCACCGGCCCAGCACTCGGCCCCCGTTCACGGGCCCGCCGAGGGCAAGCATGGCGGTCGCATGGCCGTGATCGGTGCCGCTGTTGCCGTTCTCCCGGATCGTGCGGCCGAACTCGGACATCGTGAGGACGACGATGTTGCGCATGCGGTCGCCGAGATCGCGGTTGAAGGCGGCCAGCGCAAGTCCCAGCTCGCGGAGCCGCGCGGAGAGCTGCCCCTCACTCGAGCCCTGGTTCACGTGCGTGTCCCAGCCGCTGCAATCGGCGAACGCAATCTCCAAACCGACGTCGGCTTTGATGAGCTGCGCGATCTGGAGGAGCGTCTTGCCCAACCGTCCCGGTGGATAATCGGCGCCTGCGTCGGGTCTGTACTGCGTCGGATCGGCGCGCTTCAACATCTGTACGGCGTCGAAGCCCTCGCGCGACGACGACGCCAGAAGGCCGGTCCCAGCACCGTCGTATAACTCTTCGAAGGCACGCGTCAGGCGGTCGCGCGCCGCCTCCTGCGGAACGCGCAAGCCGAATGCCTGCAGGTCATCGATGGCGAGCGACGGGGCGCTGCCCGCGAGAATGCGCGGCAGCTGCGGGCCGAAGGCGACGGCCCGGAACGGTGTGTCCGCGTGCTCGCGGTCGTGCTGGCAGTAGCGGTTCATCCAGCCGTCGCCGGTGCTCTTCACACCCGGCGTCCCGCTTTCCATGTAGTCCTGGGCATCGAAGTGACTGCGCGTCGCGTCCGGCGAGCCGATCGCGTGAATCGCGGCGAGGCTCTTGTTGTCCCACAGCTCTTTCAGCGGGGCGAGGCTCGGGTGCAGGCCAAAGTGACCATCGAGATCCACGACCGCAGTGGCGGGCACGGCGATGCGCGGGCGCTCCTGG
>Ga0209438_1000466_pt1 | contig 12431 bp, 10 predicted proteins | sample GraSoi_2013_20cm_FD_185825 | JGI IMG/M metagenome (GOLD analysis project Ga0209438, IMG submission 185825) | Grasslands soil microbial communities from the Angelo Coastal Reserve, California, USA - Sample 9_17_2013_20cm (SPAdes) (version 2) | ecosystem: Environmental > Terrestrial > Soil >...
CGGCATCACGAAGGAGCTCTCTGACGCCGAGATCGACGAAGTCGTCGCCTGGTTCGCCTCGCTCAAGCCGCGGAAGAACAACCGCATCGTCGAGGCCGACACCGCCCCGAAGACGATCGTCGCGCAAGGGCGCATGCGGTTCGTGGATCCGGCGGGCGGCACCGAGCCGACCGGCAACCGGATTATCACGGTCCCCGAGGACATGGCGCTCGCGCGGCTGCGCGACCCGAACACGAAGTTCGTCTCTTACGTTCCGCCGGGCACGCTCGAGCGCGGCAAGGTGCTCGTCGAGACGGGCGACAACAAGAAGACGGTCGCGTGCGGCACGTGCCACGGCCCCGGCCTCAACGGGCAGGCGACCATCGGCCGGACGGGCATCGCGGCGCCGCGCATCGCGGGGCAGCATCCCATCTACCTCGCGCGCGAGCTGTACCTGTTCAAGGACGGCAGCCGCAACGGCATGACGTCGAAGCTGATGACGCCGGCCGTGATGAACCTGACCGACGCCGACATCCTCGCGATTTCCGCGTACCTGGCGTCGATGGATCCGACCGGGAAGTAGTGGAGGGCGGGTCCTTTCGGACCCGCCAGATCCGGGAGATCACGTGAAGAAAACGTTCGCAGGAATCATCGCGATGGCGTTTGCTGTCGCCGCGTGGCAGTCGCCAACGGCCGCGCAGGACCAGGCTGGACAGGGACAGGGGCGCGGCGGCCGCGCCGGCGGCGCGCCCGCGGAGGAGTTCCCGACCGCCGATCAGTTCGCGAGCTCGAAGGACGCGCAGGCGCACGTCGCGGCCGCGATGAAGATCGGGGGCTCCGACATGGCCGACACCGCGAAGTGGTTCTGCACCGCGACCGGCCCGCAGCGCGTCGCTTTGGCGCGGCAGGCGCAGGGGCTGCCGCGGCTGCCGACCCTCCAGGAAGGGCCGATCAAGCTGTTCGACAACCTCACCTACATCGGCTTCAACGACGTCGGCGCATGGGTGGTGCCGACGAGCGCCGGCATCATCCTGTTCGACACGCTGAACAGCAGCGCCGACGCGATGGACGTGATCGAGCCCGAGATGCAGAAGGCCGGCTTCGATCCCGCGCAGATCAAGTACATCCTGATCGGGCACGGCCACGCGGACCACTTCGGCGGCGCCTCGTACCTGCAGAAGAAGTACGGCCCGAAGGTCCTGGCCGCGATGCCCGACTGGGCGGCCATTCAACGCGGCGGGCGCGGCGGCGCCGCTCCCGGCCTGACGCCCGACACGGACGTGATGGACGGCCAGAAGCTGACGCTCGGCGACACCACCGTGACGCTGATCCGGCTGCCCGGCCACACGCCGGGGACCATCGGCATGATCGTGCCGGCGAAGTTCGGCGGCCGCACGCACAACGTCGCGATCATGAGCGGCACGCAGATGCCGACACAGGTCTCGCTCGACGCCTTCAAGCACGTCTTCAACGACGAGCTGAAGAAGGCGGACGTCGAGACGTTCCTCGGGAGCCACCCGGACATCCTGATGAACAGCCTGACGCTGATGGACAGCATCCGCGACCGGTACCCGTCGGGGACGCACCCGCTGCTGCTGGCCAAGAACAAGGCCGACCGCTACATGGACATCGTGCTCGAGTGCGCGCGGGCCCGGCTCGCGGCGCAGGGTCGCTTGACCTCGACGAATTGACGGAGGACATGATGCGCGTGATACCGCTCGTTCCGGCCGCGCTGCTGCTGTTGACCTCGGTTCCCGTGCGCGCACAGGAGCCGTTCGACTACGTCAGCAAGCTCGATTACTTCAGCATCAACATGCCGGCGCAGCCGAAGGTCGAGGAGACGACCTACCCGGACGAGTACCGGCTGGCGCCGCTCCCGGCGCGCGTCTACACGGCCGACCAGGGCCGCAACCACTACAAGGTCACCGTCGTCGACTACCGCAACGTGCCGAAGATGCACGCGACCCGCAACACGCAGTGCGTGCACGACGCGGGCGCGGACAAGCCGGGCCTGTCGCAGCAGCAGCGCCACGATCTCATCGGCGACGCGTGCCAGGACGAGACCGTCAAGGACGTCCGCGGCGCCATGATGTGGGCGACGTGGAACATCATCGAGCGCGCGACGAAAGTGACGCACCTCGCGCACTACAACGTGGACGTCATCGAGGGACACGAGGTGCACGTCGTCAACCCCGACGAGTCGCGGACCTACGCGGCGATCCACATGTACGAGAACCGCCTCTACATCGTGGAGGCCACGGTGCCGAAGAACGCGCCGGCCGCAAACTGGTTCCAGATTTCGCTGCGGATGCTCGACGAGAACTACAAGGCGGTTCGTTACCAGTACTCCGGGCTGATGATGTATTCGAACGGCTATCCCAAGCCGCCGCTCGCCAACCAGGGGAACCAGGGCGGGCAGGGACAGGCTGCGCAAGGACGGTAGATATGAAGAAGCTGCTCGGTCTGGCGGCCATCGGCCTCGTCGCCGTGGCCCTGCCCGCGTGGGCGCACCACTCGCACAACGCGTACGAGGTGACGAAGTGGACGGAGATGGAAGGGACCGTCACGGAGGTCCACTATCTGCTGCCGCATTCGTGGGTCTACCTCGAGGTCAAGGATTCGAAGGGCGGCGAGCCGGTCACCTGGGCGCTCGAGGCCGCCGGTCCGCAGGCGATTCTTCGGAACGGCGTCACCAAGGAAGACGTGAAGGTGGGCGACAGGATCAAGGCGCGCTGCCACCTGCTGCGCGACAGCTCGCCGGGATGCCTGCTCGGCTTCGTCACGCCGATGCACGGCGACAAGGCGCGCGGGGACGGCGTGGAGCATCAGTGGGACTGACGGCACCTGGAAGGTGTCAGGTAACAGGTATCAGGTTTCAGTAGGTTTCAGGTTGAAGGCGTCAGCGTAGAATCGCGGCGTATCCCACAATTTAGCGGCGTACCGGCAACGACGGGAGACACACCCCATGGTCCGAGTCGTACGGGTTTTCTGCACGTTCGCGTCGATCCTCGTTCTTTCCGCTGTCCCCGCGTGGGCGCAGCTGGCCACCGCCGAACTGAACGGCCGCGTCGCCGACGAAAGCGGCGCGGTGCTGCCGGGTGCCACCGTCACGGTGACGCAGACGGCCACCGGCCTCGTCCGGACGTCGGTCACCGACTCCAACGGCGCGTATCTGCTTTCCAGCCTCCCGACCGGTCCCTACCGGCTGGAAGTGTCGCTGCAGGGTTTCCGCAGCTACGTCCAGACCGGCATCGTCCTGCAGGTCGGCGCGACGCCGACGATCAACGCGACGCTCGCCCTCGGCGCGGTCGAGGAGTCGGTCACGGTCGAAGCGGCCGCGCCGCTGGTCGACGTCCGCAGCGCGGGCATCAGCAACGTCGTCGAGCAGGAGCGGATCGTCGAGCTGCCGCTTCAGGGGCGCCAGGTCACGGACCTCCTCGTGATCTCCGGTGCCGCGGTGCAGACGGCGACGGTCAGCGCCCGGGGCTTCCCGGGCGGCGTGAACATCTCCGTCGCCGGCGGGTTGCCGACAGGCGTCGGCTACACGCTCGACGGCGCCACGCACAACAACCCGCAGCAGAACGCGAACCTCCCGCTGCCGTTTCCTGACGCGCTGCAGGAATTCCGCATCGCCACGAGCGGCCTCTCGGCGCAGAACGGCGTGCATTCCGGCGCGGCGGTGAACGCGATCACGAAGTCCGGCACCAACCGCTTCTCGGGCAACGCGTTCGAGTTCCTCCGCGATCACCGGTTCAACGCGATCAGCCCGTTTGCGGCCAAGGGGCCCGACGGCACACCGCAGGACGACGGGCTCAAGCGCAGCCAGTTCGGCGGCACGCTCGGCGGGCCGATCGTCAAGGACAAGCTGTTCTTCTTCGCCGGCTACCAGGGGACGGTGCTCCGTCAGCGCCCCTCGTCGAACATCGAGTTCGTGCCGACTGCGGCGATGCTGGCCGGCGACTTCACGGCCTTTGCGTCGCCGGCGTGCAACGCCGGACGTCAGGTCACGCTGAGGGCGCCGTTCGTCAACAACCAGGTGAACCCGTCGACGTTCAGCCCCGCGGCGATGAACATCGCGAGGAAGCTGCCGACGACGACCGATCCGTGCGGACTGACCAACTTCGGCGTCAAGGGCGATCGCGACGAGCGTCAGCCGCTGGTCAGGGTCGATTACCAGATGAGCACGAAGCACTCGCTCTTCGGCCGCTACATGGGAACGCAGATCATCGTGCCTCCCGGCTACGCGGGCGGGTCGGACAACCTTCTCAAGACCGACTTCCCGGGCGTCCAGGACATGGTTCACTCGCTGACGGTCGGTGAAACGACGGTGTTCAATTCGACGGTCGTCAATGCGGTGCGCGTCGCGGTGAACAAGGCCAGGGTGGACAACTACCAGTCGACGTTCTTCTCGCCGCGAGACATCGGCGCCAACCTCTACAGCTACCTGCCTGGCTACATGTCGCTGACGATCACGGGCGGGTTCAGGCTGTACACCGGCACGAACACGAAGGCGCTCTTCCTCAACGACACGTACCAGCTGGCTGACGACCTGACGATGGTGCGCGGCAACCATCAGTTCGGCTTCGGCGGCAACCTGCAGTACTGGACGGGCGATTACACGTCGACGTCGCGCGCCAACGGCAACTGGATCTTCGACGGTTCCACGACGAGTCTCGGGCTGGCGGATTTCCTCACCGGCCGTCTGACCAGCGTGGAGCACGGTGGTCTCGGCAAGCTGCCGGTCGACAACGTCTATACCGGTTTCTACGGGCAGGATTCGTGGCGGGTCTCGAGCCGCGTCACGGTCAACGGCGGCGTCCGCTGGGAGCCGTATTTCGGCCAGAACGTACGAAACGGCGTCATCTCCGTGTTCAACATGGACAACTTCCTGAAGGGCGTGAAGAGCAAAGTGTTCTTCAACGCGCCGGCGGGGTTGCTCTACGCGGGCGACGAGGGGTTTCCGAAGAACGCGAAGACGGGGATGAGCAAACAGTGGTGGAACCTGTCGCCGCGCGGCGGCGTCGCATGGGACGTCCACGGCGACGGCCGGCTCGCGGTCCGTTCGTCGTATGCGATGGCGTACGATTTCATGTCGGGCGAGTACCACAACATCGACGCCAACGCGCCGCCGTTCGGGAATCGCTCGCTGCTGACGTCGGTTCCCTTCGACGATCCGTACCAGGGCAACGACCCGCATCCGATCGTCACCAACGCCAATACCCCGTATGTGCCGTTCGGCACCTTCGGGACGATGGATCGGGGCATCAACTCGCCGCGGATCCAGTCGTGGAACGCGACGGTGGAGCAGCAGCTCGGCACGAACTGGGGACTGTCGGTGGCGTATCTCGGCAGCCACTCCGATCGACTCTGGGCGCAGAGGGCGCTGAACCCCGCCATCTACATGGGACTCGGGCCGTGCACCATCCAGGGGGTTTCGTATCCTGTGTGTTCGACCACCACCAACCAGAATCAGCGCCGCGCGCTCTATCAGATCAATCCCAGGGATGCGGCGTTCATCGGCCCGCTCGACGAGAACACCGACATCGGATATCAGAACTACAAGGGCGTGAAGTTCGCGGCGGTGCGCCGCGCGGGCAGCGGCCTGACCGTGAACGGCAACTACACGCTCTCGGTGTGCAAGGGGACGCCGACGGCAACGACGTTCAACCAGGCCAGCGCCGGGTACCTCAAGCCGGATGACCCGTCGTTCGATTCCGGCTACTGCGATCAGGATCGGCGGCACCTCTCCACGGTGACGCTCGGGTACGAGACGCCTGAAGTCGGCAACAGCGCCGTGCGCGCGCTGGTGTCGCACTGGCGCGCGTCGGGGATTGTGTCCGCGCGGTCCGGCAACCGTCTGAACATCACGACCGGACGAGACATCGCCTTGAACGCCATCGGGACAACCGGCAACAACCAGCAGCGGCCGAACCAGGTGAGCGACGACTTCTACCAGAAGACGCTGACCACGTGGTTCAACGCCGCGGCGTTCGCGCAGCCGGTGACCGGGACGCTCGGCGACCTGCCGCGCAACGCGGTGGTTGGTCCGGCGTACTGGAACATCGACCTTGCGCTCTCGAAGCTGCTGGCGACGTCCGGCACGCGCAGGCTGGAGCTGCGCCTCGAATCGTTCAACCTGCTGAACCACTTCAACTGGGGCGATCCGCTGGTGAATTTCAACGCGGGGACCTTCGGCCGCATCACGACGCAGGCCGGCGCGCCGCGGATCATGCAGTTCGGCATCAAGTACGATTTTTAGGCGGACCTGCCCGCCTTCGCGCGGAGATGCGAGGGCCTATTTCTTGTCCGGGGCCGGGTCCGTCGTGGCTTTCAACAACTGGTTGAACAGCGCCTGTTGTGACACCGAGCAGATCATCTCTCGAATATCAAAGTCCGGCGAATTCATTCCCAGGCGGAAATTTTTGAGCGGGTACCACGGTTGTGTATACATCACCGGGTCGGTGATCTTTACGGTAAGGTCGATATTGAACTCGTCGGCGCGATGATAGGTTTCCTCCACCACCAGTTGGTCACTGTGCGGCCGGCCGACATTGTCGATCCAGGTGCTCTCATCGAATCCGGTGGTGGTGACCACCAGCGTCGTCGGGTCCGTCCACTTGCCCACTGAATAGCCGAACCATCGCGGCTCGGTAATCTCGGCAGCTTTTGGGAGCTCTCGGTCCGTCCAGATCGTGCGGAATGTCCGCGTGTTCTGATAGAGCATCAGGACCTGTTTCGGGGTTTGAACGATCTGCACGGCCCTCAGGTTGAAGAGGATGATGCGCGGGAACCCGATCGGGTCACAGGTGTCGAACGGATCGTTGATCTCCGCAATCGGAGCGATGTTGACTCCAAACCCCGCTTTATGGGACGCCATCGTCTGCTTTCCCAGTGGCGTGTACGGCATCGTAGCCTCATGCGCCGGATCTGAGGGCATGTCCCTTGGCCCGCTCGCAAACACCCCATCGCGATACCGCGGCACTGGCTCCCAAATCCCGGACAGGTCACGAGCCGGAGCAGGTCCTGGCTTCTTTCCAGTTGCCTCCAGGGACTCCTGCTTCTTGTTCCAACCATCGACGTGGATGTTCTCGTTCTGTCCGTTCGGAGCAGGCACGGCTGCGCCGCGCCCCCGGCCACCCGCTTGACCGCCTCTCCCCTGACCGCCCTGTGCCCCGGCAGGTGTTTGGGCGTACGTCACAGGTAAGAGCGTCAAAGCCGCGATGGCAATCGCTGAGGCAACAAGACGCCGTGGCATCATCTCACCTCGGAATTCATGACAAAGCCGTCGGCAAGGATGACCCTGGTGATACGCCCGGCCGGCGTGCCGCTCTTCGCCACGGCCGACATCACGACCGTGACTTCATCCCCGGCCTTGAACGTCTTGGCGGTGAAACCAAAATTGACGAGAGTGGATGGCGCGTTATTTTCGCAGATCCAGTGCACGACTTTACCGTTCTCATCGGTAACGTCGACCATCAGGAACGAATGCGGATTCGTCCACAGCCACTGTGTGACTTTCCCCTTGATGGTGACCATCTTGTTCTCGTACGACGCATTCCCGTGATGCGCGAGCAAGGGAGTTGAACCTGCAAGGAGAACCGACAGCAGCACACTCGCCTGAAACAGCCTTTTCATAGACCTCGCTCCAATCTGAACTCGAAAGGCCGGGGTCGCGAATACACGTCGAAACGATGGGGTTGACCCGGTTCAACCAGGGCCGCAAGAGTATATGCCCGGGGGAACGAGCGGTCAAAAGCGCCGACGCGGTCAAGCGCCGACGCGGTCAACACCATGGCGAATTGCGTTCGTCGCTCTCAGCGTTTCGGCGGCGTCGGCGGTGTGGGCTTTGCGAACCTGGACGCATCCACTGCCGTATTCACTTGCACAGAATCCAGCTGAAAGACGGTCCGGCCATCGGTCCATGTGGCCACGCGCTTGAACGGGACCTTGACACCGGAAACCGCCCGATAGTCCGAATAATCGACGCGCACCGGCACTCTGCCCACTGGCGAATCCGAATATCGCACCGAACGCAGCAGAAGGCCGGTCTTGGTGTCGAAATACAGTTTCACCAGAAAACCACTCGGCGTGGAGGCCTGAACGATTTGCACATCCTGATCGTCCACCGAGCTCTCTGGGCCGACTCTCCAATTGGTGAGCGCCTGTTTGAGACGTCCGGGAAATTCCAGAATGGCATCGACGTGCGCGCCGTCCAGGTTTCCTCCGCTGTACTGAACGACCGGAAAAGGCCGAATATCCCCTGGCGCCGCCATCCAGGCGTTCTTGCCGTCGTACGTGATGGTCATATCCCCGTATGGCGAATGCTGGATGGTTGTGCGTTGATCGGGGGCCTTTGCGTAGAGGTCGAGCGGGGACAATTGGAAATCGTCATAGGCGCGGTAGGACCCTGTGCCGGTGATGCTGGTGATACCAGCCACCCGCTGCGCGCCGCCGAGGGCCTGCAGATACGTGTCCAGAATCTGATCGGGCGTCGGTGCGCCCGGGGTGGATCGCGTAATCTGGTCCGGGTCCACCGGCGGCGGATCGCCATATTGCAGATCGAGGCTGGGCAGCGTGGCGGGAACCTTCAAACCGCGATGACATGTGAAGCAGGTGACCAGCGGACGTCCGCCGAAGGACCCCTCGTTGAGGGTATTCACCATGGTCACCATCCTGCGGGTGGTTCGTTTGAAGGCAGTGTCATCGGCGTATTTCGCCCAGTCGCCGCCCGCGTCCGCCACGTGGCAATCGACGCAGTTCATGCCCGTGGCAGCGGCAAACATGCCCATCGTGTCCATGAACTCGTCAACCGGGATCCCCCGCAGCGCCTGGACGTTCTTGAAGTATTGCTCTGCCAGCACGACTCCGTCGGCGGGCGAAGGCGGGGATTGAGTTGCGACCCCCGTCACGCATAACGCCAGCGCTGCGCACACATTCATCGCTACGCCAATTGCGCCCCGTTTCATGCCGGGCGATTTCAGCACGGATCCCCGCGTGATTTCAAACCGGCGATGGTTGTAGACTTCGGCACTATGAAGCGATGGCACCTGATAGTGGCGGCGATATTACTGGCTTCAGCTGTTGGGCTCGCTCAGGGAGGCGGAGGGGCCGGCCGGCAGGGTCAGGGCGGCGGGCAGGCGCGGGGCGGCGGTGGTGGAGGACGCGGCGTTCAGTCCACCGCGGACTTGACGGTTGTCGATGGCTGGGGGAACCCGATCAAGAACCCGCTTCCCGGAGGAAAGGCCCCGGGACCCGCGCCGATTCGCGATCTGTCGGGTACCTGGGAACCGGCAAACGGCCCTGGTGCTGGCATTCAGGCCAACGGTCCTGTTTCCATGCCCAGCGACGGTGTGCACGAGCCGCCGTTCACGCCTGCGGGCAAAGCGGCCTATGACAGCCACAAGGCGCTCTACGGCTACCGCAACGTGCCCCCCTCGCTGAGCAACGATCCCCGCAATCACTGCGATCCGCTGGGCTTCCCGCGTGCCGATCTTTATCAACTGCGTCACACGCAGATTTTTCAGAATCCGAAGAAGGTCGTCATCCTCTACCAGTACGACAAGCGGTACCGCGTCATCTGGACCGACGGACGCGATTTCCCCAAAGAGCTCCCGGACGACCGGTGGTACGGTTATTCCGTCGGCAAATGGGTGGACGACACCACGTTTGTGGTCAACACGGTCGGCCTCCTCGGAGAGCCACGGGTCTGGCTGGACGAGACCGGCCGGCCGATGAGCGATCAGATGAAGGTCGAGGAACGATTCCACCGGGTCAATTCGAATCTCATGGAGATCACGGTCACTATCGAGGATCCAAAATTCTTCACCAGGCCGTGGGTCGCCATGGACAAGTTCCCGATGAAACTGCAATCGGACGATTACGATGTCATCGAAATGCTCTGCGCGCCGTCCGACATGGAGTCGTACAGCAAGGATTTCGGCGATCCGGCGAGCGGTATCGTCAAGAAGTAGGAGGAGACGCGCATGAAGACCTTCCTGTGGGTGCTGCTGGCCGGTGTGGTGGTGTCGACTCCCGCGTTTGCCCATCATGGCAATGCCGCCTTTGATGCGGGCAAAAGACTGGAACTGGCCGGAACGGTCACCGAGTGGGATTGGGCCAACCCGCATTGCTGGCTGAAGTTCGACGTCAAGGATCAAAGCGGCAAGGTCGTCAACTGGGTAGTCGAGACCAGCAACGCCGCCGACATGGTCGAGCGAGGCTGGAGCAAGCGGACGTTCAAGGCGGGAGATCAGGTCACCGTGACGCTCGAACCGGTCAAGAGCGGGCAGCCCGTAGGACGCGTCATCTCCGTACTGCTGCCGAACGGAAAGACGCTTGGCTTGAATTACGTGGGCCAGTAAAAACGCCACCGCAGGTATCGGCTATCATCGCCCTGCGTTCAGGACGTCTCCAGGAGCAGCGGAGATATGCGACAGCTAGTGAGACGCGTGGTCGCCGGCTCGTGCTGCCTGATGCTCGCGGCAGCGACGGTCTCTGCGCAGCGCGGGCGTGGCAACGCGCAGCCGCCGCCGGCCGAGATTGCCGCGCCGGCCATTCCCGGCGTCATCGCGCCAGGAACGAAGATCGAGCTGGTGGGCACCGTCCCGCGGACCGAAGGGCCGGTGACGATGCCGGACGGGAGCCTGATCTTCACGAACACCAACAGCATCACGCACGTCGATCTGTCGGGAAAGATCTCGACGCTGGTCGAGGTGTCGAACGGCGCCAACGGCCTTGGATGGGACTCGCACGGCCGGCTCATCGCGGTCGAGCGGAAGCCCAACGACGAACGTGTCGGTGTGCTGTACCCCCCGAACGCGGTGACCACGCTCGCCGACAAGGTCGACGGTAAGCCATTCGACCGCCTCAACGACCTGGTCGTGAGCTCGCGCGATGCCGTGTACTTCACCGACGGGCACGGTGTGTATTACCTGCCCGCGGGTGGTGGACCCGTCGTGAAGGTCGCCGAGGGCATTCCGAATCCCAACGGCGTGCAGCTCAGCCCGGACGAGCGGACGCTCTATGCCAACAACAAGGACGGCGAGTACCTGCTCGCGTTCGACGTGAAGGAAGACGGCACGCTGACGAACCGCCGCAACTTCGCGAAGTACAAGAGCCTCACGCAGAAAGACAGCAAGGATCCGCTGCTCGCCGAGGACAACGGCGCGGACGGCCTCGCGGTGGACAACGACGGCCGCGTGTACGTCGCGACCAACGTCGGCGTCGAGGTGTTCAGCCCGAAGGGCGATCTGCTCGGCGTCATCCCGGCCATCTGGGGCGGCGAGTCGTTCATGCTGCGGAAACCGCAGAACATCGCGTTCGCCGGGCCCGGCAAGAAGATGTTTTACATGGTCGGGTCAGGCGCGGTCTTCAAGGTCCAGACGCTGACGCAGGGCGTCAGCAGGAGAGCCAAATGAAACGCATCTTGTGTCTTGCCGTACTTCTCGTCGTTGCCGCCGTGAGCGCTGCCGCGCAGCGCGGCGGCGAAGCGCCGGCGGCGGCCGCCCCGTCGGGCCCGGCTTATCCCGCGTGGGCGTACGCCATCACGCCGCCGCCCCCGCCCGGCGCGCCTCGTCCTCCCGCGCCGCCGGAAGACACGTCCGTGCACCACGTCCCGGGGACGACGCGCGCCTTCACCGTCGCCCAGATTGCCGATCTTCGAGGCCCGGCGGACTGGTTTCCGGAGGACCATCCCGTGATGCCCTCCATCGTGGCGGTCGGCCGCCAGCCGATGGTGCGCTCGTGCTCCTATTGCCACTATCCGAACGGCAAGGGCCGGTCGAGCAACGGCGGCGTCGCCGGCCTGCCGGTCGCCTACATCCTGAAGACGCTCGACGACTTCAAGAACGGGCTGCGGAAGCCGGGCGACCCGCGCAAGGTGAACGTCAACCAGATGATTGCCTTCGCGAAGAACATGACGCCGGAAGAGATGCGCGACGCGGCCGAGTACTTCGCGTCCACGCCCTGGACGCAATGGGTGCGCGTCGTCGAGGCGCGCATGGTGCCGAAGACCGACGCCGAGGGATCGATTTTCTTCAAGGCGCCGGGCGGCGGCATGGAGCCGATCGGCATGCGCATCATCGAGACGCCCGAGGACGACGAGCAGACGGAGCCGCTGCGCAACCCGCGCTCCGGCTTCATCGCGTACGCGCCGCCGGGAGCCGTCAAGAAGGGCGAAGCGCTCGTGACGACCGGAGGCAACGGCAAGACGGTCGCGTGCACGATCTGTCACGGGACGGACCTGCGGGGCCTCGGTCCGGTGCCGGGCATCGCCGGCCGTTCACCGAGCTACCTGGCGCGTCAGATGTACGACATCCAGGTGGGCAGCCGACACGGCGAGTGGAGCGGTCTGATGAAGCCGGTGGTCGCGAAGCTGACCAACGAAGACTTCGTCAACATCACGGCGTACGTCTCGTCGCGCCCGATGCCGCCGGCACCGGGCAGCCGATTGC
>Ga0209438_1000467_pt1 | contig 12430 bp, 9 predicted proteins | sample GraSoi_2013_20cm_FD_185825 | JGI IMG/M metagenome (GOLD analysis project Ga0209438, IMG submission 185825) | Grasslands soil microbial communities from the Angelo Coastal Reserve, California, USA - Sample 9_17_2013_20cm (SPAdes) (version 2) | ecosystem: Environmental > Terrestrial > Soil >...
ATTTCTAGTGGACACTCCTTCCGGCGCCCGACGACTGTCCTCTGAAAATGACCTCCGACCCCATTAATCCGCGGATGGCGGCCGCCGGATCCGGATCCGTCATGAAACGCTCGCCAATCAGAAATGCGCGATAGCCGACCGCCGCGAGGCGATCGAGCTCCTCGCGCGACTTCAGGCCGCTCTCGCTCACCCCAATCGCGTTGCGCGGGATGCCCGCGGCGAGCCGGCCCGACGCTTCCACATCGACCCGGAGCGTCCGCAGGTTCCTGTTGTTGACGCCGATGACCCGCGCGCCGCTGTCGATGGCGCGCGCCAGCTCGGCTTCGTCGTGCACTTCGACCAGCGTCGCCAAGCCGAGCTCCCACGCGCGCGCCTGCAGTGCAACGAGGTCCCGCTGCTCGAGCGCGGCGACGATCAACAGCACCGCGTCGGCCCCGGCGGCACGCGCCTCGAACAGCTGGTACTCGTCCACGATGAAATCCTTGCGGAGCAGCGGCAGCGCGACCCGCGCGCGGACGGCGGCCAGATGCTCGAGCGAGCCGTCAAAGAAGGTCGGCTCCGTCAGCACCGAGATCGCCGCCGCGCCGCCCTGCTCGTACTGCGCCGCGATTCGCACCGGGTCGTAGACGGCCGCGAGCACGCCTTTCGACGGCGAGCGGCGCTTGCACTCGGCGATCACGTTGACGCGATCCGCGACGCCGAGCGCGTCCTCGAAGCGCGACCCGCGCGGCGACGCCGGGGCCGCGCGCCGCTCGAGCGCCGTCATCGGCTCGCGCGTCCGCCGTGCGTCGACGATACGCCGCGTCGCGGCCACGATCGCGCGCAGCAGGTCGGGTCCCTCGACTCCGCCCGGGAGAACCGCGCTCATACGACCGCCTCCGCGCGCGAACTGTCCACCATCTGCTGCAGCCGCTCCTGCGCCGCGCCCGAATCGATCGCTGCCGCCGCGGCGGCAATCCCCTCTTTGATCGTGTCCACCCGGCCGCCGGAGACGAACAGCGCGACGCCGGCGTTGAGCAGCACGACGTCGCGGCGTGGTCCTCGCGTGCCCGCGAGCACCTCGCGGATGATGGCCGCATTCTGCCGGGCGTCTCCTCCCTTCAACGCGGCGGGATCGCCCTTCGCGATGCCGAAATCGGAGGGATGCACGTAGAACGTGTTGACGGCCCCGTCGCGGCACTCGGATACCTTCGTGTAACCGGTCGTCGACACCTCGTCGATGCCGTCCGCGCCGTGGACCACCCACGCGCGCTTCGAACCAAGCAGCATCAGCGCGCGCGCGAGCAGCTCGGTCAGCTCGGGGCGCGGCACGCCGACGAGCTGCCGCGTCGCGCCCGCCGGGTTGGTCAGTGGGCCGAGCAGGTTGAACGCCGTGCGAATGCCGAGGTCGCTGCGCACCTGCGCCGCATGCCGCATCGACGGATGAAAGGTGCGGGCGAAGAAGAACGCGATCCCTGTCTCTCGCAACGTTCGCTCCACGGTGGCGGGCGAGGCGGCCACGTTGACGCCGAGCGCCTCGAACACGTCCGCGGAGCCACACTGGCTCGACACCGACCTGTTGCCGTGCTTGGCGACCGGCACGCCGCACGCCGCGACGACGATGGCGGCCGCCGACGAGATGTTGAACGTCCCCGACCGATCGCCGCCGGTGCCGCACGTATCGAACACCTCGCCGGCCGGCGCCTGCACCGCGACCGCGTGCTCGCGCATCGCCCGCGCGAAGCCGACGATCTCGGAGGGCCGCTCCCCCTTCATGACGAGCGCCGACAGCAACGCCCCGAGCGCCGCCGGATTCGCGCGGCCTTCCATGACCTCGCGCATCGCCGCGGCCGCCTCGTCGGCGGTGAGGTCCTCGTGGCGCACGACCTTCTCGAGCAGCTGCGTGAACATCACATCTCGATGAAGTTGCGCAGGATCCGCCGGCCCTCTTCGGTCAGCACGGACTCCGGGTGAAACTGCACGCCGTGAACCGGGTACGCGCGATGGCGGACGGCCATGATCGTGTTGTCTTCGCGGGTGCGCGCCGCGACCTCGAGCTCGCCGGGCACCCTGTCGTTCGAGATCACCAGCGAGTGATAGCGGCCTGCCTGGAACGGCGCTGCGAGTCCCGCGAACACCCCTTTGCCGTCGTGCACCACCGTCGACGTCTTGCCGTGCATCGGCGCCTGCGCGCGGCAGACGATGCCGCCGTAGACGACGCCAATCGCCTGGTGGCCGAGGCACACGCCGAGAATCGGCGTCGTCGGCCCGAAGCGCCGGATGACGTCGACCGAGACCCCCGCGTCTTCCGGCCGGCCGGGGCCGGGCGAGATGACGATCTGCTCCGGCGCCATCGCGGCAATCTCGTCGAGGGTGACCTGGTTGTTGCGCCGCACGCGGATCACCGCGCCGAGCTCGCCCAGGTACTGCACGAGGTTGTAAGTGAACGAATCGTAGTTGTCGATCACTAACAGCATCTACAAACCTGCTTGCGCCATTTCGAGCGCGCGAATGACGGCTCGCGCCTTGTCTCGCGTCTCCTCGTACTCCGCCGCCGGGTTCGAATCCGCGACGATGCCGGCTCCCGCCTGGACGTACGCGTGTCCGTGCTCGATCAGCACCGTCCGAATCGTGATGCAGAAATCGAGGTTCCCCGCGAAATCGAGATAGCCGACGGCGCCCGCGTAGACGCCGCGGCGCCGGTTCTCCAGCTCCGAGATGATCTCCATCGCGCGCACCTTCGGCGCGCCCGAGACGGTTCCCGCCGGGAAACAGGCGACCAGCGCGTCGAGCCTGTCGTGTTCGTCCGCAAGCTTGCCTTCGACGATGGAGACCAGGTGCATGACGTGCGAGTAGCGCTCGAGCGACATGTACGTGGGCACCTTCACCGTGCCGTACGCCGCCACGCGCCCGACGTCGTTGCGCCCGAGATCCACGAGCATCACGTGCTCGGCGCGCTCCTTCTCGTTGCGCTTCAGCTCTTCGGCGAGGCGCTGATCCTCCTCCTCGTTCCGGCCGCGCGGCCGCGTGCCGGCGATCGGATGCGTCTCGACACGCCGTCCTTCGACGCGCACGAGCATTTCCGGCGACGAGCCGACGATCGACCGATCGCCCATCCGGATGAAATACATGTAGGGCGACGGGTTCACGTGCCGCAGCGCGCGGTAGACGGTGAACGGGTCGGCGCCAAGCTTCGTTTCGAAGCGCTGCGACAGCACGACCTGGTAGATGTCGCCGGCCGCGATGTATTCCTTCGCGGCGCGGACCATCTGCTCGAACTCCTCGCGCGAGACGTTGGAGGTCACGTCGATCGGCGCGCCGTCCGGGCAGGGCGCCTTCGAGAGCGGCCGCTCGAGCTCGCGCTCGACGAACTCGATCTTCGCGCACGCGAACTGGTAGAGCGACTCGAGATCCTCGTCGCCCGTGATGCGCGCGTTCGCGATGATGAGGATGCGGTGCCGCACGTGATCGAACGCCAGCACCGTGTCGAACAGCATGAAGCCGCCGTCGTCCTGTGGGTCCGAGATCGCCTGCAGCGTGACCGGCTCGAACCACGCGGCGGCGTCGTAGCCGAGATATCCGACGGCGCCGCCCGTGAACCGCGGCAGCCCGGGGACGAACGGCGAGTGGAAGCTCGCCATCAGCTCGCGCAGCGTCGCGATGAACGGCTGGTCGGAACCGGACGTCTGTCCCGCGCGGTCGAGGATCGTCGCGCCGTCGCGCGAGCGAAGGATGAGAAACGGATCCTTGCCGAGGAACGAATAGCGGCCGACGTGCTCGCCGCCCTCGACGGATTCGAGCAGGAACGCATAGTCCGAGTGCTCGGCGATCTTGAGGAACGCCGACACCGGCGTCAGCAGGTCCGCCACGATCTCCTTGTGGACGGGGACGAACGTCCCGCGCTGCGCCAGCTCCTTGAATTCCTCGAATGACGTTACGTGCATGGCTGTCACACTCGCGCGGTCCGCGGACCCACAGGGTCCGCGCCGGATCCGCGATAGGCCGCCGCCTTCATCACCCCGGGCGCCGGCTTTCGACCGGTCCACCATTCGAACTGCCGCTCGGCCTGCGCGACGAGCATCGGCAGGCCGTCGAGCGTCAGGCAGCCGGCGCTGCGGGCGTCGCGCAGCAGCGGCGTCTCGGTGTCGCCGTACGTCAGGTCGTACACAAGGCGGCCGTCGAATGGACCGAAGGGCAGCGGCGTCTCGTCGCGCGCGCTGGGGCCGCCGAGCGGCGTCGAGTTCACGAGGAGATCCCACGAGCCCGGCGGAGGAGGCCATGCCCCCGGCTGCGCGCCGCAGCCGGCCGCGACCTCGTCGGCCTGCTCGCGGCGCCGGGCGTGAACGGTCACGTGCGCGCCGCGCGAGGCGAGCGCCACCGTGACGGCGCGTGCCGCGCCGCCCGCCCCAAGCACCGCGGCGCGAGCGCCCTTCAGCGATCCCGGATAGACCGCCTCGAGCGGATCGAGGAACCCCTGGACGTCGCTGCGCCGCAGCGTGTTCGCGGCGCCGACGGCCCGCGTCAGCGCGTCGGCGTAGCTCGCCGCGCGGAGCGCGTCGAGCTTGAACGGAATGGTGACGCTGGCGCCTTCGACGTGCATGGCGTCGGCAAAGGCGAGAAAGTCCTCGACGTCCGCGGCGCGCAACGGCACGTACACCGCGTCGAGCCCGGCGGCTTCGAACGCGGCGTTGTGCATCACCGGCGACATCGAGTGCATCACGTGGTTGCCGACCACGCCGTAGATAGCGGTGCCGGCGCCGACGGTGCGGAAGCGGAACTCCTCGAGCATCCTCGACGCGGGAATCTGGCCGGGCGCGACGGCGCTGCCGGCGTAGGTCCACGGCGATCCGAAGCGGGACGCGAGCAGCCGCGTCGGCAGGCCCGCGTCGCCCATCGCGATCACGACGGCGTGGCCTTCCGAGGCGATCGGCAGCAGCGGGAGCGCATCGCTCAGCCGCGTCGCCGTGATGGCGATCTTGATCATCCCGGCGCCTGCCTGCCGCATCTCCGTCGCGCGGCTCGCCAGGTCCGCCGGGACGCCTTGAAAATCGTGCGACGACAGCACGATGCGGCGCGGATCCCGCGCGATGACGTCCGCGAAGCCCGCGCGCCATTCGACGTCGACGTGCTCCGCGCCCGCATCGAGCGCCTCGATCAGCAGCGAGCGGCGCCGGTTCTCGTCGCCGTCGAACTTCCCGCCTTCCCACGTCGGGCGGCAGGTGGCGATGACCGGCAGGCTCCGTCCGTTCAACGCGGCCCGCACGCTCACGTCTCCCACACCGTCGAGGCGCAACTCGACCATGTCGGCGCCGGTCACGGCGTCACGCGCGGCGAGCAACTCGGCCATGTTCCGGCCGGTGACTGTTTCTACAAGGCGTGTTCGCGTCAATCGTTGAGCGCGCGGCGGGCGCGCGCCTCCCTAAAAAGAAAAAAGCCTCTTCGCCGTCAGGGCTGAAGAGGCTTGGTCTTGCCGACTTCCCGTGCGTGGTGTGTTGCTAGACGCCGGAGGCCGCCCCTTCAGTCACGGTCCCGTACCACCACCAATAGCTGGCGAAGGCGGGGGACACGAAGGGGCTAAAAAATCGCGGCATCACGTGCAAAACAGTGCTGGGACAGTACTTCAGCAGCCACGATCGTGTCAACACGCCATCCCCTTAGCCCTTGCGATCTCATGGGTTTACCCGTATCTTCAACAGTGAGTCCACCTATGAAAATCCGTTGTCTCGCTGCTCTCCTCGCCCTGCTCGTCCTGGTCGGCATCCGCCTTCCAGCGGCAACCACGTCTTTTCCCGTCGATGAGCTGAAACCGGGCATGGTCGGCGTCGGCCGAACGGTGTTCCAGGGCGACGAGCTCCAGGATTTCAAGGTTCACATCCTTGGCGTGCTCCGCAACGTCATCGGCCCGCGCCGCAACCTGATTCTCGCCAAGCTCGAGGGCGGTCCGCTCGCCGACACGGGCGTCATCGCCGGCATGAGCGGCAGCCCGGTCTACATCGACGGGCGCCTCGTTGGCGCGGTCTCGTACTCGCTCGGCCAGTTCTCGAAGGAACCGATCGCGGGCATCACGCCGATCGGGGAGATGGTCGAAGCGACCACGCAGGTCACGCCGCGGCGCCCCGCGGAACGGATTGCGCTGCAGATGCCGCTGTCGCCCGAGAACATGCGCGCGTCGCTCAAGCAGGCCTTCTCGTGGATGCGTCCGTTCGCCGAGAGCCCGAACGACGTCCAGGTGCTCGGCAACGGCCTCGACGCCAGCGTCGGCACCATGCTGCGGCCGATCGCCACGCCGCTGACCATTGGCGGCTTCGACGCGTCGGTCATCGACCCGGTCGCCTCCGCGTTCCGCGAACAGGGTTTCCTGCCGATGATGGCGGCCGGCGGCGGCCAGGAGCCGGCAGCCAGCCGGAACCAGCCGCTGCGCCCCGGCGATCCCCTCGGCGTGGCGCTCGTGACGGGCGATCTCGAGTTCGGCGCAACCGGCACTGTCACCGAGGTGGACGGCAACCGGGTCTACGCGTTTGGTCACCCGTTCTACGGGCTCGGCCCGACGCAGTTCCCGATGACGCGCGCCTACGTCCACACGATTCTCCCGAGCCTCTTCAGCTCGTCGAAACTCGCGAGCACGGGCGAGATCATCGGCACCGTGCAGCAGGATCGCGCGACCGCCATCGCCGGCACGCTCGGCGCGGGCCCGACGCTGATCCCGATCAACCTGAAGCTGACGTCCGACCACGGGTCGATGAAGACCTTCAAGATGTCGGTCGTCAACGATCAGCTGTTCACGCCGCTGCTCGCCTACGTGTCGATTCTCAACACGCTGTCGTCCTACGAGCGGCAGAACGGCGCGGCCAGCTACGCGGTCCGCGGCAGCGCGATGGTGAAGAAGTACGGGAAGGTCGACTTCGAAGATCTCTTCACCGGCGATACCCCCTCCGTCGGCGCCGCCGCCTACGTCGTCGGCCCGATCAATTTCCTGCTGCGCAACGCGTTCGAGGACGTGGACATCGAAGGGCTCGACCTCGAGATCGACGCCAGCGAGCAGGCGAAGACCGCGACGCTCGAGCGCGTCTGGATCGACGGCAACCGTCCGAAGCCGGGCACCACGGTCACGCTGAAGGCGCTGATGCGGACGTATCGCGGCGAGGAGATCACGCGCTCGGTGCCGGTGGAGATTCCGGCCAACGCGCGCGGGAGCGTCTCGATCATGGTCGCGGACGGCAGCCGCCTCTCGCAGATGGAAGCGCGCGAGCTCCAGCTGCAGCCGCTGCAGACGCGCGACCTGGCGCAGATGATTCGCGTGCTCAACCAGACGCGCAAGAACAACCGCCTGTACGTGCGGCTCGTCACGCCCGACGCGGGCGCGGTGGTGAAGGGCGAGTCGCTCTCGTCGCTTCCACCGTCGGTGCTGGCCGTGATGGAGTCGGACCGCAACGGCGGCAGCTTCAAGCCGATCGGCGCGGCCCTGCTCGGCCAATGGGAAATCACGACCGACCACGCCGTCAGCGGCTCGCGGACGCTGACGCTGTCGCTCGATAACAATTAACGCTGGGCCGCCTGACGGCGGCCCCTACGTGGCATCACCGATGAAAAACCGACTTTCGCGCGCCGCACTCGCGCTCGCGGCCGTGTGCGCGGGCGTCTCCCTCGCCTACGCGGCCAACCCCACCTTCTGGCAGGTCTCGAACGAAGCCGAGTTCGCCAGGGGCGACGTCGAAAACCTGTCGATCGACGGCTACGGGCGCCTGACGCTCGGACCGACGACGACCTCGGTCTACGACGCCAGCGCGCCGTTCCTCTGGTCGATGATCAGCGGCCCCGACGGCTCGACCTACGTCGGCAGCGGCAACGAAGGGCAGATCTATCGCGTCGATTCGAGCGGCAAGGGGTCGGTGTTCTTCGACGCCGAAGAGCTCGAGGTTCACGCGCTGGCGCTGGCGCCCGGCGGCGGCCTCTACGCCGCCACCTCACCCGACGGGAAGATCTACAAGATCGACGCGGCGGGCAAGTCGACGGTCCTTTTCGACCCGCCGGACAAGTACATCTGGGGTCTCGCGGTCGACAAGGCCGGCAACGTCTTCGCCGCGACCGGTGACAAGGGGGTCGTCTACAAGATCACGCCGGACGGCAAGGGATCGGTCTTCTACCAGACGAAGACGACGCATGCGATCTCGCTGGCGATCGAGAACGACGGCCATCTGCTCGTCGGCACCGAGTCGCCGGGACGCCTGTTCCGGCTCGACGCCAACGGCAAGCCGTTCGTCCTGCTCGATTCGCCCTACAACGAAATCCACACGCTCAGGCTGGACCCGAAGGGCGTCATTTACGCGGCGGCGGTGAGCGGAGCTGTTGGCTCGATGCCGTCGACTCCACCGTCCAGTGCGGAGCCGTCAAGCTCGCCGACACCGACGGTATCCGTCTCGACCGAGATCACCGCGATTGCGGTTGTCGATTCGACGCCCCAGGGCGGGACGGCGGCTGGGTCGACGCCCGAACGCTCGAATACGGGTCCCTCCGCCGGCGGCGTCTACCGCGTCACGCCTGACGGCGTGTGGGACTTGATCTGGAGCTCGCGCGAGGATTCGCCCTACGACGTCGCGCTCGAGCCGGACGGCAGCGTGCTGGTCGGCACGGGCAACAAGGGCAAGATCTATCGCCTCTCCGGCGATCCGCTCCAGCCGACGCTGCTGACCCGCGCAACCGCCCAGCAGGTCACCGCGCTGATGCGCGACGGCCAGGGACGCGTGACGTTCACGACGTCCAACCCCGGAAAGGTCCTGCGGCTGTCGCCGGCCCGGGCCGACCGCGGCACCTACACGTCCGACGTACGCGACGCGCAGACGATTGCGACGTGGGGAGCCATTCGCTGGCAGGCTGGCGTGCCGCAGGGGACTCGCGTCGAGATCGCGACGCGGTCCGGCAATACGCGGACCCCTGACGAAACCTGGAGCGACTGGACGACTCCGTACACGGTTCAGGAAGGCAGCCCCATCTCGAGCCCGCGCGCACGCTACCTGCAGTGGCGCGCCGTGCTCACCGGCAATAAGGGCGACGCGCCGGTACTGACGTCGGTGACCGCCGCCTACCTGCCGCGCAACATCCGGCCGGACGTGGTGTCGATCACGATCAATCCTCCAGGCACCGTGTTCCAGCGTCCCTTCCCGACCGGTGATCCCGAAATTGCGGGATTCGACGGCGACGTTCCCGACCGCCGCAACACGCCGCAGCCGGGCGGCGGCACCGGGGGACCCAACGTCGGCCGCCGGGTCTACCAGAAGGGGCTCCTCACCTTCACGTGGCGCGCGCAGGACGAGAACCGCGACGAGCTGATCTACGACGTCTTCTACCGGCGCGAAGGAGAGACGACGTGGAAGCTGCTCAGGCGCGCGCTCGCGGACGAGATCGTCGTCTGGGATACGTCGTCCGTGCCGAACGGCCGGTATGTCATCCGCGTGGTGGCCTCCGACGCGCCGTCCAACTCCCCGTCGACGTCATTGACCGGCGCGCTCGAGAGCACCGCGTTCGACATCGACAACACGCCGCCGGTGATCACGGTCACCAGCGTCGGCCGCCAGGGCGGACGGCTCGCGATCACGTTCGACGTGCGGGACGAGAATTCAGCGGTGCAGAAGGCCGAGTACTCGCTCGACGGGGACCGCTGGCAGACGATTTACCCGAAGGACGGGATTGCCGACTCGCGCCTCGAGCAGTACGAGCTCGTGCTCGATGGAGAGCCGGGAACGCGTGGGGTGATCATCCGCGCGACCGACGCGCTCAACAACATCGCGAGCGCGCGTGGCGACGTCCTGACGCCGCCGCCGGCGCCTGCCCCGCCGAAGCGATAAGGCAAGCGCGAAGGCGGAGCCTGCCCCGCCGAAGGCGGGTCAAGCCGTCGATGACGTCGGGGCGATCGAGGTCGACGGCGAGTCGGGTTTCGGCGCCGTGTCGACCGGCCGCGGCGCGGGAGCCAGCCTGACGGGCGCGGGGTCGATCGAGGCCTGCGCCGACGCCTTCACGGTCGTCCGCGCCAGCACCCACACCATGTTCACGGCGACCGGCGCCCCATCCGACCCCTGCGCCGGCGTAAAGCGCGACTGCTTCACCGCGTTGACGACCGAGCTGACGTCGTCGTTCTGCACGGCCGTGTCGTGGCGGCGGACGCTCGCGCGCTCGGAGAAGAGCACCTCGTAGTTGGCGACGCGCCCTTCGCGCGTCACGACCGTGGCAAGCGCGAAGACGGCCTCGTCACCGGGCACCGATTCGAGCGCGAGCGCCGCGCCATCGATCGAGCGCGGCGGCGCGGCCATCGCGTAGTCCAGGCGCATGGGGTTCTGGTCGGAGCCCGGGTTGGCCAGGACCTGGATCATCCCGGCGAGCGAATCGGGGTTCTCGTCGCTTGTCAGCGAGACCACGGTGACGGCGACGCACAGGCAGGCGGCCAGCGCGAAGGACGCGCCGACCGCGGGCCAGAAGAACCGCATGTCGCTGCACATGTCGCGCAGCTGCGTCCACATCGACTGCTCGCGTTCCGTCTGAATGCGCGTCAGGACCTCCGACTGAACGGAGGTGAGGCTGTCGTCGGCTTCGTCCGCCGAGCGCAGCGCGCACGACGTGAGGCGGAGCGACACGCCGATCAGCTGCATGTCCTCGACGCGCGCGGCGCAGACGCTGCACCAGCGGAGGTGCGATTCGAGCGCCACCTGGTCGGTGACGACGAGCTCGCGGTCGACGAACGCTTCGAGCATCCCCTGTGCGGCGCGGCAATCCAGGTACGGAATCATGAACGAATCCCCAGCAGCTCTTCGCGCAACGCCTGGCGCGCGCGTGTGAGCCGCGACTTGACCGTCCCCACCGCGACGTCGAGGCTGAAGGCGATCTCTTCGTAACGCAGGCCATCCACCTCGCGGAGCACCAGCGCCGTTCGTTGATCGAACGGCAGCTGTTCCATGGCGGCCCAGATCCGCGCGGCGGTTTCCTTGCTCGCGAGCAGCCGGTCGGGGAGTACCTCGCTGGTCGCTTCGATCTCGCCGCACCGTTGCAGGTGGTCGTCGAGCGACACCAGATCCGTGCGGCGGCGCCGCCGCCACCAGCGCTGCCGGTTGCGCGCCTGGTTGACGACGATCCGGTAAATCCAGGTGCGCAGGGCGGACTGGCCGCGGAAGCGGGAGAGGGTCCGGAAGACGCGCAGGAACACCTCCTGTGACAGGTCGAGCGCTTCGTCGCGATCGCCCAGGAGGTGGAACGCGAGGTTGAAGACGGTCCGCTGGTGCGCCGCGACGAGGTCGGCACACGCCCGTTCGTCCCCCGCAACGCACCGCTCGATGAGCGCAGCTTCGCCGCTATCGACTTCTGACCAGCTGATGGCGCCGGCGTTTTTCACAAGAGCTCCGGATGCAGGGTTATTCATCCGAGTCTACACTGGAAATTTGGACACCGCAGCCGCTCGAAAGTTCCTCCGCACGATGATGTTACGATCCTGTCGTCCATGAAACGAGGGGTTCTGGCCGGAATAACGGGCGCAATCCTGCTTTCGGGGGCGGTGTTCGCCTGGAGCGCCGTCCGCCAGGAGCGGGAGTTCCGCCGCCTGATTGCGGCTGGCGACGCCGCCACCGCCCGCGACCAGACCTACGAGGCCATCGAGGCGTTCAGCGGGGCGCTGGCGCTGAAGAACGACTCGATGCTGGCCTACCTGAAGCGTGGCGACAGCTACCGGCGCCGGGGCGAATTGAGCGCCGCGTTGCGCGACCTGCGCGAGGCATCCTCGGTCGACCCGACGGCGACGCGGCCGCTCGAGCTGCTCGGCGACGTCAACGTCGCGATGGGACGCTACGAGCGGGCGACGGAGGTCTACCGGCGCTACCTCGCCCTCGACGACCGCGCGCCGCACGTCCTCTACAAGCTGGCGCTCGCCCTGTACCGCAACGGCCAGGCGCAGGCCGCGCTCGAGCCGCTGCGCCGCGCCGTGGCGATCGACGATCGATTTGCCGAAGCGCACTACCTGCTGGCGATGTGCCTCGAAGACCAAAAGCGCGACGACGACGCCGTGCGGTCGTTCACGCGGGCGCTGGAGATCAATCCGGCGCTCGGCGCGGCCCGCGAGGAGCTTGCCGTCCTTCAGCTCGCGCACGGCCGGACGCGCGAAGGGATCGAGCAGCTCGAAGCGCTCGCGGCGCTCGAGCCGTCGCAGCCGCAGCGGCTGGTGAACGTGGGACTCGCCTACGCGCGGGCCGGCCGCACCGACGCCGCGATCACCGCGCTCGGGCGAGCCGCCGAACGGTATCCCGAGGCCGACGGCGTCTACGTCGCGCTCGGCCAGGTCTGGCTCGAAACCGCCGAAGGTCACAACGATCGCGTCGCGTTGAGTAAGTCGCTCGAAGCGCTGCAGCCGGCGGCCTCGCGGCCGGGCGCCACGAGCGACACGCTCACCCTCTACGGCCGCGCGCTCTTTCTCTCA
>Ga0209438_1000471_pt1 | contig 12347 bp, 6 predicted proteins | sample GraSoi_2013_20cm_FD_185825 | JGI IMG/M metagenome (GOLD analysis project Ga0209438, IMG submission 185825) | Grasslands soil microbial communities from the Angelo Coastal Reserve, California, USA - Sample 9_17_2013_20cm (SPAdes) (version 2) | ecosystem: Environmental > Terrestrial > Soil >...
ACCCGAGCGCCGGAGGAGCGGGAGCACGGCAGGGATCGTCTACGGGAACCCCGGCAGGTCAGAGTGCGACACGGCTATCCGATGGACGTCGGTTAATCGTCGGGGGTGACGGGGCTGAGGCGTCGGCGGCGATATGGGATCCACAAACGAACGTGGCGTCTCCTACACGAGGGGCCTTAACGTCGCCCCGTGCGTGGCATAGCGCAACGCTGCTGAGCGACGGTACCGTTCTGATTGCCAACGGGCGGGCCGGAAATGCACTTGTGGAAGTGCCGGAGCTGTTCGAACCGGCAACGCAGACCTTTACCCCATTGACGATGATCGGTGCAGCGCCGAGGTCTTCGCACACGGCAACGCTCCTGACCGATGGTCGCGTGCTCATTACCGGTGGGTCCAACGGCGCATCGAGTCCCCTCGTGAGCGAGATTTGGGATCTCCAGGCACACACGTCCACACCCGTGGGCACGGTTCCCGTGGACCGGGTTGGTCATACGGCTACCTTGCAGCCCGATGGCAGCGTTCGCCTCAGCGGCGGACACACCGTAGAGGGCAGCCAGCCTTCAGATGAACTGGTGATCGATCCGCAACGGCGGGCGACGATTCACGTGCCGCCGTCCTCAGACGAGCCGATCGCACCGGTGATGTCAGGTTCGATTCCGGCGAATGACGCCACTGACGTGCCTCTGGATGCCCATCTTGCGATCCGGTTCTCGGTCGCGATGACACTCGACACGATTACGCCGGATACGCTCACGCTGATCGGTCCGGACGGCCCAGTGATCATGCGCGTGATCCCTGCGGAGCAGGGACGCCTCGCATTCGTGTGGCCTGGAGAGCCGCTCGCGGAAGATACCCGGTACACACTGTTGATATCCCGCGCCGTCGATGTCACGGGTATCGCGCTGGCACCGGCGTCGCTCACCTTCACGACCACTGTCCGACCCACAGACGCGGCAGTAGACGACGAGGAATGGATTCCGGACGCGGACAGCGTGAAAAACGGATGGCGGACCAACCGCCCGCCATCGCCGTGGGAATCACTGGCGCCGCTGATGGCGCCGCCAGGTGTTACGGCGATTTCTGGACGCGTGCTGACACTCGACGGCCGTCCGCTTCCGGGTGTGACTCTGCGCGTCGAAGACGACGCCAGCACCGAGAGCGATCGGACCGGCCGATTTCTCCTGGTGCTCAAGAACGGAGCGGATGGACGTCGTGTCCTCCAGATCGACGGTGAGACGGCGAGCCGGCCCAACCGCCTATACGGGTTCTACGAATATGGCCTGAATGTCCCCGGCGGCAAGACTCACGTATTGCCGTTCACGATCTGGCAGTCGCGACTCGATACGCGGCACACGGTCAAGCTCGCATCGCCGACCACGTCAGAGGTGGTGATCACTACGCCGTACGTGTCCGGACTCGAGCTCCACCTTCCGGCCGGCACCGTTCTGCACGGAGAAGAAGGCGAGGTGGTCAAGGAGGTCGGGCTGACGCCCATACCGGTCGATCGCCCGCCGTTTCCGTTGGCGAAGAACGTCAATGTACCCGTGTATTTCACCGCACAGCCCGGAGGGGCGTATGTCGATGCACCAGGCGGACGGTCAAATGGTGCCTGGCTCGTCTATCCGAATTACCGGAACGGAATACCCTACCAGTTGACGCAGTTCTTTCATTACGACCCGGACGTGAAGGATTGGTACGTCTACGGTGTCGGTCGCGTCACGCCGAACGCGGCGCAGGTTGTCCCGGATCCGGCGACACGTTTTTATTCTTTCACTGGCGCGATGCTGAGCACCGGCGATTCGCCTGCCGCGCAGCAGCCGTCGCAGCAGCCGTCCAAGACCGCCGATCCAGTCGATGCATCGACGGGTCTCTTCATCATGACGAAGACGGACTTGTACCTGCCGGACGTCATTCCTCTGGAGGTGACGCGCACATATAGCTCCGGCGACGGCCAATTGCGGCCATTCGGGTACGGCATGACCAGTCCATACTCGATGTTCCTGTGGGGTCCGCAGCAGTATCAGGTCGCCGATCTCTCACTCCCGAGCGGCGCGATGATTCACTACGTGCGAACGTCTCCGGGTGGTAGTTTCGCGGATGCGGTGTTCACGGCGTCGCCAACGCCAACCGAATTTGCGCAATCCCAGATGTCATGGAATGGCAATGGGTGGGATCTCGTCCTCGCTGACGGGACGGTGTATGTGTTCGGCGAGAATGCGCCGCTGCAGGCCATTCGCGATCGCTACGGCAATACCGTCAGGATCTCGCACGCGAACGGCGCCTACGGCACTATCACGCAAGTGACGTCACCAGGCGGCCGATGGATCTCGTTCACGTATGATGCCGGGAGTCGAATTACGCAGATCAAGGACAACATCGGACGGACTGTCGGTTACACGTATGACGCCAACGGCAACCTAGCGACGGTCACCGATCCCGCGACCAAGGTCACGACCTACACGTACGACCAATACCATCGCATGCGGACCATCAGGGATGGCCGGCAGATCACGTACCTGACGAATACTTATGTCGTGGCCAACCCGGCGCAGACCGACGGCCGTGTGGCCTCTCAGGTGCTGGCGGACCCGTTGGCGACCTACGGGTTTACGTACACGACAGACCTCTCGGGAAACATAACGCGCACAGATATTACGGATCCGAAAGGGCACGTCGAGCGGCTGCTGTTCAACAGCGATCATTTCCTGACCAGCGATACGCAGGCGTTTGGCACCTCGCTCGCACGGACGACGACCTTCGAGCGTCAAGTGGGCACGAATGTCGTTACCGCCATCGTCGATCCGCTGAACCGTCGAACCGAGGACACCTACGATTCGACCGGCCGCGTGCTCACGACGACGCGGATGGCGGGCACCTCCGAAGCGGCGACCAGTACCTACACGTACGAACCGGCCTTTCATCAACTTGCGACGGTGACCGATCCGCTGCAACACACGTGGACGCTGGGCTACAACGCGCAGGGACGACTGACGAGCTCGACCGACCCGCTCTCGCATCAGAGCACGATCGTGCTGAACGGAGCGGGACAGGTAACAAGCGTCACCGATCCGCTGACGCATCAATGGCAAACGGGTTACCTCGGCGGCGATCGCCTCTCGACGACGAACCCGCTGGGCGCCGTGTGGAAGCAGTTTGTGGATGCCGGTGGACGCGTGCGATCGTCTACGGACCCGCTCGGCCGCATTACGAAGAACGATGTGGACGCGTTGAATAGGCCGACCACCATTACCGACCCGTTGGGCGGCCAGACGCAGTTTGCCTATGACGAGAACAGCAATCTGCTGACGCTGACCGATGCGCTGACGCACGCTACCAGCTACACGTACGACAATTCGGACCATGTCGCGACGCGGACGGATCCGCTGCAAAAGCAGGCCTCGTATGCCTACGACAAGAACGATCACCTCACGCAGGTGACGGACCGGAAGCAGCAGGTCACCGGCTACCAGTACGACGATCTGGATCGGCTGTCGGTGGTGACGTTCCAGGACAGTTCCACGATTACATACACCTACGACGCCGGCGATCGGCTGACGCAGATTGCGGATTCGGCGAATGGGACGATCACGCGCGGCCACGACAATTTCGATCGGCTCACGTCGGAAACGACACCACAAGGGAGCATCAGCTACACGTACGATGGGGATGGCCGGCGGGCAACGATGACGGTCGCGGGCCAGCCCCAGGTCACGTATGGGTACGATGACGTGCATCGCCTGACGTCGATCACGCAGGGAACGTCGGTCGTGTCGATCACCTACGACAACGCCGACCGGCGCAGCACGGTGGCGTACCCGAACGGGATCGTGGCGACCTACGGCTATGACAATGCCAATCAGCTCACGGGCCTCGTGTACACGCTGAACAGCAATCCGGTGGGGGACCTCACCTACACCTATGATTTGGCGGGTCAGCGGATCGCCGTCGGTGGATCCTGGGCACGGACGGGACTGCCGCAGGCGCTCACAGGCGCGACGTACGATGCGGGCAACCGGCTGCTGACGTGGGGCAGTCAGGTGTTTAGTTATGATCCAAACGGGAATCTCACTTCCGATGGCCTCACCAGTTACACTTGGAACGCCCTGAATCAGCTGGTGGGGCTGAGCGGCGGGGCGAGTGGGAGCTTTGCTTACGACTCGCTGGGACGTCGGCGGTCGAAGTCGATCGGTGGTGCGACGACCAACTTCCTGTACGACGCGCGCAATATCGTTCAGGAGTTGACGAGCGGCGGCACGCCGACGGCGAATCTGCTGACGGGCCGCGGGATTGACGAAACCTTCACGCGAACGGATAGCAGCGGGACGAGTACGCTCCTCACAGATGTTCTTGACAGCGGCCTTGAGATCGCGGACGCGTCGGGCACGCTGCAGACGCACTACACGTTTGAGCCGTTCGGGGCCACGACGACATCGGGCGCGGCGAGTACGAATGCGCAGGCGTTCACCGGCCGGGAGAACGACGGCACCGGGTTGTACTTCCATCGGGCGCGGTACTACAGCCCGCAGCTTCAGAGGTTTGTCTCGGAAGATCCACTCGGGTTGCTCGCCGATATCAACGTTTATCGGTATGTGGGAGATGCCCCGACCCAGCTCACTGATCCGCTTGGATTGCAGGCGTTGAATCGGAGCCCTGTTCCCGTCTGGGGGAAGCCGGAACATGGAGAGAAACCTGTGTGCATTCCGCCAGGCGGCTACTATCCCGACCCGCTCGACGGCATTTCCGTTCCTTCCACCAACCCTGATTCGGTTTACAAGATTCCGGATCACACCGGCGTGATCATCGAACCCGTTGGCAACCAAGGATGGCCGGTGACCGTGTTTCCGCCACCCACGGCGGGTGGTGAGGCATCGGTCACGATATTCATCCCACCGGTTCCGGGAATTCCAGGGACCACGTTTCCGGGATACGGCTGGGTGCCTTGGCCTCGCATGCTGAGAGATCATCCCGATTGGCAGCCGTTGCACGACGCTCCGCCACCATCACCGCCAAGCGGTCGAAAGGATCCGCCGAAATGTCCTGGCCAATAGGTCGATCGTTTCGCACAGCCTGAGTCAGTTATGAAGAGAGTCGCTTTGGGTGTCGTCGCTGTCCTGGTGGCAATTGGGGCGTGGTCTCACTTCGCCTCCCTCGATGGAGCCTCTGGATTGGTCCTGAGATGGATCCTCAGGGACGATACCGAATTCGCACGCGGGTACTCCGATGCGGCATTTCGCGCGGTGCACGCCGGCATGAGCGGTGAAGAGGTCGCAGCCCTGCTGGGCCAACCTCTGGGTGAGGTCTGGATGATCGAGCCGAAGAACAGCGACCGCTGCCTGTCGGTGTACTTCGAGAGCGACCGAGTCGTGCACGGCTGTGAGAGCCGAGGTGTTGTGCGAGGAATGCTGAAAGCAGACGTCACGAATCGCATTGGTCGCGTCACCGCGGTGTCGTGGCTGTACAGCAGAAGCCCACACGATACCCATTACAGGATGCGAGTCGTGCACTTGGATCAGGGACGAACCACTGACGTCCTGAGCGGGTGGTATTTCGACTGACACACGCGAATCAACGCGATGCAGTTGTCTTCCGCGGCGTAGCGGTCCAGGACGAACGAAGCATTTTCTCCTGGAGATAGATCTCAGGCGCCATCGCGCCGATTGGCAAGAGAGGGGGTCGACAGGGGGCCGAAGCCGGAAACCCCATTCGGCCCCGTAGTGTTCCACCACTCGGCCGACATCTGTCAGACCTGCCGATGATATAGGCTCGACCCAGCGATCGACCCCGCGGCGCTGCAGATGGTGCTGGGCGTGCTGACCGGCTGGCTCGAGCGCCGGGAGCGGGGAGCCGATCGCCTTGTACTTCTGAGACCGGGCGACAGACTCGCTAGACGGCTAAGATGAGCCGCAAAGCCGTCATCGCCTGACGCGGTCGGAGCTGTCCCTACTGAGAAGTCCATCCGCACTGCAGGCGGCCGAGTTCGGAGTCGCACGCGAATGTCTGACGAGCCCGTAGTGTTCCACCACTCGGCCGACGTCTGTCAGACCCGCGATGATATAGGCTCGACCTCGTGATCGACCCCGCGGCGCTGCAGATGGTGCTGGGCGTGCTCACCGGCTGGCTCGAGCGCCGGGAGCGGGAGGCCATCGCCTACCTGATCGAGGAAAACCGGCTCTTGCGGCGCCAGCTTGGGACCCGGCGGCCGCGCCTGACTGACGACGATCGCCGCCAGCTGGCCGCCCGTGCGTACCGGGTGGGCCGGGCGGCCCTCCGGGAGATCGCCACGATCGCGACGCCGGACACGCTGCTGCGGTGGCATCGCCGGCTGATTGCGCGGAAATGGACGTACGCTCGGCAACCCGGCCGGCGCAGCGTGTCGAGATCCGGCACTTGGTCGTGCGGATCGCGGAGGAGAATCCGACCTGGGCTACACGCGGCTCCAAGGCGCGCTGAAGAACGTGGGGCACCGCGTGGGACGATCGACGATTCGGCGCATCCTGAAGGCGGCGGGCCTTCCGCCAGTACCGCAGCGGCCGACCTCGTGGCAGACGTTCTTGAAAGCGCACTGGGGCCGCATCGCTGCCGATTTCTTCACGACAGAAGTCTGGAGCTGGCAGGGTCTCGTCACGTACTACACCGTCTTCATCATTGATCTCCCGTCCCGCCGCGTGCAGATCCTCGGATCCACGCCGCATTCCAGGCGCGTTCATGCAGCAGATCGTCCGGACGCTGACGATGGCGGAGGCGGGTGTGGTGAGCCGACGGCAGGTCTTGGTCTGCGATCGGGATCGGAAATGGAGCCGTGATGTCCGGCGTCGGCTCCGGGACGCGGGCATCCGCGTGGTGCTGATCCCCGAGCGCGCGCCAAACGCCAACGCGCACGCCGAACGTTTCGTGCGGTCGATCAAGGAAGAATGCCTGAATCGCCTCGTCCCCCTGGGTGACCGTCACTTCCGTCTTGTGATCGCCGAGTACCTCGAACACTACCATCGCGAGCGGAACCACCAAGGGCTCGACAACGAACTGATCACCGGTGCTGCCGCGATGCGGACCATCGGTCCTGTCCGTCGCCGCGCCCGACTCGGTGGGCTTCTCAACTATTACGCGCGAGCTGCGTGAATGGGACTTCGGCTGACGGATGGGACAGTACGACCTTCGACGCGACCAGCGGGAACGTCCTGGGGTTTGGCGCCCGAGACGCCGGTGTCGACATACTCGCCCGCCTCCCACCCGCGGGCGCGCACGTACCGGCGCAGTTCCTTGAGCTGGTTCTCCGGCTACTGGTCGAAGGTGCTGACGCGTGCGTAGAGACCGGCCTTCACTGGCCGGCCTCCGCGTTGTCGACTGCCCCTGCCTTGCGGATCAGCTCGTTCGGCTGCGGCAACGCAACGACGAGTCAGCCCTCGCTCAGAAGATGATCAATGGCCGTCCGGAGCGCTGGCAAGTCCTTCTCGACCACTGCCCAGACGATGTCGAGATTGACGCCGAAATAGTCGTGAATAACCTTGTCGCGCAGGCCGGCGATCTGCTTCCAGGGAATGTGCGGTTGCTGGGACTTCCGGATGTTGGAGAGATTCTTGACCGCCTGGCCGATTATCTGGAGCTTCCGAATCGTAGCGTCCTGCCGCATTCGCTCGGCGAAGAACGCGTCACGGCCCGCGCTCGCGTAACTGGCAATATCATCGAGCGCGTCGCGAACGTGTTGCAGGTACACACGATCGTCTTTCACAGCGAAGCGGCTTCGGCAAGGATCCGCTGTTGCAGGTACGGGCTTAGACCTCCGTCGGTCAGTACCTCCACGTGTCTCCCGAGAAGCTGCTGCAGGTCCTGCTCAAGGGCGATCACATCGAGCAAGGTCCGACCTGGCTCGACGTCGATAAGCACATCGACGTCGCTGCCCTCATGATCATCACCGCGCGCTACCGAGCCGAACACTCGTACGTTGCGGGCCCCGTGACGAGCCGCCACGTCCAGAATTTCTCGGCGGTATCGACGGAGCGATTCGAGCCCCATGGTCTTCATGATAGCCATGGGGAACTCCGCCGACCACGCCTACCTCGAAAAGAGCCGGTCGCTGCGTGGTTGCTGGAGGCGGCGGAATGAGGCCGACGGCTTCAGCCGGGCCAGAGTTTTAGGCCTGAATTTGCGAACTTGGGGAAGGAAATGCTCACGGAGGAAATTAGGCTAGGTACAGCCGCGAATTTCGCGGCTGTATCTTGTTGAATCCATGACGCTTAGGTGGTGGAGGCGGCGGGAGTCGTTCTGCCGCCGACCTCAGATTCTCTAATAATTCAGGAATATCGAAGCGCTCGACCCGCCAGAAACGCCAGAAAGCCTTGGTCCAGGTACAAAACAGGTACAGTGAGCCGGCGCCGTCAGACCGCCCCCAGGCGCCTGTGTGAAGCCTGTGTGAAGAAGGGGGGACTCGAACCCCCACAGTATTGCTACCGCCAGCCCCTCAAGCTAAAAGCAGTGAACGCCGATCGAAGCCGACCCCGGAAAATCGGGGTCGGCTGTTCTTCGTTTTTGCCGACTGAGGTCGATCGAAGCACTCCGCGGCCGATAGTCTTGCAAATTCTCGCAAAGGTGTCACGATGATCACCGATCGCGCCTTCGATGTGGCCGTCGCTCCACTCGTGAACGAGCACGGTGAAGTCGTTCGCGGCGTCACCGTCTGACCGAGCGCAATTCCGCGCTCAAATCCCTTACCAAAAAAGTAGCGCGAGCAAAGAATCCGCTGTTTCTCGCGGTAGTCAGATGAGCGCAACCAGTCCTGCGCTCGAACAAGGTCCGCGAATAAGGAGGTTATCCATGACTTGCCGCGTATGGATCAATCGAGCTGCGCTCTCCTGGCGAATTGCCGTGGCGTTACTTGTGGCAATTGCCGCAGCGACGGTTCCAGCTGCCCAATCCGACATCGGGTCATCGAGTGACTTCGTCGCGCATACGAACGGTCACGTCGGTGAGCCCGGGAAATTCAAAGTCGGTCACACGATGATCGAGATCGTGCACACCAGTTCCACAGGTCAGCGCCGGCCGCTTGACGTGATGGTGTGGTACCCGGCCGACGCCGAGGCTTGGCAGACCGCCGCCCCAAGCATCTACCGCCCACGTCTGTGGGGCGTTACCTTGATCCCAGGGACCTGGGATCCTCTGGGTTTTCAGATAGAGTCGAAATTGGCCCGCGACAATGTGCCAATTGCCAGCGGCGAAAAGGCCTTCCCGCTCGTGATCCACTCACACGGCAATCTTCTCGACCCGTTCGTTGCCGGCGACATCATCGAAGTCATCGCGAGCCACGGGTATGTCGTGGCAGCTCCCTACCACACACGCAACACCGCCGACGATGGCAGGACCGACGTGGTGAACAGAACTGCGGGGCGGCAGGTGCTCGGCTGCCTCGATGGCCGGCCGACGCCATGCTCGGAGGCCAACGCGGGCAAGGACATCGCGGACCGCGTGCTCGACCTTCAAGCGATCGCGGACAACATCGGCAGCTATCTTGGCGACGGAGTGGACAGTTCGAGGGTCGCGTTGTTCGGCCACTCGCGTGGTTCCGCGACCGCACTGGCGGCGGCCGGCGGAAGCGCGACATTTGGCATCGCTCCGTTAGGCGACCGCCTGAAAGGTATCGTCGGCTGGTCGGGTGCCCAGCCGTCCATTCTTTTCAATTTGGATCTCGCTAACGTCACGATCCCGGCGGTCGTGATCACTTCGTCTGGTGATCAGGCAGTTCCGGCGGCGGTGATGCAGCAGGCCTATTCGATGCTGTCGAGCGCGGACAAAGCGCTCTTCGAAATGAACAACGCAGTGCACCTGTCTGTGACGTCCGGGTTCTGTCCGGCCGTGCAGTCGGCAGGAGCTATTGTGCTCGCGAACCCGAGGGCATTCCTGGACCAGCGAACGCTGCTAAACCGTCTCACGGAGAGCGTCAATGGCCCCGCTTACGACTTCTGCAACTATTCGGATTTCACGACGCCGATTGATATTAGGAGTCTTGTGCAGTCGATCGGCGGGTTTGCCGTGACGCCCACCAATGTTCCGAGGAGCTTGAGCGCCGATGACGTGGTTCGGGTCGCCAACGAGTTGACGGTGTCGTTTTTCAACGTCGTCCTCAAGGGGTGCGGTCATTTCTCCGACGGCGGCTATTTGAATCCGGAGTTCATGTTGAAGAAGGAACGGAACGCTGTGTTGGCGGCTGAAGCGACTTACGTCCCGAGCGATCAGCACAAGACGACCGCCTGCGATCCGAGCGAGAAGAACTGACTTACCGCGTGCGGTACTTCTCCAGCAATTCGCGAGCTGCGGGATCGGACCGGATCACTGACCAATAGGCGCCTTTTGCGTGGAGGAGAAAATCAGCACACGCCGGCTCTTTTCGAAGGCCCGCTTCGAGATGGGGAAGCGCTGGTCGGGGCAGCTTGGCTTCAATGTACTGGCGCGCCACCTCGATGCCTGTTGCTCCGGCTTTCTTGAAGCCTTCCGCGGCAGCTTCAAGATGGCCGCGCTTCAGCTCGATGCCCGCAAGATACATGAGGTCGTTGCCACGGATCCCGCCATCGGCAGCCGCCTCGCGAAGCATCTGCTCGGCTTCGTGGAGGCGGCCGACTTCCAACAGGATCCATGCTCGCTGACGGCGAACACCGCGGGCCGTGGGCTCCCGCCGCAAACCCTCGTCGGCGAATCGCAATGCCTCCTCGAACTGTTTGTCGTATTTCAGCGCATTGATCAGAGCTCCGGGTTTGTGATCGATCGAATACGCCCGCCGAAATAGAGCGATTGCGACAGCATCGTCTCGATCGTGGCCGCATCCCCACCCACTGGTCTCTGAGTACGTCTCGGCCAGTGCGGCATAGGCTTCGGCAAACTGCGGTCCGAGTTGGATAGCCTTGCGCGCCGCCGCTCGCGACAAATCGATCTGCCTCAAGTCGCGACGCGCTACCGCGAGCGCAACGTTCGCTTCATAGGAGGATGGATCGAGCTCCATCGCGCGCCTCGCGGAAGTCAGCGCATTTGTGCGTATGTCTTCGATCGACGCACCGGCGGGGAGTCCGGGAGGCGAAGCCAATCGCGCGTAAACCTTGCCGAGCATCGCCCAGGCCTCTGCGTATTCCGGATCGAGATCCGCGGCCCGCTTCGATGCCTCAAGAGCGGCTTCCCAACGATTGGCGGTGTAGAGACCGGCCGCCTCGGTGACGGCCCGATACGCTGCCAGCGAGTTCCCTTGCAGAGGTCCGCGAGGCTTCCGCAAGGATGCAAATGGCGACGCGCTCGATCCCGTGGGATCCTGGACAAGCGGGCGTGCGGCGATGGCGTTCGGATCCGTTTCGTGCCGGGCGCGCACATCCTTCCACACAACCGCTATCACGACGGCGATCGCACCAAACGCTGCCGTCGCCGCCAGCGCACGTGACGGCAGCCGGCGGCGTACGCGAATAACCGCTGCACGATCCGAGGTCTGGAGTCGATTCAGATCGTCGCGCAGCTCCGACATGCGCTGGTAGCGCTGCGAGGGATCCTTTGCCAACGCTTTGTCGACCACACGCGAGAGTCCGGCCGGCAATCCGCCTCGCACCGATGCGACCGGCTTCGGCTGCTCGTGCAGCACCGACGCGAGGACCTCGATTGGCGTCGCACCACTGAAGACGCGTGTGCCGGTCGCCATCTCGTACAACAGCGCACCGAAGGAAAAAATGTCGGTTCGCTCGTCGGTCGTCCGACCCAGCACCTGTTCCGGCGACATGTAGGCCGCGGTGCCCACCACCAAACCTGCGGCGGTGTGGCTGATGGTGAACTCGAGGCGAGATTGGTCGTCGACCGAGAGGACTTTCGCGAGACCGAAGTCGAGCACCTTGGCTTCGCCGCCGTCGGCGATCATCACGTTGGCCGGTTTGAGGTCCCGATGCACGATGCCGCGCGCGTGCGCATGCGCGATCGCGTCGGCGATCTGAATGCTGTACCGGACGATGTCTTCGAACGGCAGACCACCGGCGTGAATCAATTGATCGAGCGGCTTGCCTTCGACCAGCTCCATCGCGATGTACGCATGGCCATCGGTCTCGCCGACTTCGTAGATCGTGCAGACGTGAGGATGATTCAACCCTGCGGCAGAACGCGCCTCGCGTAACAACCGGACATTCCCGTCGGGAGACGTTGCGGTCGAGAGCACTTTGATCGCGACGTCGCGGTTCAGTCGCGCGTCATGTGCCCGATACACTTCGCCCATGCCACCCATGCCAAGCAGTCCTTTGATCTCGTAAGAGCCCAGGCCTGCACCCACCACGAATGTCGGCGTCGTGTCGCGTGATGCAATGAGTGGCGTATCGCCGAACCCTGCGGCGGTGGCATCC
>Ga0209438_1000472_pt1 | contig 12328 bp, 5 predicted proteins | sample GraSoi_2013_20cm_FD_185825 | JGI IMG/M metagenome (GOLD analysis project Ga0209438, IMG submission 185825) | Grasslands soil microbial communities from the Angelo Coastal Reserve, California, USA - Sample 9_17_2013_20cm (SPAdes) (version 2) | ecosystem: Environmental > Terrestrial > Soil >...
TACCTCACGTGGAGGACGACCTGGCCATTTGTCGTACCCGCCGCGCTGCTCTACTTGCCCGCCGCATCGTTCACGATCGGGTGGTGGGCAGGGTTTTCGCCTGCGGCTCGATACCTGGTGCCGCTGATACCGTTTTTCGTCGTCATCATCGGGCAGGCTTTCCGCTTTCGTCCGATCCGCTTCTGCGGTCTTGCCCTTCTGGCGTGTCAGGTGGTCATCGATGCCGTGGTCTGGCAGCACCCGCGAACGCTCTGGCCATCGCCGCAGGGAAACCTGGCTCTGCAGACGCTCGGCGGCGTCGGACGCCTGTACGAAATGGCGTTGCCGGCTGCGCAGGCCGCCATGCCATCGTCTGTTGCCATCGCGTTCGGACTCTTTGTGGTCGCGCTCTCGACTGTTCTTGTCGCGATGTCGGTCCCAGCCGCACGGGACGGTGTCGTCGCTCGAGAGCGCTAACGCCCCGTCCCAGTGACTCGTCAGCCCGTGTGATGAGCTGACGCAGCATCGCGGAACTCCTGAGGTACACCTCAGGCGAATCGGGCGGGTGTGAATTTTGCCATCACAAACCAACGTGCCCGACGAACGCCGCGATTACGAGCGCCGGAGCGCCGCACAATGCCGCGTGGTGGAATCCGTCTGCCATCATTTGGAAGGGGCGACGTGCGACGAAACGGCCGCGGCAGCCAGCATTCCCGCCACCGGCGCGCACCGCGTCCTCCAGCGGCTCGCGTCGAAACACCTGGTGCATTGTGATGAGGCGTCGCGGTGGAGGGCTGATCCAGTACTGGTATCGCCGCCTGCCCTGTGTCGCGTAGAACGGCGGCGACCTGAACGGGTGCAGCGCTGCGGAACCGCAGCGCTGCCCCTCACGGAAATCGGGGTGACCCCACCTCGTGACTAACGGCCGGAACCACGGCCCGACTCGCGGCCGCCCTGACCACGGCCGTTCCCTTCGTTACCGCGGCGGGCCTCATCCTCGTCCCGACCACGCCCGCGATTGCCGGCGTCATCGACCGCTGGAGGCGGTGGAGCCGGATTGTTGACGCCGCCACCAGGGGCACCCTGGGGAATCCCGCCCCCCACAGTGCCATCTCTCGGCGCCACCAACGGCTTGATGTCGGCGACCACGCTCGCACTGGTGATCGTGATGTCGCCGGTCGGCCCCGCGAACAAGGATACGGTGATCGAAACTGGGACACTTGACGGCTGCAGTGGTGTGAGATCGACCACACCGGTGACGGTCGGGTTCCCGGCGTACTCACCGATGACGGCCGGGAAGCCAGCCACGGTCCATTGTGAGTTGCCGTTCTGCTGCGCGGTCCGCGCCGTCGACGCGGTGCCGACCTGGATATATGTGAGGCTCGCCACGTAAAAGCCGGCTGGCGCCGTGACGACGAAGCTGATGGTGTCGTCGGCCATCCGGTTCGTGAATGATTGCGTCGAGGCCCGGAACTCGTTGGACACGAACGTCAACGGGTCGCTCCCCGTGTTGAGCCCGATGTTCAACTGGTTGCCGTTGGCCGCCGACGGCGCGGAGGTCGCTGCGTCGAAGAACTTACCGGGCGCCGCGTCACGCACCTGGCTGAACCCCGCGACCTGTGCCTGCGCGCTGGTGACACCGGCGAGCAGGAGAGCCGGCACGATGAAGAAGAAGCTGATACGTGCACCAATTCGGATCATCAAAAATCCTCCAGAGGCAGTTCGCTACCCGGCAAGGTGAACCTGAGGTCGGGGGGAACGAGCTGTGACGTGGATGTACAGGAAACAAGTTGCGCCGACGGCGCCGGGCGCGCACACGCAGGCGCAGCGATTGCGGTCACGAAGGGGGGAGCGGGGCTCGGCGGCATGATGACGAGTAAGTCCAACCGCGGCGCGGCCGGGTCGTCTGTGCAATTTGATGCAACGATGAAGCCGATCCTTGTCCGCACAAGGAGGTCAATTACTTCGCGTTCCGCGGCGACTTGCAATGCGAGCGCGACGAAGTCTTTCGCAATCATGTCGGTGTTTACGATCTTCGTGTGGACAGGCGTCGCACATCCGCCGCGAGGGTCGCGGCGGATTGCGGCGTCATCTTCCAGGGGCACCCATACGGCGGCGCCAACGCTCCGGGGGAAACGGATCAGGGAGCGGTTGGTACCGCCGGCATCGAAATCACACCTGGCCGGTTGGAACCCGCGACGGGCGGTGCCACGACAGTTTGGGAGGGGACTATGGCACCTAGGACCATCGACGGCGGCAGGCGGAAGGTACGAGGATCGACTGTCTCCATCATGTGACGGGTGTTACTTGACGTGAACGAATCCGCCGGACGCTCGGCCAGCGCCGCACCAAGCAGCACCTGCGGCTCTGGAGCGTCAGGCCGATCGTTCGTGTTGTCTGCCGCCTGCACCGGCGCAGGCTCCGGTTCCGGCATCGGCATCGCCGCGGCCGGGATGCGCGGGTTCTGCGGCGGCGCGCTCGCCTGCACCGGAGGCGGAGGCGCGAGGCTTGGCGGCATGACGACGATGCGGTCGAACCGCGAGGCGGTGGGGTCGTCCTGCGCGCGCAGCGCGGCGATGAAGCCGCTCGTCGTGCGCAACAGGATGTCCAGCGCCTGGCGCTCGTTGACGTCCCGCAGCTCGAGCGTCACGACGTCGCGGGGAATCTTGTCGGCGTTGACGATCGTGATCCGGCCGACCTTCGCCCACTCCGCCATGATGTCCGCGATGGTCGCGTTGTTCGCCACGAGGACGACGCGGCCGTCGTGGATCGAGAGCTGGATGTCGGCGCGCGCCGCGGGGACGGCCAACCAGGCCATCACCACGGCAACCAGCAACAATGGCGCCTTTCGCACGGTCATGGTCGTGCTCTTACGGCTTCCACGTGCGCACGATGTCGATGACGCGCGCGGGAGCTTTGCTGAAGTCCTTGACTTCGACGATGCCGGTCTTCGGGTTGAACGCGATGTCCTCCGCGGACGCGACCTTGGCCACGCCCTTCCCGTCGGGCCCGAAGCGGACGTCGAGCAGGTTGAACTCCGACACCTGCTTGCGCGCCTCGATCGGCGGCTCGCCGAGACCCAGGTGTTCGTCGGCGATCACGATGATCTGGCGCCCGGTGGGCGTCATCACGTCCCTGGCGAACAGGATGTTCCGCGGCGTCGGCGTCAGGGACCGTAGCCCGCTCACCTGGACGCCCGGCATCAGCACGACGCCGATGCGCGGGTGCTGCTCGTGGAGCATGGCCATCAGCGACTCGCCGTCCGCGTTCCGAAGCGGCTCGCTCAAGAGCTTGACCATGTTGTCGTCCGACCACTTCGCGATGATGATCTGGATGCGGCCGGCGCGCTCGGCGTCGGAGACGCTCAGCTGCTCACCGACGAATCGTTCCGCGATGTTCGTTGTAGGGGGCTGCCCCGTCGAATGCGCCGCTCCCCTGATGCTCGGCATCAGCGCCATGCAGAGCGCCAGGCCGACGAGCGGCGAGATGATCCGGTGGTATTCGGAAACCGTCGAGTTGTTCGCCATGACTACTTGCCCTTCATGCGCGCTGTGAGGCGGAGCGTCCCCCGCCCCACAGCACACTGAAAAGGAATCCTGACCATTGACTGCAGGGTGCGGCGTCCCGCACCCTGCAGCTGTGACCGGGATCCCTACGGGAACACGAAGTCCGCGATCGTCACGGTCGTCACATCGACGCCGAGCAGGCGGACCGTGTCCGTCGTCCCGGTGAAGCTGACGAGCGTGTCAATCGTGCCGTCCGCGTTGGTCACCGAGGCGATCGTCACGCGCGCGGCGAAGTTCGCCGCCGTGATGCCGCGCGAGCGAACGTCCAGCCGATCCTGGCCGCCCGCCGGGTTCGAGTCGAACACCTGCACGATGTCCTGACCCGATCCGAGACCGATCACGTAGACGTTGCCGGTCGCGTTGTTCGCGAGCGCGTCGTGGGCGCCGCCACTCATCGTGTCGTTGCCCGCGCCGCCGATGATCGTGTCGTTGCCGGTGCCGCCGTCGATGATGTCGTTGCCGTCCCCACCATCGAGCGTGTCGGCCCCGGCGTTGCCGGTCAGCACGTCGTCGCCGGTGCCGCCCCGGATGTTGTCCGCACCCGGTCCGCCGGTGATGGAGTCGTCTCCACCGTCGGAGTCGATGGCGGCGATACCGGTCAGCGTCGTCGTCGAGAAGTTCCAGGAGTCGCCGAGCGGGCTGCCCTGGATCGTCACGTTGGCGAACCCGTTCGCATTGATCAGCTCGACACCGGTGATCGACGTCAGCCCGATCACGGTGTTGGCGGAGAGCGCCCGGATCTCGTCAACGCCCCCGACGTTCGTGCCGCCGATGACGCTGTCGAAGCCGTTCGCCGACCCGCTGTAGAGGATCAGGTCGGGCTCGGTCCCGGCGTTGATGGTGTCGTCGCCGGCTCCGCCCGTGATCGTGTCGGCGCCAGCCCCGGTGCTGATGTTGTCATCACCATCGCCGCCGTCGACGACATCGGCGCCCGCGCCGGTGTTGATGATGTCCCCACCACCGAGGCCGGAGACCTTGTCCCTGCCCGCCGTGCCAGGGCTGAAGGTGTCTGGGTCGGCCGTGCCGACGAAGACGTCGCCCGTCACGCCGGTTGCCGCCGATGTCACCGCCTCGCCCGTGGCGTGGTTATCCGTGAAGGAGACCACCACACGCAGGAACCGGTTGACTTGCCCCTGCGCCGGCGTGAACGACACCTGGTTGGCGCCCGCGATGTTCGTGAAGACGGTGCCACCACCCAGGGCCGACTGCTGCCACTGGAAGTTGAAGGTCACGCCGACCAGACCATCCGGGTCCGCAATGGCCGCCGTGCTCGCCGAGAGCGGCTCCTGCTCCTGCGGGGTTGCCGTGCTGAGCGTCGGGACGCCAGTGGGCGGCTGGTTGACGTTCAGGACGGGCGCGCTTGGCGCCGACCTCACCACTTCGGCGAACCCGTCGAAGTCGATGAAGCGCGCCGCGACACGGAGCGCGTGGCCGACCTGCGGGTTTCCGGGCGTGAAGCTCGGGCTCGTCTGGATGAGCGTGAACACGCCAGGCGTGGTTTCCACCTCCCAATCGAAGGTGATGGTCGCCGGGTTGAAGCCGTTCGGGTCGATGATGTTGGCAATGGCGGTCACCGGCGAGCCCTCAGTCGGGGTCGCGGGGTTGATCGTCACGGTGCCGGTCGCCACGATGTTCGAGCCGAGCGCACCGAGGTCGATCACCACGCCGTCGGAGAACACCGCGCGCTCCATGTTGCGCAGCGTGTCGGTGCCTTCCGGGTTGGCGATGGCGCCGCCCCCTGCCACCGTCGGCGTGTGCTGCACCGTCACGGTTCCGTTCGGGTTCAGCGTGATGGCGTACTGATCGCTCGGGAAGTCGAAGACCGCCGTGTCGCAGTTGAGCGGCACTGCGGCGCCGCAATCCGCCGGCGGCGTGACCGGGGACACGATCGACTTGACGATCGTGATGCTCCCGGGGTTGAGCAGCTGCGGATCCGCCAGCACGTCGTCCACGAGATCCTGCGGGGTGTCAACCAGCCTGACGTGCCCGTCGTTGTAGACCGCGCGCAGCTGCACGTTCAGCCACACGTCGCCGTCGAGCAGGTCGTCGCCCTGCTTGCCTTCGAGCGTGTCGCTGCCCGGGCCGCCGAGCAGGATGTCGCCGCCCATGAAGCCGACCGCCTTGATGGCTGGAATAGCCGGCGAGTCCAGGTTGCCGGCATCGCCGAACGCGGCCATCAGCGCCGTGAGTCCGGTGATCTTGGCCGCACCAGCCCTGGTCAGCTCCATCCCGACGAGCAGGCATTCCGCGACCTCGCCCGCGGTGGGATCGCACAGCACGTTGTTGGTCCCGGCGATGTGGTCGTCGAGGTTCCAGCCGGACGCGCCGTCGACGAACCGGTACCTGTTCCGGAGGTCGTTGAAGTTGATCGGCACGGCCGGAAGGGCCCCGAGGTGAAGCTCGATGAACTCCGGCGCGTTCCAGCCGCGCAGGGTGATCCAGTCGAACCCGTAGTCGCCGAAGAACTTGTTGCTGCCCTCGGACATCAGCATGATGTCGTCGCCGCCCTCGCCCCAGTGGTTGTCCTGGCCCGGACCGCCACCGAGAACGTCGTCGCCGCCGATCGGACTGAGGCCGGCCAGCAGGTCGAAGACGTTCCCTTCGTCGCCGAATATGCCGCCGTCATGGCCCTCACCGTCGTAGATCCAGTCGTCGCCCTCGCCGCCGAAGATGCCCTCGGCGCGCATCGAGCCGTCGACGATGATGTCGTTGCCCGGTCCGGCGAAGTACTCCAGGCCGTCGTTGCCGCCGACCATGAAGTCGTTGCCTTCGCCGCCCATCATGAGGTCGCCACCGAAGCCCGGTCCCGACTCCATCGCGTCGTTGCCCGGCCCGCCCTTCAGGACGTCGTCGCCGTTGCCGCCGAGCAGGATGTCGTCACCGTCGCCGCCGATGAGCGTGTCGTTGCCCTCGCCACCCTCGAGGCGATCGTTGCCGCCGTTACCGAACATCGTGTCGTCGCCGACGTCGGCGCGCCACTTGTCGTCGCCGGGGCCGCCGTAAACGATGATGTTCTTGCCGGCGTGGAGCGGGTCGAAGAACACCTTCATCCCGTCGACGAGCGTGAAGACTATCGTGCCATCGCCGGCGGGAACGTCCGCCGTGTTCGCGGAGCTGAACAGCGGGTCGCTCGAGTTGAACGTGAAGTCGGCGCTGTTGAACACCACGCTCATCGCCGCGCCCATGTCGGTGTTGCGGCGGATCAGCTCGGCGAACGAGTTGCCCTCGAGCTGCTGATGCAGGTTGATACCGTCGACGCGCTGCAGGTAGTAGAACCGGTCGCCGTCCTGCAGGTGCTCGAGCTGGAGCTCGAACACGTAGTTGAACGTCGAGCCAAGCAGGCCGCCGAACACGTTCGGCTTCTCGGCCATGCCGCCGATCCAGAGGTCGACGTTCTCGAGGCCGGTCGTCGTGGTGCTCACGCCGTTAACGATCACGTTTGCCCAGGTGCCGGTGCCGGACAGGAAGCTCAGCCGATCGGCCGGCACGGGGAAGCCAGGCGAGGCGAGGCCGGTCACGATCGATTTCGCGGCCGAGCGCTTTCCGGCGACCGTGGCCTGGTTCGTGATGGTCGTATGTTTCCCGTACGCGGCGACGAAATTGACGAACGACTCGTCGTGCCGCAGCGCCAACCGGAACTCGAACCAGTTCTTGTACGCCGCGAGCGTCGGGTCCTTCGTCACGAGGTTGAGCTGCCGTCGCACCTCGTTGAGCGGCGGGATGCCTTCACTGCGGCCGCGAGCCAGGTTGATCGCGGGCAGGTCGAGCGGCAGGCCGACGAGGGTGTTACGCACCGAGGCGGTGACGAACTCGTCGAGCTCGTTGCCGACCTGGCTCGAGAGGCCGCGTACGATCGCCCCTGCGGCCTTGTCGGCCGTCAGCACGCCCGCCGGTCCGCCGTTGTTGAACTCCAGCGGGTTGAGGAAGGCGTCGAAGAGCCGTATCTCGTTGTGCGAGCCGTCCGCGTTGATGCGGTCCAGCCGCTCCGGCAGCATCGAGTGGCCGAGACGGTAGACCGTGTGCGCGAACTCGGCGCTGATCGCCGCGTCGATGCTGGTCAGGCCGCCGAGGAACGGGTTGATGAGCGGCTGAACCTTGCGGGCGAACTCCTCGAACACGAGATGCTGATACTGCATCTCGGTCACGAAGCGCGCCGCCTGGAACAGGCGCTCGTTGTAATCCCAGCCCGACGCCGTGTCCACGGCCTTCCACGCGGTGATCTCGGCAGCCGGGAGCAGCGCGGTGATCTGGCGATCGATGTAGTTCCGCAGCCGGTTGTGCTCGGCGTGGAAGATGAAGTGCACGGTCGTCAGGCCGATGTTCTCGTTGCCGCGGCCGTCACCCGTGATGTAGTGCGCGTTCAGCAACTCGTCGTCGTAGGTGCCGTCCGGCTGCACGCACGTGCGGAAGTTACAGATCGTGGTGTCGGCGTCGGGCACCAGTCCGGGCGCGGGCACCGCGTTGTGCGCGATGTCGTTGAGGAACGCATGTCCGGTCCTGAATGCGTCGTCTGGAATAAGCACGCCCAGGCCGCCGTTGGCCGCCGGGTTGCCTTCAACGAACACGCTGCCGGGCCGGACCATCTGCGGGAAGCCGTTGGGCCCTGGCTTGAAGTGGCCGTACGGGTCGGTGACGATGAGCGGCACGTTCAGCACGTCGGCGTCGACGAGCTGGATACCAAGCCTCGTCCTGGCCTGGGCCTTCACCTCGCCCCAGTTGCCGATGTCGCAGATCTGCTCGCCGGGGCTGCCGCCATTGCGCGGAGCGCAGCCCAACGCGCTGTCGAGCACAAGGCCCGTCTGCGCCGGTCTGCCACCGACGGTCGTGTACTGGCGGAGGAACACCTGGTGCGACGGGTGCGACGTGTAGGTCTGGTTCTGGTCCACCCACGGCGTCGTTTCGTTCATGCCCTCCTGGATGTCGTCGGCCGTGCCGATGACCCCGTCCGGGCCCGGCTGGTTGAGGCCGCGCGGCATGACCATGAAGTTGGTCGTGCTGCCGGCGCGGAACAGCGGGTCGTCCGGCTGGAGCGGCATGATCACGTTGCCGCCGCCCTTGGTCACGAGGTCGAGGCCGTGGTCGAAGAACTGGCCGAAGAAGGCGAACATCAGGTTGAACGGCGCCGACAGGCCGAAGTCGGGCGTGATGTTCGGGATGAACAGCGCGCCGGACGCCACGTCCCGGACCGTGAACAACGGGTCGGTACCCGGGGGGCCGGGGTCGGGGTCGGAGCAGACGAACCCGCCCGAGCCGCACGGATGCGTCGCGACGGCGACCGCCGCGGGATTGGCGTCCGACTGGTCCGCGATCAGGTTGGTAACGATGCGCGGCTGCGAGTCGATGACCGTGTTGTTGAGCAGCTTCTGCTTGTACGAGGTCCCCTGCTCGGCGTCCTTGAAGACCGGCGTCGTCTGACGCGGGAACAGCCGATCGGCCTTGCCGAAGGCGTGCTGATCTGGGACGGGAACGAGGTTGTTGCACGACCCGTCCACGGTCCGGAGGCCCACCGGGAGCTGCGGGTTGCCATTCGGGTTACCGATGCCGTTGACCTGGAACGGTCCCGGCCCGAGCAGCGTGTCGCACGGATGCTGGGCGCTGTATGTCGTGGCATGCGTCTGCCCGACCATGATCTGGTGGAAGATGAAGCGCAGATCCTCGCGGTTAAGGACGAACCCGGAACCGACAGGCGCGCTCTGCGTCTGGGCCTGCACCGCGACCTGCGGCGCCAAGAAAGGAATACCTGTGGGCGAAAATATCATGGCCAGCACGGTGACGATCGCCCAGGACCGGGACCGCGCGTGCCGCAACCGGAAGCCTCTCCTCGAAGTCATATGCCTTCTCCTCATTCGCTGCGTCATCGGGGGGATCGACGCAGGTCAGCGCGCGGGCTTATCCGCCAGCGCTTGTGACCGCCCTTGCTGTTCTTGCTGTGAACGTGCTGCTGTCCCGGAACCGGGTGACTGGCTGACCGTCGGTAGATCGGTCACGAACCGGCCACAGTCCGACATCGTTTGTCCGTAGTAGGGGTTCTGAATCGTCTCGCCCCGCTGGAGCCAGTACTTGCGCACCATCGGGCAGTAGGCCACCTTCACGCCCGCGCCGAGCGGCGCGTGGCGTTCCTTCGCGTACGCGATGAGAGCATCTCCGAGCGTCCCGAACGCCGTGCGGACGGCGGCGATCGCCAGCGGCCGATCGATCGCCGTCGCGGCCAGGCGAATAGCCTCGGCATCTGGTCCGAGCGCCTTCGCCTGCGCCGCGACTTCGCGAGCGCGCTCGCGAATCCCGTCCAGCTTCCCGAGATTCAGCGCCTGCTGGATCCGGACGTACGGGTCCATGACCGCCGTCAGGTCCGCCGCCGGCGCGGCCGTCGCGCTGCGGCTCTTGTCGGCCGCGGCCTTGCGGGTCGCGGCGGTCTGTGTGTCGATGTAGCCGAGAATCTGCGCGACGTCGACCTCCTCCACGCCAAGCCTCGGCATGATGGCCGGCTTGTATTTGGCGGAGAGGGCTTTGGCCGTCGGATCTCCAGAGGCGCGCATCGCGTCGGGCTCGCTGATGAACCGCGTGAGCCACGTGCCGTCGCGACGCGCGGTCACGCCCGCCAGGTCGGGGCCGATCCGGTCACCGTCACCGATGGTGTGGCACGCCGCGCAGTGCTTGGTGAAGAAGTACTCGCCGGCCGCGAACTCGATCTTCGGGGCGTCCGCGTACGAGCGGGTCGGCGCCGACGCGGTCCGCCAGCTGTTCAACCACGTGCCGATGGTCGTCGCCAGGAACCGCGGATCGTCCACGCCGGAATTGCGGATCCACTGCCCCGTGACCTCGTTGCCGACCAGCAGGTGCGGCGTGTGGCCGTCGGGGTTCGACGGGTTGGGTTCTGAATACAGTCCGAGCTTCCGGTTGAGGAGATCGATGTCGTCCTGTTTGCCCGTGAGGAACAGCCACCCGGGACCGGCGTCGAACTTCGCCGCGTACTCCTTCAGGACCGCGGGTGTGTCGTAATCCGGGTCGATCGTGATCGAGTAGAAGAAGACGTCGCGCCCCATCCGGTCGCCGAGCAGCCGCTGCACCTGCGCGAGCCGCGCGGTTTCGAGGGGACAGGCGTACTTGCAGGAGGTGTAGATGAAGTTGACGGCGACGATCTTTCCCTTGATCAGATCGTCGTAGAAGCGCACCTTCCGGCCGTCCTGCGTCGTGAGCGGGACGTTCGGAAAGTAGTTCGCGCCCCACTGGGCGCTCTGCGCCTCCGCGGGCGCGGCGTTGACCGCCATCAACGCCGCGCCCACGCACATCGCCAGCACTAACCCCCGCAAGACGCCGCCCCTCGATTGCATTGGACCTCCTTCGCGCGCTACGTGTATCGCGGGTCGTGGAACGTGACGCCCTGCGGCGTAGGCACCGGTGTCGGCAGCGGCGCCAGGTACGGTTCTCCGCCGCCGTTGATCTCCCACCGCAGGAGCATCGCGTTGTCCTCGTGCATCGTGTTGTGGCAGTGCTCCATGAACATGCCGCCCCAGTCGCGGAACTGCAGGCTGACGGACAGGCGCCCGCCCGGCCGCAGGCGGTAGACGTCCTTGCGTCCGCGCTCCCACGCCGGCACGTTCGCGAAGCTGCCGTTGCGCGAGAGGATTTGCCCTTCCTCGAAGTGGATGTGGATCGGGTGGTCCCACCCGGAGCCGTCGTTGACGAGGTTCCACACCTCACGCGTCCCGTACTGCGGCGCGGCGGAGATGCGGCCGTAGTCCGCGGTGAGCATCGCGCCGCCGTCCGATCTGATGCCCCACGGGCCGCCGAACGACGTGGCGCCGTCGAGGCTGGCGTTGATGCCGTCCCGGCCGAACACGAACGTCCGCTCGCGCGAGACCGGGATCGCCGACAGGTCCGGGTTCGGAATCATCTGCAGCGGCACGCGGCTCGTGTCCGGATATGCCGCGTCGCGGACGACGCGGAACTCGAGGAAGCGGCCGACGCACGGGTCCTGCGACGCCCCGCCCAGCGCCTGCGCGAGCGTCACGTCGCGGACCACCTTCTTCCCGTTCAACCGGGCGCCTTCCTGGACGTCGAAGTGGTCGGCCAGGTTGACCATGTGCAGCTTGGTGTTGATGGGGTACCTGGAGAAGTCGATGATGATGTCGTAGCGCTCGGCGATTCCCATCTCGTCGAGGGCCGTCACGATGACCGGCGACGGCAGCAGGTTGCCGTCGTTGGCGATCTGGTACATCTGCTGCGCGACGCCCGACGCGTTGGCGAGCGCGATCTTGAAGAAGCGCGACACGCTCGCGTTCAGGATGCGGAAGCGGTACCTCCGGCGCTCCACCTCGAAGTACGGCTTGTAGGCGAGGTTCACCGTCATGACGTCGCCGATGAAGCCGTCGAACTGGAAGATATCGAACGCGAGCTGGCCGTCCTGGTCGAACGCCTTGTCGGCGAGCATCAGGTTGACGTCGTAGTCGAGGTTGCCCCAGGCCTTCGCGCTGCCGCTCGGCAGCCGCAGGTTGACGCCGTCGAAGACCGAGTCGTTGCCGCGATCGAGGCCGCTGTAGATGTTCATCATCGCGGCGTTGCCCTTGTAGACGTTCTGCGCCGTGAAGCTGAACATGTGGTCGTGGAACCAGTGCGTGCTCATCGTCTCGTGCCAGTCGCCGGCGACGAGTTTCAGGCTGCCGTCGTCGTTCGGCGAGCTCGCCTTCGGATCGATGCAGTTCGTGTTGTAGGTGGTGCACCCCGCGAGCACGACCGGCCAGTGGTAGTCGTAGTACTGGTTCGGGAAGAAGAACGCGCCGGTG
>Ga0209438_1000475_pt1 | contig 12309 bp, 9 predicted proteins | sample GraSoi_2013_20cm_FD_185825 | JGI IMG/M metagenome (GOLD analysis project Ga0209438, IMG submission 185825) | Grasslands soil microbial communities from the Angelo Coastal Reserve, California, USA - Sample 9_17_2013_20cm (SPAdes) (version 2) | ecosystem: Environmental > Terrestrial > Soil >...
CGCCGCCTTGGCGCTCTTTCCGTCGTACAGAATCCCCCGCACCTGCTCCGCGATGGGAAGCTCCACGCCGTGCCGTCTGGCAAGATCGACCGCGACGTGAGCCGTTCCCACACCCTCCACGACCATCTTCGTCGCGGCGAGCGCCTCCTCGACCTTCATTCCCTTTCCGATCGCCTCCCCCAGGCGTCTGTTCCGGCTGTGCCGGCTCATCGCGGTCGCGATCAGATCTCCCATGCCGGCGAGCCCCGAAAAGGTGTCCGGCCTTGCCCCGAGCGCCTCTCCGAGCCTTGCGATCTCGACCAGGCCTCGCGTCAGGAGCGCTCCCTTCGTGGAATCGCCGAACCCCAAGCCGTCACAAATCCCGGCCGCGATCGCGACGACGTTCTTGAGGGCGGCGCCGATCTCAACGCCCACAACGTCGTCGTTCGTGTAGACGCGGAATCGCTCCGTGGAGAACGCATCCTGTACCAGGGCCGCCGCGCCGGCGTCGTTGGATGCCGCGACCACCGCCGTGGGCACCTGGCGCGATACCTCCTCGGCGTGGCTCGGACCCGCGAGGACCACGATCTTCCGGTGGAGATTCTGCGGCAGCACTTGGACGAGCACCTCGCTCATGCGAAGGAGCGTCTCGGGCTCGAGGCCCTTGCTGCCGACCACGATGGCCTGTGCGTTCGCGATCCCGGGACCTGCCTCCGCGGCGAGACCCGCCGCGACCTCGCGCACCACGCGCGACGGTGTCACGAGGACGACGATGTCGGCCCCATCCACCGCTTCCCGTGTTGAGGTGGTGATCCCCACGCCGTCCGGGATCCGGACGCCCGGGAGAAACGTCGCATTCTCGCGGGTGAGGCGCATCCGTTCCGCCTCGTCCTCTTCGTAAACCCAAAGACGCACGTCGTGCCCCTTGGAATCGAGGAGGATCGCGAGCGTCGTTCCCCAGCCTCCACCCCCGACGGTTCCAATCCTCACGAGACACCCCGCGGTCTGCGCCCGAGGATCGGGGGCTCGGTCCCCGAGAGCAACCGCTCGATATTCGACTTGTGGCGCACGATCACGAGGACGGCCACGACCGCGGCGATGACGGTGAGGAGCAGGCGGTGCGGGTCTTCTCGGAAGAGGATGAGAACGAGAAAGGGGTACGCGAGGGCCGCACCGATCGATCCGACCGAAACCCTGCGGCTCACGGCGACGAGAAGGATCCAGAGCCCGAAGGCGATGACGGTAGGGATGGGCGCGATCGCGAGAAAGACGCCCAGGCTCGTCGCGACACCGCGTCCGCCCCGGAAGTTGAGCCAGGGTGAGAACACGTGTCCTATGATCGCAGCCACGCCCCCGGCGAGCTTCGCCGCCAGGAGCGCGTCGGGCGTGGGTGCCGTCCCTGTCGCGCGGATTACCAAGAGTGGGGTCAGCGCGGCGAGGAGGCCCTTGGCCGCGTCGAGCGCGAAAACAAGGATTCCCCAGCGGGCGCCCAGAACGCGGTATGCGTTGGTCGCTCCGACATTCCGGCTCCCCGTCGTTCGCAAATCGATGCCGCGGGCACGGCCGATCCAGAGCCCGGACGGGAGACCGCCAAGGAGGAATCCGATCAGAATGGAGGTGACGAGGAGTGGTATCGGCGTCTCCGCGCTACGGCGGGGGAAGGCCCGCCTATTGGCTCCGCTTCCAGTCGAGCACGATCGGAATTCCCTGGAAGCCGAAACGCTCCCTCAAACCACGCTCCAGGTAACTTACATAATTCTTGATCCGATATCGAGGATTGTTCACATACAAAGCGAAGGTCGGAGGCTTGGTGGAGGTCTGGGCGGCGTAATAGAACTTGAGGTGCTTGCCGGACGGCGTCGCGGGTGGCCGGACTCGGTTCAGGATGTCGTGTACCGCCTTGTTGAGCTCGGGCGTTGGGATCAATCGGGCGTACTCGCGGTAGACACGCTCGCAGGCGGGAAGAATCTTCCCCACGCCTGAGCCCGTCTTCGCCGACGCATAAAGGCGCGGCGCGTGCTCCAAGAACGGGTACATCCTCGTAAATTCCGCCTCGATCGCCTCCCTTGTGGCGGCCGGCTCCTGGACGAGATCCCACTTGTTGAAGACCACGACGATCGCCTTGGTACGCTCTTCCGCCAGCGAGGCCAGACGCGCCTCCTGCTTGGCGGGCTCTCGAGAAACGTCCATCACGAGAACCACGATATCGGCCCTGGAAATAGCACGAAGAGCCCGGGTTATGCCGTAGAACTCGACCGGATCGTGAACCTTTGCCTCCCGGCGCATTCCGGCTGTGTCCACGAGCACGTACGTCTGTGCCCCGTTACGGATGGTGGTGTCGACCGCGTCGCGAGTCGTCCCCGGCGCCTCGTCCACGACCATCCGCTCCTGACCGGTGAGGCGATTCACGAGGGATGACTTCCCCACGTTGGGACGGCCGACCACGGCGATCCGGATCGTGTTCGGATCGAGCGGCTTGGGCTCGACGCCCGGCAGGACCGCGGTTATGAGATCGAGCAGGTCGCCCGACTCGCGCCCGTGCAGCGCCGAGACGGGAACCGGATCCCCCAATCCCAGAGCGTAGTAATCGGCAAGCTCCGCCTCCGAACGCGATGTGTCCACCTTGTTCACGACAAGGAGCGCCGGCCGCCCGCGCTTTCGGATCCGGTCCGCCACATCGAGATCCAGCGGCGTGACGCCCTCCTTCCAGTCCAGCACGAGAAGTGTGAGGTCGGCCTCTTCGATCGCGTATTCCGTCTGTCTCACGATCTGGCGCTGGATGGGCTGCGCGCTCAGGGGATCGATTCCGCCGGTATCCACGAGCAGAAACGTCCGGCCGTTCCAGGAGGCTTCGGCGTAGTGACGGTCCCGGGTCAAACCCGGAAGCTCGTCCACGATGGCTTGCCGATGACCCAAGACCCGATTGAAGAGGGTGGACTTCCCGACGTTCGGGCGCCCGACGATTGCGACGATGGGCAGCATGGCCGTCAAGCGGGCGGGGAATCGAAGCCGATCTGGATCGGAACCCCAAGAGCCTTCCCCAGATCGCTTCGGGTGCGATCGTCGAGGAATAGCTCCTCTTCCTTGAGGCAGTTGGGCGGCAGGAGGACCCGGTCGAAAGGGCCATCGTTTTCGAGCACGCGCTGGATGTCCGCGCCGACGAGAAGTCCGCTCACGGTGACGGTGTCGCCGAAGTACTCGTTTCGAACGACACAGAGCACGGCGTCCACCGAGGAGGGGCGGCGCTCCGACAGGAGACGGGAGAGGGTCGGAGCGGCACTCGTGCCGGTCACGATCGCGACCCTCTCCTTCTTTCCGTTTCGCGCTCGAACCGTGTCCTTGCCGGACCGCCAGCGGTCGATGGTCTGACGCAGCATCCCGATCCCGTTCTCGAGCTGCGGGAATCCCTCATACGCCGACGCGGGCGGGGTCTCGTCGCAGGCCAGCGTATACATCTCGTCCGCGGCGAACACGATCCGGGTGCCTACACGGCGCGCGAATTCCTTCTGGAATCGGTGCACTTCCCGGAGCGCCGAGACGGCGTCCTCTCGGCTGAAGACGCGGAGCTGCGGAAGTCTCTCGCGATGCTTCGTGAGCCCCACGGGCACGACCGCGATCGTCGCCACGCCCGGGTGGCGCTCCCCCAGCTCCACGATCGATTTCGTGAGGATCGGCCCGTCGTTGAGACCGGGGCAGATCACGAGCTGGGTGTGGATCTCGATCCCGGCGGCGCGCAGCCGGTCCAGCTGCTCGAGGATCCGCCCCGATTTGGGATTCTTCATCATGCGCACCCGCACATCGGGATCGGTCGCGTGCACGGACACGTAGAGAGGAGAGAGCCGCTCATCGATGATCCGCTGGAACTCCGTTTCGGAGAGGTTCGTGAGCGTGATGAAGTTGCCGTGGACGAACGAGAACACGTAGTCGTCGTCTTTGATCAGGAGCTCCCGGCGGACACCCTTCGGATGCTGGTAGACGAAGCAGAAAACGCAATTGTTGTGGCAGCGTTTCGGCTGGCGCGCCTCGAATTCGGCGCCGAACGGGACCCCGTACTCCCGCGTCCCTTCCACCTCCCGGACCGCGCCGTCCTTCGCGAGAACCCGGACGCGCAGGGATTCCTCCGAGGATTGGGCGGCGAAGTCGATTTCGTCGTGCAGGAGCACGTCGTTGATCGCCAGAATGCGCTCGCCACGGCGGATACCGAGCCGGAAGGCCAGGCCGTTTGGATCGACGCCGGCAACGGTGAAAGGATCACTGAGACCGATCACGGGGGTCCTCGGAGGAAAAGACATGATGGGAATAAGGCCGAGTGATTCTAAGCACTTCGAGTATTCGAATCAAGTGTCGCCTGAATGCCGCCTGGCTCAGTCGCGGGGCTCGAAGAGCATGTTGGGCCACACCGTGTGCGACGGGATCACACCGCGCCTCATCCGGTCGACCAACTCCGCGTGAGCGCCGGCCGGGCGATATCCGGCCTTCTCGAGCGGGCTCATGAAATCCTCGAGGCCCAGCCCGCGTTCGGCGAGACGGACGCCGTTGAACTCGATGAAGAGATACCGGAACCGCCCCCGCCTCAGGGATCGCTCCGCTCCTCGGAGCAGCTCAATCTCACTTCCCTCCACGTCGGCCTTGAGGAGATCCACCCGATCGATCCCCCTCGCGTCGAGAAACGAGTCCAAGGCGAACGTAGGCACCTCCACCGTGGAGGTCTCCCCCGCATGGGCGGCCAGGCTCCCCCACCCCGAGTGCGTTTCATCGCTCCGATGGAGCGCCGCGCGACCGTCCTTGTCGGAAATGGCAGCGTCCGCCACCTGGACGAAGGCATCGAAGCGGTTGAGCACGAGGTTCCTTCTCAAGCGCGACGCGTTCCGCGGGTCGGGCTCGACCGCGAAAACGCGCCCCCGCGGTCCGACCCGCTTCGCGAAGTGGAGCGTGTAGAACCCCACATTGGCGCCGACGTCCACGCACGTGGCTCCCTCACCCACGAGGGAGGAAACCAACGATAGATCCCGTGGCTCATAGCACTCGAAGTAGATCCCCCGCTGCACGTCGTCCCGCAGATCGAGATCGAAACGGAGGCCGCCACACTCCGCCGTCAGCTCGGGCGGAAACGGGACACGCCGCATCGCGTTGACGATACGGCAGCGCCCTTTGAAGCGCGCGCGGCGAAGCCCCCGGGCAAGAAAGGAAGACTCCTCGCAGGCTCGACCGAGCGCGCGGATCGCGAGATCAACCAACGCGATTCGGAATGCGGAGGCGGAGAGCTCGGCGGGCTCCGCAGGGGGAAAACATGGAGCGGGCAACGGGATTTGAACCCGCGACCTTCAGCTTGGGAAGCTGACACTCTACCACTGAGTTATGCCCGCTCGCACGTCGTTTACCCAGTCTCAGGCTAGGGCCTGTCCGTCGCATGGTCAAGCCGATCTTCGATCTCGCGGGCCGCGCGGGCCAGGTCTGCGGGCGCTCCGAGCTCGATCCAGTGGACGCCCGGCGTATTCCGGAACCACGTCTCCTGGCGCTTCGCAAGCTGACGGGTCTTGAGCGCGATGGCGGCCCGCGCGTCCTCGAGCGTCATGGCCCCCGCCAGATGTGAGAGGAGCTCCCGGTATCCGAGCGTTCGCGGTCCCGGCGCATGTTCAGGAAGAGCCGATGCCGCGAGCCTCTTCGCTTCCTCGAGAAAACCGCGCTCAAGCTGCCGCTCGAGGCGCCCCGCGATGCGATCGCGCAAGGCAGGCCGCGGCCAGCGCAAGCCGAAGATGAGCGCTTGAAGCGGCTCACGCGTCCGTTCCCGGCGGAGCGCGCTGATGGGGCGCCCCGTCAGCTCGAAGATCTCGAGCGCGCGCACGACGCGCACCGAGTCCCCCGGAAGGATTCCCGCGAGCGCCTCGGGATCGACCCGCTCCAGCTCCCGGCGGAGCGCGTCCAGGCCCTCCTCGCGGATTCGACGCGTCAGCCGCGCGCGGATTGTGTCGTCGCGCGACGGTCCTTCGAACAGGCCCTCGAGCGCGGCGCGGATGTAGAGCCCGGAGCCTCCCGCGACGATGGGAAGGTTCCCACGGGACTCGATTTCCAGAATGGCAGCCCGCGCTTCGCGTCCATAACGCCCGGCGCTGTAGGTTTCGGCGGGCTCGAGGAACGCAACGAGGTGGTGCGCGACCCGCGCGCGATCTCCCTGGGTTGGAGCGCATCGCCACGTCGCTTTTCCCCGATGCTGTCGCGCCGACCAGCACGATGCGACGCGGATTTCGGAACTCCCTAGCGACGCCCGAAGCGACGGTCCAGCTCCTCCATCGGAACGCGAACGTACGTCGGGCGTCCATGCGGGTCACCATGCGGAAGGCTTGTCGCGAAGAGCCTGTCGAAGAGGGCACGCCGTTCGATGGGGTTCAGGATCTGCCCGCTCCGGACCGCTGCGTGGCAGGCGAAGGACTTGGCGATGTGCTCCTCGGGCGGATCTCCCCCTTCACCGAGGGTGTCCACCGAGGCAAGCACCGCCTTGAGGGAGTCGATCGCGGCCTCCTCGGGAATCGATGCGGGAACGCCGCGCACGGCCACCTGCCGCTCGCCGAAGAGCGACGCTTCATATCCGAGCCTTCGCAGGTGCGGCTCCAGCATGAGCAACGCGTCCAGCTCCTCAGGCGTGAGGTCCACCACCCTGGGAAACAGCAACACCTGGCTCGTGCCGGTCCCACCGTAGAGGTGGGGGCGCGCTTCCTCGTAGAGAATCCGCTCGTGGGCGGCGTGCTGATCCACGATGACGAGCCCTCCGCGAATCGGCGCGAGCAGGTAACGCTCGTGGAGCTGCCAGATGGGGATCTCGGGCTCGCCGAGGCTTTCCCTCACGTCCCCGCGCTCCCCTTCCCCCGTCGCCGCGGGCTCCGCCCCGGGCGGCGCATAGAGCGCCAGCATGAGGGAACCCTCCGTCTCGAGATCGGCGGTCCAGGACGAGCCCCCCTCCGGGCGCGACCCATACTCCTGCGCCCCCTCCGGCCTCGACTCCGCGACCGAGCCCGAATCCGGCAGCGCGATTCCGACGGGAACATACCGGCGCATGGCGGCCCCGACGGCGCGGCGGACCACCTGGAACACCCGCGATTCGTCGCGGAAACGGACTTCTCGTTTCGTGGGATGAACGTTCACGTCGACCATCGCGGGGTCGACCTCGATCAGGACGAGCGCGAGCGGATAGCGGTCCCCGGGCAGGAGATTTCCATACCCTTGCCGCAAGGCGGCCCCAAGAGTGGCCGAGGCGACGACCCGGCCGTTCACCGCGAACGTCTGGTGGTCGCGCGAAGCGCGGGCTTGTTCGGGGGCGCCGAGCACGCCGCTCACATGAATGCCCCCCGCTTCGTGGTCAAACGCGGCCGAGCCGTCGTCCGACCCTCGCCCATACAGCACCTGCCATCGCTCCAGAAGATCGCCTGATTCCGGTAGATCGGTGTCCTCGCGCCCTTCGACGGAGAACCTCCAGTGGATCCTCGGGTACGTGAGCGCGTAGTTCCATACGACGCGGCTCAACACCCGGATCTCCGCTTCGCGCGATCGGAGAAAACGCAGCCGCGCCGGGGTGTTGAAGAATAGATCTTCCACGACCACGGTCGTTCCCACCGCCCGCCCGACCCCGGAGACCTGAATGACCGCCCCTCCCAAAGCCTCCACCGATGTACCCGTCAGGTCCTCCCTCGATCGGGTCGATAGCGCGAAGCGCGATACCTCCGCGATGCTCGCGAGGGCCTCACCGCGAAATCCGAGCGATCGGATGCGCGCGAGATCCTCCGCGGATTCGATCTTGCTCGTCGCGTGGCGGCGGAGTGCCAGGAGCGCGTCCTCGCGCGACATGCCCGCGCCGTCGTCCTGGACGCGGATCAAACGTTCGGGGTGGGAGGAGGCGTGGACCGCGACCAGCGAGCTGCCGGCGTCGAGGGCGTTCTCGATCAGCTCCTTCGCGACCGCCGCGGGGCGGTCGACGACCTCTCCGGCGCGGATCTTTCCGATTACGGAAGGGTCGAGAATGCGGATCGCCGGCATCGATTACCGAAGCGTGAGGATCGGAAGCTCCCGCGGGAACCGGGACAGGAACTCAGCGCCTTGGGGTCCGACCACCACATCCTCCTCGAGCGAAACGAGCCCGTGGGCCGGGAGGTGAATGCTGGGCTCGAGCGTGTAGACGCTTCCCTCACGTACGGTCTCATAAGGGGCGTTTCCATACCGCTCCCACCGCGGGCCCAGAACCCCGCCTCCGTCATGAACGGCGCGCCCCAGGTGATGGCCGAGGGCATGCGCGTATTCCGGATAACCGAGCGACTTCAGGTGATCGCGTACCTTCTGGTCGACTTCCCAGCCCGCGACGCCAGGGAGGAGCGCCTTCGCCGCGAGGTCGATCGACTCGACGATGGCCGCGTGGGCGCTGCGGACCGCATCCGGCGCCACCCTCTCGCCGTCCGCGGCCGCGTACCAGATACGCTGAAGGTCCGAGCAATAGCTGTCTCTCACGATGCCGAAATCCACGTGGATCACGCAGTCTCTATGAACGGGCTCATTGCCGGGGCGAACGTGCCCCACCGGGGACTTGGCGCCCACGGTTACGGTCGGGCAATGGCGGCGGGACCACGCGGTGGGTCTGCCGGCACGGTCCGCTTCGCGGTGAAAGAGCGCCGCAATCTCGCGGGCGGTCATGCCGACCCGGAACTCGCGCGAGACCTGGTCGAACATCTGTTCCGTTTCCGTGACCGCGCTTGCGATGAGCGTCCGCTCCCCGGAGAGCTTCACGCCGCGCAGGAGCGCCAGGAGCCGCTCGGCCGATTCGAGGCGCGCCGCGTACGGCGTGCCCTTAAGCGATTCCAGGATGTGATCGCGTAGGCCGGCCGTCAGGCCGTCCGCGAGCGCGTCGTCCTGGGATACGTTGATCCCGATCGAGGCCGGATCCAGCTGGCGCAGGAGCTCCACGAGTGCCGACCGTGATCCTTCCTTGTAGGTTCGGACCTCGTCGAAGAGTCCCGTCTGGCCGAGATCGGGGGCGTCGAATGTTGCGACCAGGGCAACGGCGCGGCTCGGAGTAATGAGGAAGTAGCTGTTCCAAGTGAATTCCTGGTCCAGGAAAAATCGGAGGTTTGGATCCGGTCGCTCCTGCGATTCTCGGACCGCGATGAGCCAAGCGTCGAGGGAGCAGTCACGCAAAAATTCCTGAGCTTGGGCGAGCTTTTGAGCACCGAGGGAGCGGGTGTCCGCCTCGACAGAAACGCGCATGATGGAACCATATCCCGGCGCGCCGCGGACGGCAACGAAGAACTAGACGGTCGAACGAACGAGCGAGAGAAGCTCCCCCCCGGTGGCAATCTCATCCGGGAAGGAATACTGGCGGCCGGAGAGCCGCACCTCGGACGCGTTCGGGAGAGCGCGCACGCTCGGAAGGTGGCCCAGCAGCGCCTCGAGGCGTTTCAGAAGAGCGCCGCTCTCCTTGTCGCTCGCCGGGGAAAGCACCGCGAACCTTCCTTCGGTGATCCGCGCGACCGCGTCCACCTCGCGCACGTTCCTTCGCAGCGCCTGGGCAAACTCGCTCTGGAACGCCTCCCCCCAGGCAGGTCCGTGCCGATCGAAAAGCCGTTCGTAGTCGCAGATCGTGCAGACCGTGAGCAGGAACCGCTCTCGATAACGCTCCGCACGCTTCACCTCTTCCTGCACGCGCGCTTCAAAACCCCCGACCGCGAGGAGACCGGTGAGAGGGTCCTCGACAGCCCGTTCGGTGTTCGCTTCTACGCGACGGGCACCCTCGACCGCCAGGGAGACGTAGAGGGCGAGCTTCCGGAGGCTCTGGATGTCGAGCCGGCTCAGACCCGGCGCGGCCTCAGAGCCGCGCCGCGTCGCGGGCAAGAGCACCCCCAGCACCCCCGCGACCTCCTCGCCGATCCGAATCGGTATGAACGCGTAAGCGCAAACCCCGTTTTCCTCCATGATGCGGCGCAGCTCATCGGGAGCCAGACCCGTGGAGGTAAGCTCCCGTTTCGATTCCACGGCGCGTCGCGCCAGAGTCGACTCGAATTCAAGCGCCCGCTGGCGCTCCGGCTCGAGCCCCTCGAAGGCGCTCCGGAAGAGAAAGCCGCCTCCCTCTCCCCGGATGCGCACGGTGTTGAGCCCCTCCGGGAATAGGGACCGCAGGGCCCCCAAGACCTCGCTCAGAAGGGATTCCACGTCATGCGAGATCATGATGCGCGCCGCGATGTCCGCCAGGTTTCCCAGGATCGCGGTCCGGTGGTTCAGCTCCGACTCGTCGACCTGCCCCTCGATCGACCGCGCCAGGAATTCCGCCACGCGCGCGGTCAGCCGTTCGAACTCCTCCTGGTCGCTCGCCGGTGTCCCGACGCACTCCAATGCGAGGACGCCGAGCGGACGCGACCCGAGCAGCGGCGCCAGCACGAGATTGGGAGGCGGCTCGTTCGCGTCCGATTCGAACGTCCGTCCGGCCCGGCCGATGAGGAAATAGGACCGCTGCTCCGCGAACGCCCTCGCGAGGAGGCCGTGGTGGAGGGGCAGCTCTCCCTCCTGTCCGTAGCGTCCCGCCGAGGACACCGTGCGGAAGCGGTCGAGCGATTCGTCCGCCAGATGAACCTGGACGGCATCGGCTTCCAGTAGCTCCGCGAGCCTCCCCGCCACCATGCGCAGCCGTTCCGTCAGCTCGAGACCCTTGCGGCTGAAGGCGATTTCGATCTCCCGCCGCGCGCGCAGCTCCACCGCGTCCCGCTCGCGGCGCGCGACCCGAATCGCCCGGTCCAGAATTCCTGAAATCTGATCCGCGATATCGACCAGGCGCGCGAGGTCATCGTCCTTGAACTCGACACCGGGCTTGTCGCTGGAGACGTTCAGCACGCCGATGGTCCTCCCGTCGACCCTGAGGGGCGCGGACATGGCGGCGCGGATACGTGAGCGCTCACGCCCCTTGCGAAAGCGTGGATCCGTGACCCGGTCATTGATGATGAGGGGCTTTCCGTCGAGGGCGACTTTGCCGGCGACCCCTTCTCCAAGTCTCTGCCGCGAGGTGCGCACGATCTCGGGTGAAAGGCCGTCCGCGAAGGCGATCCGAAGCTCGTGCGCCTCCTCGTCCACGACCATGATCGATCCGGCATCGGCGCCCGACTGCTCGACCGCGAGGGCGAGCACCTCTCGAAATAGGAGCTGGCGGTCCTCGGAGAGCGCGAGCGCCGCACGGATGCGGTTCAACCGGGAGCCGCTCGTCGCCTCGTCGTACTGGTTCTCCCAAAGCTCGATGGGGTTTTGGTTCACGGCGGGTTCGGATGCAGGTTCGGGCTGCCAGCTCTGCGAGAGATTGTCCAGGGTGACGAAGATCCGCTCGGAGATGCCCGCGCGCGCGAGGGCTGCAGCACTCGGCGAAGCGAGCGAAGGCAGGGCGACGCGATCGGGTTTCAGCGCGAGGAGGTCGAGCGGCTCGGTCGACCGAGGGATCTGGAGCACCTCGGCGATCTTCAGGGCAAGCGCCTCGGGATCTGGATGCGCCACCAGCACGATTTCCACGTTGGGATCGTGCCGGGCCATCGAGATGAGGTCGACCCGTTCGTCAGGCAAATCCAAGAAAGCGAGCTTCATGACACCCCTGCGTGGCCGGCCAGCCCGAGAGAGCCATTGATCCGGCCCGGGAAGCGCAAGGATCGTACCACCGGGCGACCCTCACCGCCCGGGAATCACGGAGCCCGTGAATGCGTGACTTACCGGAGATTTTCAGGACGCGACGTGCGTGCGCCCCAAGCGCGGGACTCTTGGCGGGGGCGGATCATGCATTTCGCACGACTAGCGGGTGACCGCGAGGATCTTTCCAACGGAGACATTTCGCTGCTCGTCGGAGGCCCGCACGGTGACCGCGTGCTCCCCCGGCGTCAGATCGGTAACGTCGAAATGGAACTTCTCCTGTAACGAATCGAAAATCGAGTCATCCGGGAACACCTGCTTCCAGTCCGACCCGTCCACCGAGTATTCGATCTTCGCGATCCTGCTGTCGGCGTCGATCGCGAGCCCCGAAACGGTCACGGTGCTCCGCCCCTTCAAGCTTCCCTCGCGGGTAGAGGTGCGCAGGCCCTCGACGCGCGGAGGAATGTTGTCGATCACAAAGGGGGCGCTCACCCGTTCCGCCTTCATCTCCGTGCCGTCCGGGTTGTCGGGGGCGTCGCTCGCCTCCAGCTTGAGCCGGTACGTCCCGTTCGCGAACGACTCTGCGTCCCAACTGAACGCGCGATCGTCCGTCCCGATGGAGAGCGACCTCCACGCGGTCTCGTCGTTCGCCTTGATGTAAAGCTTGTAGCGGAGATTGTCGCCGTTCGGATC
>Ga0209438_1000477_pt1 | contig 12267 bp, 10 predicted proteins | sample GraSoi_2013_20cm_FD_185825 | JGI IMG/M metagenome (GOLD analysis project Ga0209438, IMG submission 185825) | Grasslands soil microbial communities from the Angelo Coastal Reserve, California, USA - Sample 9_17_2013_20cm (SPAdes) (version 2) | ecosystem: Environmental > Terrestrial > Soil >...
GGAGAAGCTGCAGAAGCTGGCGGGCGGCGGGCAGCCGGCGGCGCTGGCCGACCTCATCGAGACGCTCAACGCGAACGTCGAGAAGATCAACCGCTTGCTGTTCACCTACCTGGATTACGCGGCGATCGCCAGGCGGACCTGAAGGTCCGCCTCTACGACCGACCGCCCTGCGAACGAGCCCTCACATCACAACCGGAAGACGTTGTCCGCGTCGACGTTCTTCATCGCGTTCCGCGTGTCGACGACGAGCGGGAACCGCTTCGGCATTACGGCGTAATTGAACACCGCGTGGTTCGTGCAGATGACGGCGCAGTCGATGCCGTCGGCCGCCTGCCCCTCGGGGACCGACTTCAGCGACAGGTCGGCATGGTCCAGCACCGGCACGTGCGGATCGGTGTAGCTGAGAATCGCGCCGCGGCGGTGCAGCAGCTCGAGGACGTCGAGCGCGGGCGATTCGCGCATGTCGCTGACGTCCTTCTTGTACGCGACGCCGAAGATGTGGATGCGCGAGCCGTTGATCGCCTTCTTCAGCGAGTTGAGCGCCTCGCCCACCCGTTCGACCACGAACGCGGGCATCGAGCCGTTGACGTGCCCCGCCAGCTCGATGAAGCGGCACTCGAAGCCGTTCTGCCGCGCCTTCCACGACAGGTAGAACGGATCGATCGGGATGCAGTGGCCGCCGAGGCCGGGCCCCGGGTAGAACGGCATGAAGCCGAACGGCTTCGTGCTGGCGGCCTCGATCACCTCCCACACGTCGATGTTCATGCGATGCGACATCAGCGCGATCTCGTTCACCAGCCCGATGTTCACCGCGCGGAAGGTGTTCTCGAGCAGCTTGACCATCTCGGCCACCTGCGTCGAGCTGACCGGCACGATCGTGTCGATGATCGAGGCGTAGAGCGCCGCGGCGAGGTCCGTGCTCACCTCGTTGATGCCGCCGACGACCTTCGGGATGTTGCGCGTGTTGTGCGTCACGTTGCCCGGGTCCACGCGCTCGGGTGAGAACGCCAGGTAGAAGTCCTTCCCCGCCTTCAGCCCGCCCTCCTCGAGCGCGGGCTGCACGACCTCGTCGGTCGTCCCGGGATAGGTCGTCGACTCGAGGATCACGAGCTGGCCCGGCTTGAGGCGCGCGCGCACCGCTTCCACCGCGAGCACGACGTAGGAGAGGTCGGGGTCGCGCGTCTTGCGGAGCGGCGTCGGCACGCAGATGTCGATCGCGTCCATGTCGTGGAGCTTCGACATGTCATCGGTGGCCTTCAGCTTGCCCGCCTTGACGCAGCCGCTGACGTCTTCGCTCGACACGTCGCCGATGTAGCTGTGTCCCTTGTTGATGGAGCTGACCTTGGCGAGGTCCACGTCGAAGCCGGTCACCTCGAAGCCCGCCTTCGCGAACTCGACGGCGAGCGGCAGCCCGACATAGCCAAGACCGATGATGCCGATCCTGGCCTGCTTGTTCTGTATCTTGTCTTTCAGTTCCAAGTAGTCTCCGTAAAATGCAGCCGGGTGTCGCAACCCCTCGACGGGCGACAGCCGGTTTCTTATCTGACGCCGGCGCGCGCCGCGGGCGCAAGCCGGGCGACGTCGGCGTCAACCATCATGGCAATCAGCTGCTCGAAGGTCACCGACGGCGTCCATCCGAGCACACGCCGTCCCTTCGAGGCATCTCCGATCAGGTGGTCCACTTCCGCTGGACGCTTGAGGGCGGGATCGATCCGCACGTATCGCTGCCAGTCGAGCCCCGCGTGGCCGAACGCGGTCTCGACGAGCTTCTTGACCGAGTGGCTGACGCCCGTCGCGATGACGTAGTCATCGGGCTCGTCCTGCTGGAGCATCAGCCACATCGCCCGCACGTAGTCGCCGGCGAAGCCCCAGTCGCGGCACGCGTCGAGATTGCCAAGGTTGAGGCGATCGGTAAGACCCATCTTAATACGCGCCACGCCGTCGGTCACCTTGCGCGTCACGAACTCCAGCCCGCGCCGCGGCGACTCGTGGTTGAAGAGGATGCCCGAGCACGCGAACATGCCGTAACTTTCACGGTAGTTCACGGTTATGTAGTGCGCGAACACCTTCGAGACGCCGTAGGGGCTGCGCGGATAGAACGGCGTCAGCTCGGTCTGCGGCACCTCGCGGACCCGCCCGTACATCTCGCTCGAGGACGCCTGGTAGATGCGGATGCCGGGATCGACCTGACGGATCGCCTCGAGGACGCGCGTGACGCCCTGCGAGTTGAACTCGCCGGTCAGCAGCGGCTGGTCCCACGACGCGGGCACGAACGACATCGCCGCGAGGTTGTAGAGCTCGTGCGGGCGGACGTCCTGGACGATCCGCATCAGCGACAGCTGGTCCAAGAGGTCCGCGGGGCGCAGCGTGATGCGGTCGAGGAGGTGCTCGATGCGCCACAGGTTCGGCGAGCTGGAACGTCGCACGACGCCGGTGACCTCGTAGCCCTTCTCGATCAGTAGCTCGGCGAGGTACGAGCCATCCTGGCCCGTGACGCCGGTGATGACTGCGCGTTTAGGCATCCGTTCCGTTCATTCTATATGGCCGTCCTAGACCGCCGGTCCCTTCGAGGCGAAGTCCGTCGACTCCGCCCGGAGCGAGCCGCCGCGGGCCGCAAGCCAGCGCTGCAGCGCGTCCTGCCACGCGGGCATCTCGAAACCGGCGGCGGCAAGCTTGCGGTTCGACAGCGCGCAGAACCGCGGACGCGCGGCGATGAACCGCGCCTCGTCTGTGGTGATCGGCTTGAGCCGTGGCTGCACGCGCAGCAGGCGTGCCGCCTCGCAGGCCACCTGGTGCCATGTGGCGTGCCCGGAATTCACGCAGTGGTACAGGCCGGGCGCCGCATGCGAATCGATGAGGTGCCGCGTCGCGGCGGCGACATCGACGACGTAGCTTGGCGACACGACACGATCGGTGAAGACGGGAACCTCACGTCCGGCCTCCAGGCCGGCGACGATCGTCTCGAGCGACCCGCGCCTGCCGGTCCATTCCGCCGGCAGCCCGAACAGGCTTTCGACGCGCAGGACGTATCCGCGCGGGTACTCGAGCGCCATCCACTCGCCGACCAGTTTCGACGCCGCGTAGACGCTCCGCGGCGAGGGGGCGGCCGATTCGTCGTACGGCTCCACGCCGGGACCATCGAGGCCTGCGAAGACGAAGTCGGACCCGTAGTGCACGAGCGTGGCGCCGCATGCCTCCGCCGCGCGGGCAAGCGTCCGCACGGCAAACGCGTTGACCGCAAACGCCTCCGACGGCCGGCTCTCCGCGGCGTCCACCTGGTTGAACGCGGCGCAGTTGACGATCGCGTCGGGCCGCGCCTCGGCCACCGCGCGCATGACCGCGTCGATGTCGGTGACGTCGAGCGCCGCGCGCGGGTGCGCGATGACGTCGCGGTCGGCAAACGCGCGCCGCACCGCGTCCGCAAGCTGGCCGGACGCCCCGGTCACGAGCACGCGCATTGGCACAACTGGACATCGTACCCCGTCCACACCCCATCGTCTACGGCGTGCAGCCGTGGGAAGACACGATGACCCGCCGCCGTAGTCGATAAACTAGTTTCGAATGGAACAGATCGATGCCGCCGTCATCGGCGGCGGAGTGGTGGGACTGGCGGCGGCGCTGGCGGTGGCGCGGAGAGGCCACAGCGTGTGCGTGCTCGAGAAGGAGCCGCGGCCCGGCATGGCGACGAGCACGCACAACAGCCAGGTCATTCATGCCGGCCTGTACTACCCGGCCGGTTCCCTGAAGGCGAAGCACTGCGTGAACGGCGCGCGGATGATGTACGAGTTCTGCGCCGCGCACGGAGTACCGCACCGGCGGTGCGGCAAGCTGGTCGTCGCGCACGACGAGACCGAGGTGCACGGCCTCGAAGAGCTGCGGGCCAAGGGAACCGCCAACGGCGTCGAAGGGCTGGAGATCGTCGATGCCGCGTTCGTGAAGAAACGCGAGCCGCACGTCGACGCCGTGGCCGCGCTGCTCTCGCCGAACTCGGGCATCCTCGAAGCGGAAGTGCTCGTGCGGACGCTCGCCCGGTTGATCAGCGAGGAGGGCGGCTACGTCCTCCCCGGCACCGCGTTCACCGCGGGCGAGCCGAACCGCGACGCGATAGAGCTCGTCACGCCATCGGAGCGCATTCACGCGCGAGCGGTCGTCAACGCGGCGGGGCTGTACGCGGACGAGGTCTCCGCCGCGCTTGGCGGCTCGGCGTTCCGCATCCATCCGTGCCGCGGGGAGTACGCCGAGCTCGTGCCGTCCAGGCGCGCGCTCGCCAACGGCCTCGTCTACCCGCTGCCACACACGCACAGCCTCGGCACGCACCTGAGCAAGACCATTCACGGCAATGTCACGCTCGGCCCGACCGCGCGCTTCCAGGATCGGAAAGACGACTACGAAAGCGATCGCCTGCCGATCGAATCCTTCCTCGAGCCCGCTCGCCGGCTGCTGCCCGAGTTGCAGCTGTCGGACCTGCGGCTAGGCGGCACCGGCATCCGGCCGAAGCTGCACGGGCCGGAGACGACGTACGCCGATTTCCTGATCGCCAGAGACGAAAAATGCCCGCGCCTGGTGCAGGCAGCGGGCATCGAGTCCCCCGGGTTGACCGCGTGTCTCGCCGTGGGCGAGCACGTCGCGGACCTCGTCGCGGAAGTGCTGTCGTAGAGGCGGACCTCTAGTCCAGGTCCGCCTCACCTCAACGCCGCCGCCATCAGCTGCACCCAGCAGCGCGTGTGCAGGATGGCGCGCGCGACCGCGCGCTTCGGGCTGAGCGGCGCCGGTGCGACGTGCGTCGCGTAGTACACGTAGGCGCTCTCGTGGAACGCGCGGATGGCGAAGGCGCGCGCGGTGCGGCTCGACTGGCCGACGCGGTGAATGGCGGTCGCGCCTGGCACGTAGCGCACGTGATACCCGCGTGCCCTGAGCCGCCGGCACAAGTCCGCATCCTCCCAGTACAGGAAGAACCGCTCGTCGAAGCCGTTGACCGCCGCGAGCGCATCCCGGCGCGCCAGCATGCAGGCGCCCGACAGCCAATCGACGACGGCGCTCTCCTGGCCGCTGCGAATCGCCTCCTCGGCGACGACGTTCCGCCTGGCGATCGGCAGGAACGGCACGACCCGGCGAAGCATCCCGGTCCGCCCGAAGAGACCGGTCAGCATGTCCGGGTCGCCGCGCGCGCTTCCCTGCACCGAGCCGTCGGGGTTCAGGATGCGCGGCCCGGCGATGGCGCACTGCGCGTGCGCGTCGAGCGCCGCTCGCAGCGTTCCGATGGCGCCCGCCATCAGGCGGCAGTCGGGATTCATGATCAGGACGTACGGCGCCTTCGTCGCCGCAAGCCCCTGGTTGACGCCGCGGGCGAAGCCGGCGTTGGTGGTGTTGCCAATCAGCCTGACGTGGGCAGCATGCGCATCGACGGCCGCCGCGCTGCCGTCCGTCGAGGCGTTGTCCACCACCACGCCTTCCCACGGGTGCCCGGCGAGCTCGTCGGAGATCGACCGGAGCGCGCGCTCGAGCTCCGCCCCGGCGTTGTAGTTGACCAGGACCGCGGCGTAAATGGGGTCGGAGGTCATTTTTCGAGGACACTGCCGCGCAACTGCGCGTCGAACCGCTTCTCGCGGAGCTTGGTCGCAAGCCACTTCGTGTCGAGCAGCGGCGCGATGGCGGACGCGCCGACGCGGCGCCCGCGCTGCACCGCTGCGCGCTTGCGGAGCATCCGCGGCAGGCCGGCAACCGCCGCCGCCTTGGCACGCAGGTAGGGACCCAGCATGCCGATGCGGGCGAAGTGCACCCCCGCGGCAAGTCCATAGACGAGGTGGCCGGGCAGCGTCCTGAGCAGCAGGCTGCCGGGCGTGTCCTTGAAGTACATCCACTCGAGATTGCGCTGCCCGTGAAACACCGAAAAGGGGCTGACGGTGCCGAGCGTGGCGCTGCCGACGTGCCGCACGACCGCGTCGGCCACGTACCGGCACCGGTAGCCGCGCAGCCGGGCGCGATACGACAGGTCCACGTCCTCGTGCGACGCGAAGAAGTCCTCGTCGAACCCGCCGACCTCCTCGAACACGGCGCGCGGCATCATGCACGCCGCGCCGCAGACGCCGAACACCTCCTGCGTCACCGCCGCGGCCGACGCAGGCTCGCCATGGTGGCGCTTGAATGCGCCGCCCCAGCGCAGCACGCCGTCGCCCGCGCTGTCGATCGTGTCCGGGTCGTGCATGTAGACGATGCGCGAGGTCACGAGCGCGAAGCCGTTCGCTTCGTCCACCCCCGACATCAGCGCCCGCAGCCACCGAGGATCCGCCGACGTGTCGTTGTTCAGGAACGCGACGAACCGCCCGCGCGCCTCGCGAACCCCGGCATTGTTGCCGCCGGCGAAGCCGCGGTTCTCCGTGAGCGCCACCAGCTTCACCGACGGATACCGGGCGCGCACGTGCTCCGCGGTGCCGTCGGTGGACCCGTTGTCCACGAGGATGGTCTCGACGCTGACGTCCCGCTGCGCCCCGACGCCCGAGAGGCACGTGTCCAGGTGCTGACGCCCGTTCCACGTCACGATGACGACCGAGACGTCAGGCTGCACGCACCGCCTCGCGATACACGTTCAGCGTCAGCCGCGCGGTCCGCTGCCAGGTAAACGTCGCGGCGCGGGCGAGCCCGCGCGCGCGCAGGTCGCCGCGCAGCGCCTCGTCGTTGACGATGCGGATGATCGCTTCGCGCCAGGCGGACACGTCGCGCGGGTCGAGCAGCAGCCCGGCGCCGCCGAGCACTTCCGGAATCGACGCCTCGTGCGAGGCCAGGACCGGGGTACCGGTGGCCATCGCCTCGATGAGCGGCAGGCCGAACCCTTCGTAGAGCGACGGGTAGACGAGCGCGGTCGCGCCGCGGTAGAGCGCATGGACGCGATCCTCGCTCACGGGGCCGAGCGCGACGACCGCCTCCGGGGTTCCGGCCTCCGACGCCATCGCGCACAGCCCCTCGCTCACGCCGCGATCGACGCCGGCCAGCACCAGCGACATCGCGGCCGCCGCGCCGAAGTGCCGCCGCGCCTCGAGCAACGCGTCCACGACGAGCGGCAGGTTGCGCCGCTCGTGGAGGTCGCCGACGTGCAGCAGGAACGGCTCCGTGACGTTCGCGGGCAGGTCCAGCGCGACGTTCGGATCGCCGGCGCCGAACGTGGCGTGCTGCACGCCGAGCGGCGTGACGGTGATGCGCGCCGCGGGGATGCCGTAGGCGGCCGCGATCTCGGATGCCGAGAACGCGGAGACCGTGAGCACGCGTGCCGCCGCGCGCGCGCTGCGCCGGTAGAAGTAGCGCCGCAGCCAGTCGCGGCGATAGGGATACCACTCCGGGTGCGTTTCGTAGCTGACGTCGTGAATGGTGAGAACGACGGGAACGCCGGCCCAGAACGGAGCGGTGTAGGCGGGAGCGTGAATGACGCTGACGCGCGCGCGGTTGGCCGTGCGCGGCAGCCCGATCAGTGTCCAGCCGGCGTTAGTGGGGGGATGGGTCGACTCGGAGATGCGTTCGAGACCCTGGGGGACGCGCGCCGGATCGCCGCCGAGCGCGACGACCTCGAGCGGCTCGCCGAGCCCGACGAGCGCGCGAACCAGCTCCGTCGAATAGCGGCGGATGCCAGCTGCGGGAGAACTGAAGGCGCGGCCATCGAAACCGATGCGGAGCGGCTGGTAATTCAAAATGCAAGATGCAAGATGCCAACACTACACGATTCGAAGCCACGTGGTGAGTCGCAACGATGTTCACCCCTTGGTATCGAAACTGCGTAGGGTTTGCATTTTGAATTTTGCATTTTGCATTGCCGGGCGCAGCTACGTAATGCTCATGTTCAGCCTGCGGACCGGACAATCGAGCGTCGCGCAGACCTGCCGGATGGTGCGCTCGATGTTGCCGTTGATCGACGGGCTGCTCAGGATCACTTCGTCGACCCGGTACTTCCGCATCGTCGGTTCCAGCTCGCCCAGCGCGCCGCGCACGGGCACGCCGACGATCCACCTGCGCGCCTTCGTCGGGTCGTCGTCGATGAAGGCAACCGGGTTCATGCTCCAGTGCGGGTTCGCGCGCATCTCGCGGACGATCAGCTGGCCGAACGCCCCGGCGCCGTAGACGAGCACGCGGCTACTCCGCTTGCTGCGCGAGGCGGCCACCAGGCTCATGCTCCGGAACGAGGCGCGGGTGGCGACAATCGCGATCGTCAGCAGCATCGCGTCGATGATGAAGACGACGCGCGAGAACCCCTCGAAGCGGTAGAAGTACGCGGCCGCCAGCACCGAGAGCACGGATCCGGTGAAGACGCCGCGCAGCACGACGGCCATGTCGCGCAGGCTGAACGTCTCCCACGACCGCTGATACAGCCCCGAACCGTAGAGTGAGGCCAGCTTGCAGCCGAGCACCACGGGCAACGACGCGGTGAAGTACGGCAGGAAGTGCTCGAGCGCCTGGCCCTCGAAGCGGAGACGGTAGGCGAAGTAGTAGCAGGCGACGATCAGCACGAGATCGAGCATCACCTCGGCGGCGTGCCACCGGAACGTGAGGTCCTTCAGCAGCGGCGCGAACGGCGACTGCCGCAGCGCCTTGAAGTCCTGCTGCGCGCTGTAGGCGGGCACGCGGGCGAGATAGATGCCGACCAGGAACACCACCACGGCGAGCAGCGCGGCCAGCGGGATCATCTGCTCGACGCCGCCCACGACGAGCGCCCAGGCCGTCAGCCCACCCACGATGCCCAGCAGGTAGAGGATGCGGACGGCGCTCCGCTCGGAGAAGCCGAGCGACACCAGGCGGTGCGAGACGTGATCGGTGCCGCCGCGCGTGGCGCTGCGGCCGGCCAGGCGGCGAAGCACCAGCACGAACGCGGTGTCGAAGAGCGGCGCGACGAGCAACATCACGATGACGACCGATGTCCACGGGAACGTGGTGGTTTCCTTCAGCACCGGCACCAGCGACGCGCCAGCGATGGCCGCCCCGATGAACAGGCTGCCGCAGTCGCCCATGAAGAGCCGCGCGGGCGGACGGTTCCAGTAGAGAAACCCGAGCAGCGCGCCGCACAGGGCGACCAGGAGCAGGAGGATCGGACCGCCGAGCGCGCCCGCCAGCAGCCACGCGAGAAACGCGGCGGCAATCAGCGCGACGCCGGCCGCGAGGCCGTCCATGTTGTCGAGCAGGTTGAAAGCGTGACAGACGCCCGCGAACCACACGGTGCCGACCACCGTGTAGGCCCATGGCAGGCCGTTGTCGGGCCGTTGCGCCAGCGAGAACACGAGGAACGCGCCGATGATGAGCGACGAGACGAGCTTGGCGAGCGGCGAGAGCCGGAAACGGTCGTCGAGCACGCCCACGACGAACATCGCGACCGCCGCGAACAGGACGGGCAGCCACGTGGCGGGCAACACGCCCGCGCTGACATGCGACGTGGTCGCCCCGAGGCCGACGAGCGCGCCCATCGCGATCGCGATGCCGCCCATGGTCGGCGTCGGCTGGTCGTGCCAGCGGTCGGCCCGCGGCGGCACGACGGCGCCGAGCGCGGGCGCGACGCGGCGCACGAAGTCGCACAGCGCGACCGAGGCCGCCAGCGAGAGGAAAAAGGCGAGCAGGTAATAAATCAATGAGCTGCCGATAGATTAGCGGCGCGCTCCTTGGCGGGGTCTGGTTTGAGCCGGACCTGGCGATCTCGAAGGACAAAAGGCGCCTTCGCCAGGATGCCCTCGCAGATCGTGTCGAGACCGTGCGACGCACCGGGCAGCAGCTGCTGCAGCCGCTCCAGCTTGAGCCGGTAGATCGGGTAGCCCGCCTTCGGCTCGATGAACGGCAGCGGGATCATCCGGTTGAAGAAGAAGTGATACGCGTAGCGACGGGCGCGCGTGAGCTGCGACGGCGAGAGCCGTTCGCTGAACGGCAGCTGCGCGAGCAGGCGGAAGTATTCCTCGGGCGAGGTCGCGTCGAGCGTGATGCCCTTGTTCCTGATCCACGCCTCGCCGGCGACGATCACCGGCAGCCCTACGCTCGTCAGCTCCACGCCCATCTTCGTGCCGTAGATGATCGCGGCGTTGCAGAGCGACATGAGCGCATAGGTGCTCAGCCCGCTCTCCGGCGGCACGACGATGATGTTCGGCGCCAGGCGCGGCACGCGCGTGCGCAGCTCGGCCAGGATGGGCTGGCGCGACGGCGGGAAACCGCTGATTTCCGCCGGGTGCACGCGAATCAGGAGCTGGAGGTCGGGACGGGTCGCGAAGTACTCGCACGTCTGCACCAGCCACTCGAGCATGTTCGGAAACGCGTTCGCCGGATAGTGCAGCTGGGCGTCCCACGACACGTTGGTGAGCAGGCCGATCGCCGGCTTGTCCGGGTCGAGGCCGATGCGCCTGGCGATCTCGTTCGGGTCCTGGCTCGTGGGGCGGTGGAAGACGATCCAGTCGAACAGCCCTTCGCGCCGGCTGCCGAGGTACTGCATCAACTCGCGGTCCTGCGCCGGCGTGAGCTCGAGATGCTCCCAGTGCTCGCGCGGCTCGTCGAGCAGCGTGTGATGGTACGTGTCGTCGTGGCTGAAGATGAACCGCCGCTTACGGTACGCGACGTTCCAGTTCGACACGTGGACGCGCTCCTGGCGCGCGACCTCTCCGACGATCCCCCACGGCACGTAGATGCCGTGCGTGAAGACCGCCGACGTGAAGCCGACGTTCCGGATCAGCCGCCGCGACGCGAACGCGGTGAGCAGCGCCGACTCGAGGTAGCGGCGCAGGATCGGCTCGCCGAGCGGCTCCTCGTCCAGCGAACCAGTGGCGAAGAAGCGGAGCGCCCCCGCGTGCGCATGCTCGCCGATGCTCAGGCCGTCGAAGGTGAACGGCTCGATGTCGGCAAGCGGAAGCGTCGAGGCCACGCGGCGGGCCTCGGCGCGGTCCTCGGCGGCGAGCCAGTCCCCCATCCGGTGGATCTTGAGGCCGAGCGACTTGTAGACGTTCTCGGCAGGCCACGTGCAGTCGATGCACAGGTCGCGCGACGGCCCGTGCTCGGCGAACTGCCGCAGGTCGGGATAGATCGACGCCTCGCATTCCGCGCAGGCGGTCATCGAACCGTCACAGAGCAGCGCGTGGACCTCCGCGCCGCGGAACGTCAGCGCGACGGCGAGCGCGCTCTCGAGCGTCACCGCATGCGCGTAGGAGCCGATCGCGGTGGCCATCAGCACGCGCGGCCCGCCCTGGGCCGCGGCGCGCGCGGACTTCCAGAGCGCGCGGTCGGCCTCCACCACGGCGGTCCAGTCGGGATACGCGTCGCGCCGCGCGTGATACCACCGCCGCGCCAGACGCGTCGTCCGCCAGAGCGACGGGAACTTCCGGATGAAGTGCTTCACGCGGACGTCGGGGCCGCCTTCAGGCGGCCCAATTCGATCAGTTCCAGGAACTCCGCCGGCGGCGGCAGGTGCTCGAAGACGCGCCACGGCTGGTGCGCCAGCAGTTCATCGACCGAGTATCCGCCGGTCGCCACGGCGATCGTCTTGACGCCGATCACGTTGGCCGCCTCGATGTCGTGCGGCGTGTCGCCGATGACGAACACCCGTTCGAGGTCGATGGGGCCGGTTCGCCGCGCGAGCTCGAGCGCGCGGGCCGCGATCGACGCCCGAAGCCCCTGATCTTCGGCGAACGCCCCGTCGGGGAAGTACGTGAACAGGTCGTAATGGGTCAGCTTCGCGCGCGCCCCGCGGCGCGTGTTGCCCGTCAGGAGGTACGACCGGACGTCCGCGCGGCCGCGGAGCGATTCGAGGATCTCGCGGACGTTCGGCAGCACGCGCCCCTGCTTCTGCGGCAGCATCGACGGCAGCAGGTCTTCGTAGCGCGTCACCATGCGCGCGAGCGTGTCGCCCTCGAGCGGGACACCGAGCAGCTCGAACGTGCGCGCGGCAATCTGAAAGTCCGTCAGCCCGGCCACGCGGATCGAGGACAGCTGGAAGTCCTTCCCGGTCACCTCGCGAACAGCCTGTTCCCACGCGGGCACGCCCGCCTTGCCGGTCGTCAGCAGCGTGCCGTCGATGTCCCAGAAGATGATGGTCATGCGACCTGTGGAATCGTCGCGAGCGCGGCCCGGAACTGCTTCACGAGGCCGGGAACGTCGAGCCCGTGATACGCGAGCACTTCGTCGTTGGTGCCACACTCGGGCAGCTCCGTCACGCCGATGCGCGACACGCGCGGCGCAGGGTCGAGGCCGAGCCCGGCTATCGCCGCGGCCAGCATCTCTCCCTGGCCGCCGTGCACGTAATGGTTGTCGAGCGTGACGATC
>Ga0209438_1000479_pt1 | contig 12248 bp, 9 predicted proteins | sample GraSoi_2013_20cm_FD_185825 | JGI IMG/M metagenome (GOLD analysis project Ga0209438, IMG submission 185825) | Grasslands soil microbial communities from the Angelo Coastal Reserve, California, USA - Sample 9_17_2013_20cm (SPAdes) (version 2) | ecosystem: Environmental > Terrestrial > Soil >...
GTCGGTCCAGGCCTTGCATCCGTTCTATACCCGCACCGAACGCGTCGTTGCGAGCTGGATGACGCGCGACGATCGCGACCTCGCCGTTGCCGACAATATCGATTACGTTGGCCGCGTGCTCGAACACGTTCGCGCCCGCCATCCCGTCGGCCGCACGCTCGTGTTCTCCGGCTTTTCGCAGGGTGGCGCGATGGCGTACCGGGCGGCCTCGAACTATCGCGCCGATGGTGTCATCATTCTCGCGGCCGACGTGCCTCCCGACATCATTGACCGTCGCGCCGTGGCGCTGCCGCCGGTGCTGCTCGGCCGCGGCACGCGCGACGAGTGGTACACGGAGGCGAAGGAGGCCGCCGACCGCGCCGCGCTCGGACGCCTCGGCGCGCGCGTTGAGACGTGCGTGTTCGACGGCGGCCACGAATGGACGGACGCCTTTCGCACCGCCGCGTCCGCGTTCCTGCGCCGCGTGCAGCGGTAGACGTCGTGGAGGCCAGCTTTGAGGCGGCGCCTCGCGAGGTGATGAGGAAGACGCTCGTTGCCGCCATTGCCGTCGCCCTCGTCGCCCTGACGATCGCCTATCGGGTGCTGACGCTCGGCGGTCCGCTCGGCGGCTTCGAGAACGATCAGTTCGTGACGCTGTCGCAGGCACAGCAGGTTGTCATGGGCGACTGGCCGGTGCGCGATTTCGATGTCCTCGGCCAGCCGTTGACGGTGATGCTGTCGGCGCTCGGGCAGACGCTGTTCGGCCACACGCTGCTCGCCGAGGCGTTGACGACGGCGGGTCTCATCGGCCTCTGCACGGCGATCCTGTTTCTCTTGTCGTGGCGTGCGTCGGGATCGATTCCAATCGCGGTGATCGTCGCGCTCATCCAGGTGGCGATGGCGCCCCGCTTCTACAACTTTCCGAAGCTGCTGGCCTATGCACTGGCCATTCCGGCGATGTGGTGGTACCTCGATCACCCGAGCCGGCCGCGCCTCGCGGGGATCGCCCTTGCCGGTGCCCTCGCGTTCTTGCTGCGGCACGATCACGGGCTGTACGTCGGACTCGCGGCGATCGTTGCCGTGGGCCTCGCACACCAGCCGGATGTCCGCAGGGTCGCGAGTGACCTCGCCGTGCTCGGAGCCCTCACCCTGGCCATCGTGTCGCCGTACTTGTTCTTCGTCCAGGCGCACGGCGGCCTGGTTCCGTACCTCGAATCGTTCGCGCGCTACGGGAGCGAGACGGCGCGGCGCACGGCGTTCAGTGGCGCCCCGATGTCGTTCGACTGGTCACAGCCGCTGGCGACGCTCGAGTCGGCGCCCGTTCCGCAGCCGCGGATCAACATCCGGTGGGCGGGTGGTGTCACCGACGCCCGCCGCACCGCGATCGAGCGGGCACTCGGGTTGAGCCAGCCGGAACCCCGAGCCACGGACGTGATCAACTACGCGCTTGCCGATGCCTCCACGGCGCATCTTGCGGACATCGTCCACGATCCCTCGGTGGCCGACACCGAAGGGATCGATCGGCAGACGTACGTGCTGAACGACCCGCAGTTCACGCACGTACCGACCCGCGCTGACCGAGCCGTGGCCTACGTGCGCAGGGTGCGCCTGCTGCCCGGCATCCTTCGCGGCGTCAACGCGATTCCCTTTCTCTATTACCTGATGTACGCCGCGCCGCTCGCGGCGTTCATCATCGGGTTCTACCGCGGCGACGCCGCCAGCCCCGTTCCCTGGAAACGCGCCGGCGCCAAGATCACGGTTGTGGCCGTGCTCGCGCTGCTCATCGATCGCTCGTTCCTTCGGGGCAACCTCGATTCGCGCCTGGCAGATGTCAGCGAGGTGGTTGGCGTGCTCGCGGCCTGGGTGGCCGCCGTTATGATGGCGCAGTTGTCGCGAGTCGGCCGCATCGCGGCAGCGGTGGTCCTCCTGCTGGTCTTCGCCGGCACGCTGTTCAGCGTCGAGGCGACGGAGCGGGTGTCGGCTCAAGTCGGGCAGACGGGCCTCACGTCGGGCCCGCGAAGCCTCCTCGCGCAGGCGGCAGCCATTCGAGAAGCACTGGGCGGAACGCCGCCGGTGAGTGCGTTGCCGGACACACCAGGCATGGAACGGGTGGCGCGATATGTGAACGCGTGCACCGCTCCCGGCGATCGGGTGCTGGTGATCGGCTACATGCCGGAGATCTTTTTCCTGTCGCAGCGCGCGTTCGCCGCGGGAGGCGTCTGGATCCAGCCGCACTTCTTCGACACGGCAGCCGATCAGCGGCTGATGATTGACCGCATCGGACGCTACCGCGTGCCGATCGTGATCACCGTTCCTGAACCAGAATTCACGACCGAGTATGTCGCGTCGTTTCCGGTGCTGACGACGCTCCTTCGGACTGAATACCAGGAAATCGCCACGACCGACTTCGGCCGTGGGTTCCGGTTTCGAATCCTTGCGCGCCAGGGCGTGGCACCGACGGGTACCTTTCCGGCAGATCAGCTTCCCTGCTTTTCGTAGTGCCAAGCGGCCGGGTCAGGAACGGCATCGTGACGATTCCGATCCCCGCGGCCACGAAGAGACGCGCCCATACGGGAAGAAGCGGCAGGCGATCCGGCACCGGCACCTTGCCGGTGGCCACGTAGTACGGAAACCAACGGCGGAAATATTCCGGGACGGTCATCGCCCTGAACGGATTCTGGAGAACGAGCGTCAGGGCAAGTCCGAACAACGAGACCACCACGAGGCGCCGCGTCGACCATTCGGCCGCGCACATCGCGTAGATGACGACCGCCGCCGGGAGTGTATACGCGAGGTACCGCCAGATGTCCGCATCTGATATTGCGGAGGCGACCACGATGGGCGCCGCGAACGTGAGCCACTCAGGTTCGGCAATTACCGTTCGCAGCACCACGTCGCCGCGGGATGCGACGACAACGCTGACACTGCCGAACATCGTAACGGCAAAGTACAGGAAGAACGCGACGAACAACGGATCGTTCCAGTACGTTGCCATCCGCGTGAGGTTGCCGACGGACAATATCGCCACGGCGCGGCCGGAAGGAAATGTGTTGGCCCACAGGACGGTCGTCGCGAGCAGCACGACTCCCGGCGCGAAGGTCAGCGCCAGCGAGCGCCAGGGCACACGCAGACGAACGAAGCGGTGGATACCGAACAACATCACGCAGACGCCGAACTCCCGGCTCAGCATCGCGGCCGCCACCGCGATCGCCGTGGCGATGCCGGGTCCGCGCAGCAGGCGCTGCACGGCCACGTGATGAACGCGTATGCGCCGAGGTCGATGAGCACCGGGTAGTACGCGAACATCTTCGAGGTGGCGATGCAGAGCGACAACGTGACGACAAGGAGCAGGCGGCCGAGCGGCCGCGGATCGATGCGCTTGTACAACTGGCAGAGCTGGTACCAGAGCACGAACGCATAGACGTGATTCATGAGTCCGAACGAAAACACGGCCGACGACGTGACGAGATATACGGGCCTATTCAGCAGAATGACGAGCGGGCGGAGGCGGGTCGCGGCGCTGCCCGCACCGAGCGTGGTCAACATTGCCGCGTAATCCGCACCGTCGAATCCTAGCCCTCCGCGGACGGCGATGATGTCGTGCGCGAGCGCGAGGTAGGCAAAAATCGCCGTGCCGATGCCTGCGACTAGAATGTCCGTGCGGTGTTCTGGGGGGCTCAGCACTGCGGTCATTCTACGGTATCGGTCCCCAAAATGACCCTTTCGGAGCTTGGTTGGAACCTCGAGTTCGCCGCCGCGTACGAACCGTGGCGATCGAAGGCGCACGTCCATCCGGGACGCGTCGCGATCGAGTTCAACCAGATCTTCCGCATCTACGTCGAGGACGGCGAGCTGGACGCGATCACCGCCGGACGGCTGAAGCACCGCGCGCGCGGCCGCGCCGAGCTGCCCGCGGTCGGCGACTGGGTCGCCGTGCGCAAGCGGCCGGAGGAAGACCGCGGCGTCATCATGGCCGTGCTGCCGCGCCGCAGCGCGTTCACGCGGCGCGCCGCGGGCGAGCCTACCGGCGAGCAGGTCGTCGCCGCCAACGTCGACGTCGTCTTTGTCGTCATGGGACTCGATCGCGACTACAACGTCCGCCGGCTCGAACGCTACCTGGTGATGGCGCGCGAGAGCGGCGCGTCGCCGGTCATCCTCCTGACCAAGCCGGACCTCTGTTCCGACCTCGCCGCGCACCTGCGGGAGGTGACGTCGTTCGCCGGCGACATCGTCGTGCACGTCGTGAACCCGAAGCGGGGGGAGGGCCTCGAACAGCTCCAGGGTGATCTCGGGCCGGGGACGACTGCGGCGCTGCTCGGGTCCTCGGGCGTCGGCAAGAGCACCCTCATCAACCGTCTCGTCGGCGCGGAGGTCCTGCGGACGCGCGAGGTGCGCGCGTCGGATTCGCGCGGACGTCACACGACGACGCACCGCGAGCTGGTCGTGCTGCCCGGCGGCGGACTCGTCATCGACACGCCGGGGATGCGCGAGCTGCAGTTGTGGGATGCCGGCGATTCGGTCCGTGAGACATTCGACGAAATCGAGGCGCTCGCGCCCGAGTGCCACTTCACCGACTGCCGGCATCGTGACGAGCCGCGCTGCGCGGTGAAGGCGGCGGTCGCGGAGGGGAAGGTCGACGCCGGGCGTCTCGAGAGCTACCTCAAGGTCCAGGAGGAGCTCGCGACGCTCGCGCGGCAGCAGGAAGAGCGGGCGCGGAAAACGCGGCGCTAGGGTGCCGCGGTTCGCGGGTTTGCCGGGGGTGGTGCGGTGACCGGCGGCGGCAGCAGCAGGTCGTCGCGCGGGATCGGCTTCGGGCCGGTCACAAATCGCGGCTGATACACCGGAGCCGGGGGCGGAGCAGGCAGGCCGACGTCAATCAACTGATCGACCGGCGTGAACCACAGGCCCGCCCCGACAAGAAGCGCCAGCACGAGCGCGGCCATGCCGGCGACGCGGCCACGAGTCGGCGCCGTGGCGGTCGCGGAGGCCGCCCTTTTCTTCTTCTTCTGACGTCCCTGTTCGGTCAACCGGAGGCCGAGGCTGGCCGCGGCTTCCTCGATGATGGCCGGCGTCAGCCGGTTCACGCGCATCTGCGCCGACTGCATCAGCGAGCGGTCGCACAGCAGGTTGATGATGCGCGGCACGCCGCCGGTGTAGGCGTGCACGCGATCGAGCGCCGCGGGTTCGAACGTCACCGCCGTCGAACCGCGCGCCACCCAGAGCCGGTGCGCGATGTAGGCCTCGACCTCTTCGCGGTTGAGCGGCTTCAGCGTCGCGCGGATCGAGATGCGCTGATCCAGCTGCCGCATCTCGGCGGCCGCGAGCACGTCGAGCAGGTTCAACTGTCCCACGAGCACGATCTGCAGCAGCTTCTGCTCGTTGGTCTCGAGGTTCGAGATGATGCGGATCTGCTCGAGCACTTGAGGCGTGAGGTGCTGCGCCTCGTCGATGATGAGGACCGCGCTGCCGTGAATCGGCATCAGCGACAGCAGGAACTCGTGCAGCGTGCTGATCAGCTCGTGCTTGCTGGCCGTCGCGATTCGGCCGGTCCGGACGCCCTCTCGCGAGACGACGCCGAAGTCGAGCAGCACTTCGCGCAGCAGCTCTTCCACCGACAGGAAGGGGTTGAGGACGAGGGACGTGAAGACGCTCGCATCGAGCTGTTCGAGCAGCGCCCGGCAGCTCGTCGTCTTGCCCGTGCCGATGTCGCCCGTCAGGACGATGAAGCCTTCCTTGCGGCGGATGGCCTGCTGCAGGAGGGTGATCGCTTCCTCGTGCGATTCGCTGCGATAGAGGAAGCGCGGGTCGGGTGTCAGCGTGAACGGCGGTTGTACGAACCCGTAATACTGTTCGTACATCGACGTGTCGCGGGTTTGCGCGGTAGCCTGGGAACTCACGCCCACCGCCAATATAACAGAGGCACGCCTATAATCTGCGCATGATTGCGCTCCTGATTGTGCTCGCGCTCCTCGGCAGCCCGCGAAGCGCGGCCGCGCAGGCGCGGGGGCAGGCGCCGCCGCCCCGCCCGGCGCAGGGGGCCCGGCCGCAACCGGCGCGTCCGCAGCCGCCGGCAGATACATATTTCGTCAACACGCTCGCGCCGGCCGACATGCAGAACAAGCAGGCAGTGCTCGAGACGAGCATGGGGACCATCGTGCTCGACCTGCTCCCCGAGGCGGCGCCGAATCACGTCGCGCACTTCATCACGCGCGCGCGCGAGGGCGCCTACGACGGGACGATCTTCCACCGCGTGATCCTGAACGGCATCATCCAGGGCGGCGATCCGCTCTCGAAGGACCCGGCGCAGAGCGCGCGCTACGGCACGGGCGGCATGCGCGAGCTGCGGTTCGAGCGCAACGGCGAGCCGATGACGCGCGGCGCCGTGGCGGCGGTGCTCGCGCCGAACATGCCCGACAGCGGCGGCTCGCAGTTCTTCATCTGCATCTTCGATCAGCCCGCCATCACCGGGCAGTACACGATCTTCGGCCGCGTCGCCGAGGGGCTCAACGTCGCGCAGAAGATCTCGCAGGCGCCGGCCGAGAACACGGTGCCGAACGAGCGCGTGGTCATCCGGACGGTGACCATTCGCGACAAGGCGGCGCCGGGGCCCGAGCCGTTCTCCACCGAGACGGCGGACGAGCTGTCGCGCTACCGCGCCGTGCTCGAGACGTCGCTCGGCAACATCACGTTCCAGTTCTTCCCCGACAAGGCGCCGAACCACGTGCGCAACTTCCTGCGCCTCGCGTCGGTCGGCTTCTACGACGGCACCGCCTTCCACCGCGTCGTGAAGGGCTTCGTCATCCAGGGCGGGTTCCTGCCAACGCGCGGCGAGCCGCTCGACATCACGCAGGACCGCTACGTCAGGAAGATGGCGCCGGAGTTCAACGACACGCCGCACGACAAGGGGACCGTGTCGCTCGCGCACGGCGACGACCCGGCGAGCGGCGACACGTCGTTCTTCATCGTCCTCGCGCGCACGCCGGTGCTCGACGGCAGGTACTCGGCATTCGGCCGTGTCGTCGACGGGATGGATGTCGTGGAGAAGATCGAGCAGGTGCCGGTGACTGGTGAGACTCCAGCCAATAGGATCGAGTTAAGGAAGGTAACGGTCAGTCGAGTGCCATAGGGTCCGCCTGAAGGCGGAATTCGATCTACTATTCCGCCGGAGGGCCGATATGAGAGGCATTCTGGTTGGCGCGCTTGGCGCCGCGGTGGTCGTGGTCGCGCTCATGGCGCAGGGGAACAATCCGAATCCGAAGCCCACGTGCAACATGTGTCCGGGCACGTATATCCCCGTCTCGGAGCTGCAGGCGTACACGAAGAAGGCGGTCGCGGAGAAGCTCGTCGATCAGCAGGTGCGCGACGTCGAGATCGGCAAGGCGCACGTCGGCATCGGCATGGTCCATCGCGGCAAGCTCGACGCGCCCGCGAAGGATTCGGTCGCCGAACACGACCTCGTCAGCGAGGTCTACCACATCATCGACGGGTCGGCGACCCTCTTGCTCGGCGCGGACATCACGAACCTGGTGCGGCGTCCGGCGACGCAGGAGACCGTCCGCCTGTTCAACGGGCCCGGCAACAACGGCTCGGTCATCCGCAACGGCAAGTCCTACAACCTGAAGGTCGGCGACGTGGTCGTGATTCCGGCGGGCACCGGGCACCAGTTCACAAAAATCGACGACCACATTGACTATCTGATGGTGCGCATCGATCCTGACAAGGTGACGCCGCTAAGGGATGAAGCCGCATCCCAGCAGTATCTGAAGACCGGCAAGAACCCGTAAACGTCCTAAAGACGCTCACATGAAGCTTTCTGTTCGCATTCGTCTGTCGCTGTTGCTGGCCGCGATCGCGGCGACGATCGGCGTCGCCGCGGCGCAGCAGTCCTCGATTCCCGCGAACGTCCTCGCCGCGAAACTCGACGACGTCGTTCCCGTCGATCCGCTGATCACCGTCGGCAGGCTGCCGAACGGATTCCGGTACTACATCCGCGTCAACCGGGTGCCGCAGGGGCGCGCGGAGCTGCGGCTCGCCGTCAACGCGGGCTCGGTGCTGGAAGACGAGGACCAGCGCGGGCTGGCGCACTTCGTCGAGCACATGGCGTTCAACGGGACGCTCCACTTTCCGCGGCTCGACGTCGTCAACTTCATGCAGTCGCTCGGCATGCGCTTCGGCGCGCACGTCAACGCGAACACCAGCTTCGACGAGACCGTCTACCAGCTCCAGATCCCGACGGAGAACCCCGCCGTGATCGATCGCGCGCTGCTCGCGCTCGAGGACTGGGCGCACAACGTGACGTTCGATCCAGAGGAGATCGCGAAGGAGCGCGGCGTCATCCTCGAAGAGTGGCGCCTCGGCCTCGGCGCGGGCGAGCGCATCTCGAACAAGCAGTTCCCGATGCTGCTCAAGGGCTCGCGCTACGCCGAGCGCCTGCCGATCGGCACGCCCGACATCATCCGCAACGCCAATCCGGCGCGCCTCAAGGAGTTCTACGCCGACTGGTATCGCCCCGACCTGATGGCCGTCGTGGTCGTCGGCGATTTCGACAAGGCCGCGATGGAGGAGCGCATCAAGGCGCACTTCGGCTCCATTCAGACGACGCTGTCGCCGAAGCCACGGCCCGAGTACACCGTGCCGGATCAACCGGGCACGGTCTACGCGACCATCACCGATCCCGAGGCCACCAGCACCAGGATCGACATATCCGCGCGCATGGCGGCTCGCCGCTTCGCGACCATCAGCGAGTACCGGCGATCGATCGTCGAGCGCCTGTTCAGCGCGATGATGTCCGCCCGCCTGGACGAGGTTGCGAACTCGCCGAACGCGCCGTTCCTGCGCGCCGAGACCGATCGCGGCCTCTTCGTCCGGACGGCGGAGGTGACGACGCTCGTCGCGATCGTGCCTCCCGGCGGCGTCGAGCGCGGGCTGAACGCGCTCTTCACCGAAATCACCCGCGCCGCGCGCTTCGGCTTTACCGCGACCGAGCTCACTCGCGAGAAGCTGAACACCCAGCGCTACCTGCAGACCGCGGTCACCGAGAAGGACAAGAGTCCGTCCGGCCCGCTGGCCGAGGAGTTCGTGCGCAACTTCATCCACGCCGAGCCGATTCCCGGCATCGTCTACGAATTCGGCCTCAGCCAGCGGTTCACGCCGGAGATCACGCTCGCCGAGGTGAACGCGCTGGCGAAGGAATGGGTGCCGGATCGCAACCGGCTCGTCGTCGTCAGCGCGCCCGAGGCCGATCGGGCGACGCTGCCGACCGACGCGCGGATCACGGCGGTGATCAAGGCCGCGGAGACGGCGACGACGACCGCGTATGTCGACACGGTCTCGACGCAGCCGCTGCTCGCCCGGCTGCCGGCCGCGGGCGCGGTCGCGAGGACGACCATGAACGACGCGCTCGGGATTACCGAGTGGCAGTTGGCCAACGGCGCGCGCGTCGTGCTGAAGCCGACGACCTACAAGCAGGACGAGATTCTGTTCCGCGCCATCAGCCCGGGCGGGACCTCGCTCGCGAGCGACGCGGACTTCATTCCCGCCGCGACGGCGGCCGATGTCGTCGAACAGGGAGGCGTGGGCGCGTTCCGCAACATCGACCTGGAGAAGGTCCTGGCGGGCACGACGGCGTTCGTGCGCGCCGACATCGGCGCGACCGAGGAAGGGCTCGGCGGCGGATCGTCGAGCAAGGATCTCGAGACGATGTTCCAGCTGATCTACCTTCGGTTCACGGCGCCGCGCGCGGACCCGGTCGCCTTCGGCGTGCTGAAGGATCAGATCAAGGTGGCGGTCGCGAACCAGCGCTCGATGCCCGAGGCCGTGTTCGACGAGGCCGTGAGCGCCGCGCTGACGCAGAACCATCCGCGCGCGCAGCCGCTGACGGTGGCGCGCGTGGACCAGATGAATCTCGACAAGTCGCTGGCGTTCTACAAGGACCGCTTCGCCGACGCGAGCGATTTCGTCTTCGTGTTCGTCGGCAGCTTCGATGTCGCGAAGATGAAGCCGCTCGTCGAGCGCTACATCGGCAGCCTGCCGTCGCTGCGCCGCAACGAGACGGTGAAGGACGTCGGCATGCATCCGCCGGCCGACGTCGTCGACAGGCAGGTGACGGCCGGCATCGAGCCGCGTAGCCAGGTGAGCATCGTCTTCAGCGGGCCGTTCCAGGACGACGAGGAGCATCGCGTGATTGCCAGCGCGATGGCCGACACGCTCGGCGGCAACCTGCAGCGGACGCTGCGCGAGGACCTCGGCGGCACCTACGGCGTCAGCGTCGAGCCGAGCTACCAGAAGCGGCCGACGCAGGAATACCGGTTCACGATCAACTTCTCCTGCGACCCGGCGCGCACCGATGCCCTGGTCATGGCCGCGTTCCGGGTGATCGACCAGTTCAAGGCGTTCGGCCCGAGCCCGAGCCAGGCGGCCGACGCGCGTGCGGGCCTCGCGCGCGACTTCGAGACCAACAGCGAGCGGAACGACTACCTGCTGAATCGCATCCTGTTCAAGTACGAATACGGCGAGGACGTGAAAGACGTGTTCGACATGCGGTCGTACTACGACCAGGTCACGGTGGCCGCGACGCGCGATGCCGCGCGCATGTACCTGAACACGAATCGCTACGTCAAGGTGACGCTGCTGCCGCAAACGAAATGACCCCAGAGGTAGTCGAGCCTGGCGTCAAGGTGCGTCTGCCGCTCGTGGTCAACGGCGAGCGGGTCGAGACGCTCGTTGACGGGTACAAGACGCTCCTTGAAGTGCTGCGCGAAGACCTCCAGCTGACCGGGACCAAGCACGGGTGCGAGCTCGGGGAATGCGGCGCGTGCGCCGTGCTGGTCGACGGCGAGCCGACCCTCTCGTGCCTGCTGCTCGCCCTCGAGTGCGCAGGGCGCGACGTCGTCACCGTCGAAGGGCTGGTGTCGGACGGACGCCTCCATCCCCTGCAGGATGCGTTTGCGGATCTCGGCGCCGCCCAGTGTGGCTACTGCACGCCGGGCATTCTGGTCACCGCCAAGGCATTGCTCGATCGCGAGCCGCACCCAACGCGCGAGCGCATCCGCGAAGCGCTGTCGGGCAACCTGTGCCGGTGCACGGGGTACCTCCAGATCATCGAGGCCGTCGAAGCGGCGGCGGCCGTGGCCCCGCGCGCGACAAGAGGGCAGGCCCGGTGAGCGACGGCTCGCTGAGGGTGATTGGCGAGCCGCGGCGGCGCGTGGACGGCCGCGCAAAGGTCACCGGTCAGACCCGCTTCGCCGACGACATCGTCTTGCCGCGGATGCTGCACTGCAAGCTGCTGCGCTCCGCGCTTCCGCACGCCCGCATCGTGAGCGTCGATACCACGAAGGCCGAAGCGCTCGACGGCGTTCACCTCGTGCTGACCGGCGATGCATTTCCGATTGCGTACGGCGTGCTGCCGGTCAGCCATGACGAGCATGCCCTCTGCCGGGACAAGGTTCGCTTCGTCGGGGATCCGGTGGCCGCCGTGATCGCGGTGGACGAGGCGACCGCGTCCGAAGCGACCCAGCTCGTTCACGTCGAGTACGAACCGCTGCGGACGTTTGCAGGGCCGGAGGACAGCCTCGCGCATCCCGAGCCGCGCATCCACGAGTACGGCGACGAGGGGAACATCCACAAGCTCGTGGCGCTGCAGTTCGGCGACGTCGACGCAGCGCTCGCGGCAGCGGACCACGTGTTCGACGACACGTTCTTCTTCGAGGGCAGCACGCACCTCCCCATCGAGCAGCATGCCGCGGTCGGGCTCAAGGATCCGGACGGCAAGCTGGTCGTCTACTCGAGCACGCAGACGCCCCACTACGTGCACCGCGCGCTGGCGAAGTCGCTGGCGATGCCGGCGGCGCACATCCGGGTGATCGCGACGCCGAACGGCGGCGGCTTCGGCGGCAAGAGCGATCCGTTCAACCACGAGATCGTGGTCGCGAAGGCGGCGTGGCTGCTCGACCGGCCGGTGAAGATCTGCCTCACGAGGGAAGAGGTCTTCTATTGCCATCGCGGACGGCACCCGGTGCTGATGCGATTTCGCACGGGCGTCCGGAAGGACGGCACGCTGGCGGGCGTCGACCTGCAGACGCTGCTCGACGGCGGCGCGTACGGCTCGTACGGGGTGGCCAGCACGTTCTACACGGGCGCGCTGCAGACGGTGACGTACGACATCCCGCGCTACCGCTTTCGCGGCTGCCGTGTCTTCACGAACAAGCCGCCGTGCGGACCGAAACGCGGCCACGGCACGCCGCAGGCGCGCTTCGGCCAGGAAGTGCAGC
>Ga0209438_1000481_pt1 | contig 12223 bp, 9 predicted proteins | sample GraSoi_2013_20cm_FD_185825 | JGI IMG/M metagenome (GOLD analysis project Ga0209438, IMG submission 185825) | Grasslands soil microbial communities from the Angelo Coastal Reserve, California, USA - Sample 9_17_2013_20cm (SPAdes) (version 2) | ecosystem: Environmental > Terrestrial > Soil >...
ATAGAGAATACCCGCCGCAATCGGGATGCCGGCGGCGTTGTAGATGAACGCGAAGAACAGGTTCTGCCGGATGTTGCTCATGGTCGCCTGCGACAGCCGGCGCGCGCGAACGATGCCGCCCAGATCTCCCCCCAGAAGTGTTATGCCAGCACTCTCCATCGCAACATCGGTGCCGGTGCCCATCGCAATGCCGACTTCCGCCGCCGCCAACGCCGGCGCATCGTTGACGCCGTCTCCGGCCATGGCGACGACGCGCCCGGCCTTCTGCAGCTTGGCCACCACCGCACTCTTCTGGTCCGGAAGCACTTCCGCCTCGACGTCTGATATCCCGAGCTTTCGCGCCACCGCGTTCGCCGTGGTCCGGTTGTCCCCGGTCAGCATGATGACCTTGATGCCCTCCGCCGCCAGCGCCTTCAGGGCATCCGGGGTCGATGGCTTGACCGGGTCGGCGATGGCGAAGAGCCCGGCCAGCTTTCCGTCGACCGCGATATTGATGACGGTGGCGCCCTCGCCGCGCAGACGCTCACCTTGTTCTTCCAGGAACCGGGTTTCGATGCCGAGCGATGCCAGGAAGCTGGCATTGCCCAGAACAACGATTTTGCCGTCGACCTTGCCGGTGGCGCCCTTGCCGGTCGGCGAGTCGAACTCTTCGACCTTGCCCAAATCGAGATTGCGCTCCCTGGCGGCCCGCACGATCGCGTCAGCGAGTGGATGTTCGCTGGCGCGTTCGACGCTCGCCGCCAGCCGCAGAATATCGGCCTCCTGAAATCCGCCGGCAGCGACGATCGAGACCACCTTGGGCTTGCCCTCGGTCAGCGTTCCCGTCTTGTCGACCACCAGCGTGTCGATCTTTTCCATACGCTCCAGCGCTTCGGCATTCTTGATCAGCACGCCGGCCTGGGCGCCGCGTCCGACGCCCACCATGATCGACATCGGGGTGGCGAGGCCGAGCGCGCAGGGGCAGGCGATGATCAGCACGCTGACGGCGGCGACCAGGCCGAACGCCATCCGGGGTTCCGGGCCGAACATTGCCCAGGCGCCAAAGGCGACGTGTGCCACCACAATAACAGTCGGCACGAACCAGCCGGCGACCTGATCGGCCAGCCGCTGGATCGGTGCGCGCGAGCGTTGCGCCTCTGCCACCATCTTGACGATCTGCGAAAGCAGGGTATCGCGTCCGACCTTGTCGGCGCGCATCACGAAACTGCCGGATTGGTTGAGCGTGCCTGCGATCACCTTGCCGCCGCTCTCCTTGGTGACGGGCATGGATTCGCCGGTCACCAGCGATTCATCGAGCGCCGAGCGGCCTTCAAGGATGACGCCGTCGACCGGCACTTTTTCTCCAGGCCGGACGCGCAATTTGTCGCCAACCTTCAGGCTGTCGATCTCGACCTCATGGTCGGCGCCGTCATCATCGACAAGGCGGGCAGTCTTGGGCGCCAATTGCAACAGCGCCTTGATGGCGCCGGACGTGGCCTCGCGGGCACGCAACTCCAGAACCTGGCCCAGAAGAACGAGGACCGTGATCACCGCGGCGGCCTCGAAGTAGACCGAGACGGCGCCGCCGTGCCCGCGGAAGGTTGCCGGAAAAATACCGGGGGCGATGGTGCCGACCAGGCTGTAGCCATAGGCCACGCCGGTGCCCATCGCGATCAGGGTGAACATGTTGAGGTTGCGCGTGACCAGCGATTGCCAGCCGCGCACAAAGAAAGGCCAGCCCGCCCAGATCACAACGGGCGTGGCGAACACCAGCTGAATCCAGTTCGACAGCGTCTGATCGACCCAGCCGTGCCCGCCGACCAGGTGGCCGCCCATCTCCAGCACGACCGGCGGCACCGAGAGCACGAGGCCGATCCAGAACCGGCGCGTCATATCCGCGAGTTCGGGATTGGGAGGCGCATCGAGGCTCGCGACCTCGGGCTCCAGCGCCATGCCGCAGATCGGGCAGCTTCCGGGACCGACCTTTCGGATCTGCGGATGCATCGGGCAGGTGTAGATCGTGCCCTCCGGCGCGGCGGCTTTGGGTTTGCTGCTGTCGAGATATTTTTGCGGATCGGCGGCGAATTTGGTTTGGCAGCCGGCCGAGCAGAAATGAAAAGTCTCGCCGCGATGGTCGAACCGGTGCGGGCTGGCCGCGGGATCAACGTTCATCCCGCAGACGGGGTCGCGCACGCGCGCTTTGCCGTCGGGGCGATGGTCATGATGCCCGTGACCGGAGTGATCGTGGGTTCCACCGCAGCACCCGGAACCCTTTGCAGCGTCGACTGCGTCGGTTTCGGCCTTGGTCATCGCGTTCTCCGTCGTGCCACTTGCAACCCATACCCTGTAGGGGTATATAGGGCGGATGCGAAAAGACATCAAGACATCCTGCCAAAAACGCCTGAGCCGGATCGAAGGCCAGGTCCGCGGCCTGTCCAAGATGGTCGACGAGGATCGCTACTGCATCGACATCGTCACGCAGATATCGGCGGTTCGAGCCGCGCTCCGGCGGGTCGAGGAAGAGGTGCTGAAGGATCACGTGTCGCATTGCGTCGAACACGCGATCACCAGCGGCAACAAGACCGATCAGCGGGAAAAGATAGCGGAGCTGATGGCCGTGATTGGCCGGTCTGACAGGTAATCCGGGCCTAGCGCGGGTTTGTCAGCATTAATGCCGATCAATACCGGTCGGACGGAATCCATGATATGAAACGCCGGTCGCCTTGCTATTGCCACCAGCTTGCGAGAATCTAGCTCCGTGAACCGAAACTTTACCATGCGCCGGCTGCTCGCGATCTTCGTGATCGCCGGCCTTGCGTTGGCTCCGGTTTCCCGGCCTGCCATGGCGGAAATGTCTTCCGACGTGTCGATGCACGCGATGGCGGATAATATGTCCGCCTCGGAGATGACGGACGAGATGGCAGGCGACATGCCGTGCTGTCCGTCGAAGGCGCCAACGCCGGTCGGTTGCGACAAGTGCGTCTTCATGGCGGCCTGCACGTCCCTGGGCTTCGTCGGCATGTCGAGCGCCGTGGTCCATCTGTTTCTCACCGCTTCGGGCGACGTCGCTTCGCTGCAGAACGATTCATGGCCCGAGGGCCTCGGCCACCCACCTCCCGAACATCCGCCTCGAACTCTGGTCTGAACGGCGTCACGACGCCGTTCGCTGCCGCGCGGCTTGATCGCGCGGATCGACGCATGCCGCCTTGCGGCAGGACCATGACTTCAGAGGATCTCAAAATGAAGAGGCTTCACATCTCGCGCGCCCTCTGGGCAGCGCTGATCGGCATTGCCGTGGTCGGTTCAGCCGGCATCGCACGCGCCGACATCAAGGACTACAAATTCGAGCTCGTCGATCAGAGTGTTCAAGCCGGCCCCGACAAGGTTATTGCCGTACGGCTCATGAACACCAAGACCGGCAAGATCGTGCCGAACGCCGTTATCTTTGCGACCCGTCTCGATATGGCGCCGGACGGCATGCAGGAGATGGCCACCAAGGTCGCGTCGGTGCCGGGCGGCGAACCCGGCATCTACAAGTTCAAGGCCACATTCGGAATGGCGGGCCGGTGGCAGCTTTCGCTCGGCGCCAAGGTTCAAGGCGAGACCGGCACGGTCGAAAGCAAGCTTGTCATTACGGCGCAAAAGTGAAACGCGCCGTCCTCGCGAGCGTCGCCGTCGCCGCTGTGATAGCGGCGGCGGGTGGCGCATTTATCGGTGTTCGCGGGCACCTTCATTCGGCTGGTGAGTCAGCCGCGGCGCTTGTTGCGCCCGCGGCTGCGCAGACCAGCGACGATCCGGTCTACTATCAGGACCCTGACGGGCGCCCGTTCTATTCGCTGACGCCGAAGAAGACGGCGGACGGACGGGACTACCGGGCCGTGCCGGCCAGCGCGGATCTCAGCTTCGACGAAGCGCCGGCCGCTGCTCCCGCGACGACGGTGGCAGCTGACCGCAAGATCAAGTTCTACCGCAATCCGATGGGGCTGGCCGATACCTCGCCAACCCCGAAGAAGGATTCGATGGGGATGGACTACATCCCCGTTTACGAGGATGAGGACACCGACGATGGCGCCGTCAAGCTTTCTCCGGGAAAAATCCAGCGCACCGGCGTCAAATCCGAATCCGCAGCTCCGCGCGTGATCCGTACGGCAGTTCGAGTGCCGGGCACCATTCAACTCGACGAGCGCCGCATCTCGGTCATTTCGATGAGATCGGAAAGCTGGGTCCAAAGGATCGCCGATGTCACCACCGGCACCAGGGTCAGCAAAGGCCAACCCTTGATGGAAATCTATAGCCCGTTGGTTTCCTCGGCTTCCGCCGAATACATTGCCACCATTAATTCGAAGACCACGGGCGGCACCGGGCCTTACGGGCGCGGCTCGCGGCAGCGGTTGATGAATCTCGACGTTCCTGACGCAGCGATCGTCGCCATGGAAAAGAGCGGCTCGGTTCCGATCGCCATCCAGTGGCTGGCGCCGCGCGACGGCCTCGTGCTGGAGCGCAATGCGACCGAGGGGATGCGGGCGCAGCCCGGCGACGTGCTGTTCCGCGTCGCGGACACGTCCCTTGTCTGGGCACTCATTGACGTGGCAGAGCGCGATCTGGGCGCTCTCTCAGTCGGTCAGCCGGTCGTTATCCGGGCGCGCGGCCTTGCCGGCCGCGAGTTCACCGGAAACATCAATGTGATCTATCCGCAGCTGAACCGGGAGACGAGAACCGCCCGCGTCAGGGTTGAACTGGCCAATCCCGATGCCGCACTGCTTCCGGATATGTATGTGGACGCGGAGATCGACACCGGCAGTCCGCAGCCTGTGCTCGCGGTTCCGGAAAGCGCCATCCTCGATACCGGCAGCCGTCAGGCCGTATTCATCGAGAAGGGGCAGGGGCGCTTCGAGCCACGCGACGTGAAACTTGGCCACCGCGGCGGCGGCTATGTCGAAGTGCGCGAGGGCGTCGCCGAGGGAGAGCCCGTCGTCGTCTCGGCCAACTTCCTGATCGACGCCGAGAGCAATCTGAAGGCCGCTCTGAAGGGCTTCTCGGACGCGGGAGCACAGCAATGATCCCCCGCCTCATCGCCTGGTCGGCGCGCAATTTGCTGCTGGTGTTTTTCGGCGTCGGCTTCGCCGCCGCTGCCGGAATCTATGCGCTCGCGCATCTGCCGCTCGACGCAATCCCCGATCTCTCCGACACCCAGGTCATCGTCTACACGGAATATCCGGGTCAGGCACCGCAGGTGATCGAGGATCAGGTCACCTATCCGCTGACGACGGCAATGCTCACCGTGCCGCGATCGAAGGTGGTGCGGGGATTTTCGTTCTTCGGCGTTTCGTTCGTCTACGTCATCTTCGAGGACGGCACCGACATCTACTGGGCCCGTTCGCGGGTGCTTGAATTCCTCAACGGCGCGGCGTCCCGCTTGCCGGCCGGCGTCACGCCGACGATGGGTCCGGACGCCAGCGGCGTCGGATGGGTCTACCAATACGCCGTGATCTCAAAAGAGTTGAATCTATCGGACACCCGGGCGATCCAGGATTGGAACCTGAAATTCGCCCTTGCCAAGGCGGAGGGCGTTGCCGAGGTCGCAAGCGTCGGCGGCTTCGTCCGCCAGTACAACGTCATCCTCGATCCGCAGCGGATGCGCGATCTAGGCATCACCATGCCAAAAATGCGCGATGCGATCCGCGCCAGCAATGCGGATGTCGGCGGCCGCACCGTCGAGCTCTCGGAGTTCGAGTATGTCATCCGCGGCAAGGGTTATCTCAAGGGCATCAACGATCTCGGCAACATCGTGCTGAAGACCAGCAACGGCACGCCGGTCCTGCTGCGCGACATCGCCCGCGTCGAATTGGGTCCGGATGAGCGGCGCGGCATTACTGAATTGAACGGAGAGGGCGAGGTCGCCAGCGGCATCGTGCTGCAACGCTTCGGCGTCAACGCGCTCGATGTGATCGACAACGTGAAAAAGCGATTCAAGGAAATCGCCAGCAGTCTGCCGAACTCGGTTGAAATCGTCCCGGTCTATGATCGCTCCAACCTGATCAACGCGGCGATTGAAACCCTCAAGCACACGCTGCTCGAGGAAAGCGTCGTGGTGGCGCTGGTCTGCATCGTCTTCCTGCTGCATTTCCGCAGCGCGCTGGTGGCGATCATCATGCTGCCGGTCGGTATATTGATGGCGTTCGGAACCATGAAGCTGTTAGGTCTCGGCGCCAACATCATGAGCCTTGGCGGCATTGCCATCGCCATCGGCGCCATGATCGATGCCGCCATCGTCATGATCGAAAATGCCCACAAGCATCTTGAGCGGGCTGAACCGGGGCGCTCGCGGGTCGAGGTCCTGATTGAAGCTGCCTCCGAAGTCGGGCCGGCGCTGTTTTTCAGCCTGCTGATCATCACCGTCTCGTTCATGCCGATCTTCACCCTGGAATCGCAGGAGGGACGGCTGTTCAGTCCGCTGGCGTTCACCAAGACCTTTTCGATGGCTGCGGCGGCCTTGCTGTCGGTCACGCTGGTGCCGGCGCTGATGATCGTCTGCGTCCGCGGCCGGATCGTCCCGGAGCACAAGAATCCGATCAACCGTTTTCTGATCTGGGTCTATCGGCCGGTGATCGCGGGCGTGATGCGCGCCAAGGTGCTGACGATCTTTGCTGCGCTGGCCATTCTCGCGGTCACGGTCTGGCCCGCGCGACAGTTGGGCAGCGAGTTCATGCCGAGCCTGAACGAAGGCACGCTGCTCTACATGCCGACGACATTGCCCGGCATTTCGGTGACCAAGGCGGCCGAATTATTGCAGATACAGGACAAGATTATTCGCTCGTTTCAAGAGGTTGCATCGGTTTACGGCAAGGCCGGTCGTGCCTTGACCGCTACCGATCCCGCACCTTCGGAAATGTTCGAAACAATTGTCAACCTGAAGCCGAAACGGGAATGGCGGCCCGGAGTCACGCTTGAGAGCCTGACCGCCGAGATGGACCGTGCACTGCAATTCCCAGGTGTTTCCAATGCCTGGACCATGCCGATCAAGGCGCGCATCGACATGCTGTCGACGGGTATCCGCACGCCCATCGGGGTCAAGGTGATCGGCACCGATCTGGTCGAGATCGACAAGCTTGCGAAACAGATCGAGCAGGTTCTCAAGGCCGTGCCGGGGACGTCGTCGGCCTATGCGGAACGCGCGCTCGGTGGCTACTATCTCGATGTGACGCCGGATCGCGCGGCCTTGGCCCGCTATGGCATCATGGTTCAGGACGTTCAGGACGTCATCGGCACCGCGCTCGGCGGCCAGACCGTAACCACGACGGTGGAAGGGCGCCAGCGGTTCAGCGTCAACATGCGCTATCCCCGCGATCTGCGCAGCAACGCCCAGGCCATCGCCAGCGATGTCCTGGTCCCGATGCCGAACGGCGGCGCGGTGCCGCTGGGAGAGGTGGCCAGGATCGCACCGTCGCGCGGCCCGACATCGATTCGCACCGAGAACGGACAGCTTGCCGTCTACATCTATGTCGATATTCGCGATCGCGATCTCGGCGGCTACGTCGCCGACGCGCAAGCTGCGGTGAAGGCAAGCATTCAGTTCCCGGCAGGCTCCTATGTCGCATGGAGCGGACAGTTCGAATACCTTGAGCGCGCGGCGGCGCGTCTGAAGATCGTGGTGCCGGTCACGCTGCTGATCATCTTTCTGCTGCTGTATCTCAACTTCCGCTCGTTCGCCGATACGATGATCGTCATGCTGTCGCTGCCATTCGCGCTGGTCGGAGGAATTTGGCTGATGTGGTGGCTCGGCTTCAATCTTTCAGTGGCCGTCGTGGTCGGGTTCATCGCACTCGCCGGCGTCGCAGCCGAAACCGGCGTAGTCATGCTCATGTACCTCAATCATGCCTTGGCGGAGATCAGAGCCCGGCGCGGGGCCGAAGGTCGCGAACTGACCCGACACGATCTTTATGCCGCCGTCATGGTAGGTGCCGTCGAACGGGTGCGGCCGAAGATGATGACGGTGGTTGCCATCATGGCCGGCCTGCTGCCGATCATGTGGAGTACCGGTACCGGCTCCGAAATCATGCAGCGGATTGCGGTCCCCATGATCGGCGGCATGATCTCCTCAACCTTGCTGACGTTGATTGTGATTCCGGCAATCTATGGATTGGTCAAGGAGAGAAGCCTGAGTTCCAGCCGCAGCGCTGGCGAGGCGCCGGACGTGAGGCGCGGGCAGGTCGAACCAAATACCGCACCGGCAGGTCAATGATGACAGGCGAAGACTAACCTGCAGGCAAAAGGGATCGAAGTCCATGGAGAGGAGAAACATGAAAAGCATGAAGGAAAATGTAGAGCGATGAAGGTCATCAAACCGCGGAAACCTGTCGAAGGGGAAAACAAAGTGCACACGACTCAACAACGGCGGCTCGGCCGATCCATCATATCGATCGTCCTGCTGGGCTGGGTGACCGCTGCCGCCGCTCACGAACAACACGGCGGATATTCGGCCGGCGAGCCCGGCAATCCCAGGAAACCGGCACGTGAGATCGTCGTGCTCTTGAACGAGATGGATTATTCACCGGCCGTCATCGAAGTGAAACGCGGCGAGCAGATCCACTTCGTTCTCCGCAACGTCGGCACCGAAGCGCACGAATTTCTGCTGGCCACGACCGCGGAAAATCTCAAGCACGCGGAAGCCATGAAGAAGAACCCGGATATGGAGCATGACGAGCCCAACGGCTTGCGTCTCGGCGCCAGGAAGTCCGGAGAGATTCTCTGGAAGTTCTCGAAAGCCGGAACGTTCGAATATTCGTGCCTGATTCCGACGCACCGCGAGTTCGGGATGATCGGCAAAGTCATCGTGAAGTAGTCGGCGGCGCAAGGCCTAACTTCAAGGAAAGGAATGCATCATGAAGATCAGGGCATATCTGGCGCTTGTCGCGGTTGTCGTGCTCGCGGCGTGCGGCATCGACGCGTTCGCGCAGGAGGCGATAAAGGCAAAGTGATGAGCTAAATGCCCTGACGCCGAAGACGGCCTACGCTGCGATCTCCGGCGTCCCCTCGCGCGGCTGGGCGCGGCGCTCCGGCGGGCGCAGTGGAACATATTCGACGACCATGAAATGCTCGGACACGGTGACGCGCTCGACCAGCGTCGCCGCGTCGGCAACCAATGTTACTTCTTCAGACGGAAGCGGCGCTTCTTGGTCAATCTCTTCAGGAACAAGCGGCGGCGATTCGATCGTCTCTGGAAACACCCCGAATTCGCCGGCTACCTCCTGGAGCGGCTTCTGCTTGTCGGCCCAGTGCAAGGCGGTGTAGTCGAAGCCTTGCACGATGGTGGGTTTGACGATTTCGAAATAGGGCGAGATGTCGAAATCGCGCGGCATGTACAGCGATGAATCGCGGATGTGCAGGATTTCGCGCCGGGCCTGCCGGCTGCCGGCGCGTGTGACCTTGGGTAGAATGGGGTAGCGCACGGCGTCGAACGCCTGCGCAATCAGCGCCGAGCAGATGATCTTGGTGGGATCGCCGGACCCGAATGCGATCATCCGCCGCCGCCAGCGCTGCGGTATCGGCAGCGGAAACAGAAAGCGCATCAGATCGAGGATGTTCTTGGTGTCGTAGCCGAAGCCGATCCGGTTGATGGCGTAGCGGCACACCGTGTGGCGGTCTTCGAACGACAGGCCGACCGGGCGGCACAACCGTGTGTGATATGGAAAATATTTCGACAGTGGCGCCGAAGTCACGCCCTCGCCGATATTGGCCTCGATCAGGACATGCGGCTCGCCGTCGGGCTCGACCGCGCCGTCGATCGGGCCGACAAAAAGCGCGGCATGCGACCACGTGGACTGGGTGAGGTACTTGATGATGCCGGAAACCCGGTTGTTGCCTTCGACCAGCATGACATCACCGGCCTCGATGACGCCGCGCAAATGCTCCGGGTCGCTCGGCGTGAACGGCTCATAGCCCGGTACTTCCTTCTGGAGGTAGTCCGCGATCAGCTTGCCGACGGTATCGAGCACTACGCCCATGACTTCTTTCCCCCAGGGGCCTTTCTGACCGCTTTTTCTGCTTCCTTATCATGGTCGAAAGCCGTTGCAATTTAGTTCATGCATCGGGCGGATCAATCATGATTGATTCACCATGATGGTTGCCGCCCACGCCCGGATGCGGCAAGTTCGCTAGAGCATGATCCGGAAAAGCATGCCCTCGGGCCACGACCCGATGGGTGGGTACCGGTTTTCCGAAAAGATCATGCTCAAACAAAAAGATAGAGCGGAATGACGATTCGAAGAAAAGTCATCCCGCTCTAGGCGTTCTCCCGTACTTCTCCTGTTCTTCAAAGTTCCGGAAACCATGGCATGACAATGACGCGCCGCGAGTTCCTGTCGGCGTCCGCGGCACTTGCAGTGGCACCGGCACTGGGTGCTGACGCATGGGGGGCGCCGCTGCCGCGCGAAGCCGACATTGTCGTGATCGGCGCAGGCGCCGCCGGCATAGCCGCGGCGCGCCGCATCAAGGCTGCCAACCGCAGGGTCATCGTGGTGGAGGCGACGGGCCAGATCGGAGGCCGCTGCCTCACCGACACCGCGACATTCGGTGTGCCGTTCGATCGCGGCGCGCGGTGGATGCACAATGCCGACACCAGCCCGATGGTCAAGCTCGCGCGCGGCGCGGGGCTCGACGTCTATCCGGCGCCGCCCGGCCAGAAGATCCGCGTCGGCCGCCGCAATGCACGCGCCGGGGAGATCGAGTATTTTCTCGCCGCCCTGGTGCGCGCCAACCGCGCCATCGACGATGCCTCGCGCGGCAAGGTTGACGTATCCTGCGCGTCCGCGCTGCCAAAGGACCTCGGCGATTGGGCGGGGACGGCGGAATTCATGCTGGGCGCCAATGCCACCGGCAAGGATCTGAAAGACATTTCCGCGATCGACAGGGCCCGCGCGCTGGAGCGCAACAACGCTCCGATTGCCTGCCGCCAGGGCCTCGGCACCTTGATCGCCAAGCTTGGCGAGCAGATCCCGCTTGCACTGTCGACGCCCGCCAGCCGCATCGCCTGGAGCGGTCGCGATGTCACGGTGGAGACGCCGGCCGGCCGGATCGCCGCGCGCGCCGCCATCATTACGGTGTCGAGCAATGTGCTGACCGCGGGCAATATCAAATTCACGCCGGATATTCCCAAGCGCCACCTCGATGCCGCGGCGAAATTGAGCCTCGGCAGCTACGATCACATCGCGCTGCAGCTGCCGGGCAATCCACTCGGGCTGGCGCGCGACGAAATCATCATCGAGCAGAGCAATTCCACCCGGACGGCGCTTCTGTTCGCCGATATTGGGTCGTCGTCGATGTGCTCGATTGATGTTGCAGGTTCGTTCGGCCGCGATCTTGCGGCCCAGGGCGAGCCGGCAATGGTCGCCTTCGCGGTGGAATGGCTGACCAAGCTGTTTGGCAGCGACGCAGTTGCTGCCGTCAAGAAATCGAGCGCGACCCGCTGGAATGCCGCGCCGTTTGCGCTCGGCGCGATGTCATCAGCCGCACCCGGCAGTCAGCCGTCGCGAAAAACCCTGACAGAGCCGATCGGCTGCATGTTCCTCGCCGGCGAGGCGACCCACGAGACGCTATGGGGGACGGTCGATGGGGCATGGGAAAGCGGCGAGCGCGCCGCGGAGGCGGCGCTGCGAAGGATCGGAGCGTTGAGGGATCCGGAACCCGCAGCGGCGCCGGCGCGCGCACCGAAGCAACGGCGGCGCGTCGCGGAATGATGGTGAGTTGATTCAGAACGCCGCTACACGGGTAGGGCCAGCTGCATCAGGTCCTTGGCGACGATGATGCGGCCGGAAAAATTCTTCTTCACGTCCTCGGTCCAGTTGTCGTCGGTGACGAGGGGATCGTCGCCCGGCACGAAGTGGCTGAGCACCAGCACCTTCACGCCGGCCGCGGCGGCGATGCGGCCGACGTCTTCGGTGGCGGTGTGGCTCTCGAGCAGATGCTTCTTCAGCGTGGCGCCGTTCTTGGTTTTGAGCACGAGGCGGTCGACCGCAGGCACGTAAAGGCATTCGTGCACCAGCACGTCGGCCCCCTTGGCAAATTCCGCCAGCTTCGGGTTGTAGGCGGTGTCGCTGGAAAACACGATGACCCCGTCCGGCGTCTCGAACTTGTAGGCGAAGTTGTCCGTGATCGGCGGATGCGGCGTGCGGAAGGCCGTCACCTTGACGTCTGATGTCTGCAGCACCACGCCGTCCTCATTGATATCCTTGGCAATCAGAAGCTT
>Ga0209438_1000482_pt1 | contig 12222 bp, 11 predicted proteins | sample GraSoi_2013_20cm_FD_185825 | JGI IMG/M metagenome (GOLD analysis project Ga0209438, IMG submission 185825) | Grasslands soil microbial communities from the Angelo Coastal Reserve, California, USA - Sample 9_17_2013_20cm (SPAdes) (version 2) | ecosystem: Environmental > Terrestrial > Soil >...
TTCGCGGCGCGCACGGGCGCCGACACCGCCGCCGGCCCCGTCCTTCGCGTCAGATACGGCAGGGTCCCGGTCTCCGCGAAAGAAAAGGGCTGCCGCGCGCCGGCGCGGGCGAGCGCGCGCGCGATCGCATAGCTGCCGAGCGTCCCCGGCGTGAGCAGGATGATCTGGCGCTCGTTCACGTGCGGCGCCAGGCTCTCGGCCAGGTCGTCGTGGCCGGTCGCGGGGATCGGCGCGATCACGATCTCGGCGCCCGCCAGCGCGTCGGCGAGATCCGTCGTCGCCCGCGCCAGGCGGGCGGTGCCGGCGCGCCCCTCGGAGGTGAGCACGATCGTGGGCTGCTGCGCCAGAGGTCCCAGCGCCTGTGGGGATCGCGCCCAGAGGCGAACCGCGTGACCGGCGAGGGCGAGGTCCGCCGCGGTCGTGAATCCGCCGTGGCTCGCGCCGAGGATCGCGACGTTCACGCGATGGCTCCGGTGGCGTGGAGCTCCGCGATCTTCACGTTCGTGTACTTGAGCACACGAGCCAGGATGTCGTTCGTGTGCTCGCCGAGCCGTGGCGGCGGCGTGACCTCGAGGCCCAGCGCGCCGTCGATCTTGACCGGCGAGCCGAGGGTCTGCGTCTTTCCGTGACGCGGATGATTCATCTCCACGACCATGCCGCGCTGGAGCACTTGCGGATCGGACAGCACGCGATCGACGCTGAGGATCGGCGTCGCCGGCACGTTCGCGCCCTGCAGACGCTCGAGCCACTCCCGGGTCGTGCGCGTGCGGAACGCGGCCTCGACGAGCGGCATCAGCACGTCGCGATGCAGCACCCGGTCGCGGTTGGTGGCGAATCGCAGATCGCGCTCCCACTCCGGATGCTCGACCGCGCGGCAGAAGAGCGGCCAGAACTTCTCGGCGAAGATCGCGACGATCAGGTGCCCGTCGCGAGTCTGCAGCGCCGAGTACGGCACGACCGAGGCGTGGCCGGAGCCGAGCGGAATCGGCACGCGCCCGTTCGTCCAGAAGTACTGCGCGATGTACGTGAGGAGCGAGACCTGACAGTCGAGCAGCGAGAGGTCGATGTGAGCGCCCTCGCCCGTCCGCTCGCGGCGGAACAGCGCGCCGGCGATTGAGAAGGCGCCGAACATGCCGCCGGCGAGATCCGCCATCGGCAAGCCCATCCGCACCGGCCGGCCGCCCGCCTCGCCGGTGACGGACATCGCGCCGCCCATCGCTTGCAGGGCGAGGTCGAACGCCGGCCAGTCGCGATAGGGCCCGTCCTGCCCGTAGGCCGAGACCGAGCAGACGATGATCCGTTGATTGAGCGACCAGAGCTTCGAGTACGCGAGGCCGAGCCGATCCATGATGCCCGGCCGGAAGTTCTCCCAGACGACGTCTGACTGCCGGACGAGGTCGTAGAACACCTCGCGGCCGCGGTCGCGCGCCAGATCGAGCGCGAGCGACTTCTTGTTGCGGTTGATCGCGAGGAAGTACGCCGACTCGCCGTCGGGCAAAAACGGCGGCCCCATGATCCGCATCGGGTCGCCGCCGTCGGGATCCTCGATCTTGATCACCTCGGCGCCCATGTCGGCGAGCAGCATGGAGCCGTACGGCCCCGCCAGCATCCGTGAGAGATCCAGCACGCGAACGCCTTCGAAGAGCTTCATATCGACTCCTACCGCGGAGGGCGGCCGCCCGCTGAATGGACACGAGCACACGGTCGGAGGTGATCGGCAGCTCGGTGAATCGCTCACCGATCGCGTCCTTGATCGCGTTGCGAACGGCGGCGGCGACGGGAATCACGCCGGACTCGCCCAGGCCCTTGGCCCCGAAGGGCCCCTCGGCGTCGACGGATTCGATCAGCCGCACGACGATCTCGGGCATGTCGCCGGCCTTGAACACCGCATAGTCCATGAACGTCTGGCTCAGCACCTGGCCCTGCTCCACGACGAGCTTCTCGGAGAGGGCATAGCCGAGCCCCATGTGGATGCCCCCGTGCACCTGGCCCTCGGCGGCGGCCGGATTCAGCGCCCGGCCGACGTCGTGCGCGGACACGATCTTGCGGACGGCGACTCGCCCCGTCTCGGGATCGACGTCGACGAGCACCGCCTGAAACGCCGAGGTGTAGGCGGCCGACACGTTGCCCTGCAGATCCTTGTCGAGCATCGTGGTCGGCGGATCGTAGAACGCCTCCGCCAGCAGCATGCGCCCGCCACCGCGGAAATGTCCCGCGCGCGCGATGGTCTCGTACTGGAGCCGGCGCGCCGGCTCGCGCTTGACGACGACCCACCCGCCCTGCACGCCGAGCGCACCCGCCGGCTCGCCGAACTGCTCGGCCGCCATCTCCAGGAGCTGCGCCTTCACCTTCTCGGCGGCCAGGCGCGCGGCGTTGCCGGCCACGAACGTCGTCCGGCTCGCGTGGGTGCCGACGTCCCACGGTCTGACGTTCGTGTCGGAGTTGACGACGTCGACGCGCTCGAGCGGCACCCCGAGCGTCTCGGCGACGATCATGGCGAGCACGGTCTCCGAGCCCTGGCCGATCTCGCTCGCCCCGGTGATGAGCGTCACCTTGCCGAAGTCGTCGAGCTTCACGATGGCGCCGCACCCGTCCGAGCGGTAGATGCGCGCGCCGCCGCCGACGTGGAACATGCCGGCATAACCGATGCCGCGCTTCCAGCCGGGGATCGGCGGCGGCGGGCTCTTCGTGATTTCGTCCGCGGCCGTGTCGAGGCACTCGTGCATCGCGAACGACGTGAGCACGAATCCCTGCGGGTTGACGTCGCCGGGCTCGGACGCGTTCAGCCGCCTGAGCTCGAGCCGGTCGATGCCCAGCCGGTCGGCCAGGTCGTCCATCTGCGCCTCGACCGCGAACGTGGACTCGGGGTTGCCGTAGCCACGCATCGAGCCCGAGTAGGGATTGTTCGTGTAGACGATCGTCGTGTCGAACCGCACGTTGGGCACGCGATAGAGCCCCGCGACCGTCGAGAGCATCACGTAGGGCGTCGTCGAGCCCCAGGACGTGTAGGCGCCGCTGTCGATCGTGACGTGCGCGTCACGGGCCAGGAGCCGCCCGTCGCGATCGGCCGCCGTGCGCAGCCGGATCGCGCAGGGCTCGCGCGTCGGACAGGCGATGAACTCTTCGATCCGATCGAACTCGATCTTCACCGGGCGCCGCGCCGCGCGGGCGAGCATCGCGGCGATGACGTCGATCGGGTAGATGTCAAGGCCCCGGCCGAAGTTTCCGCCGACCGGCGGCTGCAGGACCCGCACGCGATCGCCGCCGATGCCGAGCGCCTCGCCGAGGTCGCGCTGGTACAGGAACGGCACCTGGGTGGTCGACCACATCGTCAAGCCGCCGGACGGCTCCCAGTCGGCGATCGCGACCATCGTGCCGAGGCAGGCCGGCGTGACGAAGTTGAGCCGGTACGTGTCCTCGACCACTGCCGCGGCCCTGTCGAACGCCCGGTCGGCGTCGCCGTGGACGAACCGGAAACGGAGGTGGTGCGCGTTCGTCGCCAGCTCCTCGTGCACGATCGGCGCGCCCGGCTCGAGCGCGGCGACCGGATCGAAGACCGCCGGCAGCGGCGCATAGTCGGCGTCGATGAGCGCCAGCGCCTCCTCGGCGATCTCCGGTGTCTCGGCCGCGACCGCGGCCACCTCGTCGCGGATGCAGCGCACCTTGCCGCGCTTGAGCGCGAGCTGGTCCTTGGCGAAGCCGAACGGCCGCTGCTCCACGTCCTCACCGGTCAGCACCGCGAGCACGCCGGGCAGCGCGCGCGCCCGGCTCGTGTCGACGCGGACGATGCGCGCGTGCGGCAGCGGCGTCCGCAAGATTTTCCCGTGCAGGAGGCGCGGTAGCTCCACGTCGTGGAGGTAGCGCGTGCGGCCCGTGACCTTGTCCGGGCCGTCCCGCTTGGGGGTCGATTTGCCGACGACGTCGAACGGCTCGGCCATCGTCAGAACTTCACGGCTTCCTTGTGCTCGCCGAAGACGTCGCGCATGGCCTGGGCGATCTCGCCGAGCGTCGCGTACGCCTTCACCGCTTCCATGATCGGGTCCATCAGATTGTCTCGTCCGCGCGCCGCCTCGGCCACCCGCCGCAGCGCCGTCCGCGCCGCGCTGCCGTCCCGCTGGGCGCGGGTACGCTCGAGCTTGGCCAGCTGGGCCGCGTGCGCCTTGGAGTCGAAGGCGTAGAGCTCCACCTCGCGATCGGCCTCGGCGGGGACGTCGCCGACGTGGCAGTTGACCGCGACGCGCGGGATCTCGCCCGAGACGACCTTCTGCTCGTACAGGTACGCCTGGCGCGCCACCTCGGCCTGGATCGCGCCGGTCCGGACGGCCTCGACGATGCCGCCCATGCGCTCGACGCTCGCCAGCTCCTCCCCGATGCGCGTCTCCATCGCGTTGGTGAGGGACTCCACGTAGTACGAGCCGGCCAGCGGATCCACGGTATCGGCCGCGCCCGACTCCTCCGCGCAGATCTGCATCGTGCGCAGCGCGATCAGCTGAGCCTTGGGCGATGGGATCGTGTATGCCTCATCGTAGGTCGGCAGCGCCATCGTCTGTGCGCCCGAGAGCGACGCGGCCAGCGCGATGTACGCCCCGCGCACGATGTTGTTCTCGGGCTCCTGTACCGCGAACGCCGAGCCGCCGCCGCCGATGAGGCTCCGGAACATCCACGATTTCGGATTGGACGCGTGGAAGCGCTCGCGCAGCATACGCGCGTAGAGCCGCCGCCCCGCGCGGAACTTCGCGACCTCCTCGAAGATCTTTCCCCAGGCGGTGAAGTTGAACGAGATCCGCGGCGCGAAGTCGTCCACCGCCATGCCGCGCGCGAGCATCAGCTCGATGTAGGCGGCGGCGATCGCCAGACCGTACGCCATCTCCTGCGCGGTGGTGCACCCGGCCTCGCGGATGTGATACCCGCAGACGGACACGGGGTTGGAGCGCGGATAGTGGCGCGCCGAGAACTCGATGAGATCCGCGACGAGGCGCAGCGACGGATCGACCGGATAGATCCACGTGCCCCGGGCGATGAACTCTTTCAGGATGTCATTCTGCGGCGTGGTAACCACGCGCTCGGCCGCCACACCCTGCTTCTCGGCGACGGCGTAGTACATGGCGGTGATCGGCGCGGCCATGCCGTTGATCGTAAGCGACACGCTCACGCGGTCGAGCGGGATGCCGGCGAACGCCTCCTCCATGTCGGCGAGCGTGTCGATCGCCATCCCGACCCGGCCGACCTCGCCTTCCGCCTTGGGATCGTCGGAGTCGAGGCCGAGCTGCGTCGGCAGGTCAAAGGCGACGTTGAGCGCATCCTGCCCGTGCGCCATCAGGTACTTGAACCGGGAGTTGGTCTCCGCAGGAGTGCCGAAGCCGACGTACTGGCGCATCGTCCAGAGCCGGTCGCGGTACATGTGCTTGTGGATCCCGCGCGTGTACGGATACTCACCGGGCCGCCCGATGTCGCGGTCGAAGTCGACACCCGCGACGTCCGCGGGACCATAGACCGGTGCGATCGGGAAGCCGGCGTGCGCTTTGATCTCTTTCAATGTGTTCTCCTGGACCCTATCGCTCGGGAAAGTCGACCCACGGCGGAAATCAACGCGGCGGCTCCTTCTTGAACGCCTTCACGATGTCGGGGAGCGGCGTCCCCATCGGGAACACGTGGCGCACGCCCAGCTGCTTCAGCGCCTCGACGTCACGCGGAGGAATGATACCCCCGACGACCACCGCGATGTCGCCGGCGTCCTGGGTCCGCAGCCCGTCGATGATCCGGCGCGCCAGCAAGAGGTGGGCGCCCGAGAGCACCGAGAGACCAATGACGTCGACGTCCTCCTGGATCGCTTCCCGCACGATCTCGTCCGGTGTCCGCTTGAGTCCGGAGTAGACCACCTCGAATCCTGCGTCGCGGAGCGCGTGCGCTACGACCTTGGCGCCCCGATCGTGGCCGTCGAGCCCGGGCTTGGCGATCAGCACCTTCATGCCGGACGGAAGGCCGGCAGCCAGCGCGCGTTGCCGTTCGGGTCGTCGGCAACCCTGAGCGGCGACACGCGGACGGCCTGGCCGATCGCCACCTTCGCCGGCTCGGCGTCGACCACGATCGAGAACACGCGGAGGCCGTCGATCTTCACGATCGCGAAGACGCGCGGGCCCGCGAAGCCGCCGGGCAACCCCACCTCCTGAATCGTGAACGCGTGGATCGTGCCTTCACCCGACAGGTCGACCCAGTCGAACGCATCCGAGCCGCATTCACCACAGAACGCGCGCGGCGGCCAGGCCAGGCGCTTGCAGCCCGCGCACCGCGTCGTCGCCAGCCGCCCGGCGGCGAGCCGCGCGTAGAACTCGTGGAGCTTCGTGTGCTCCGCCGACTCAAGCGGAAACGGATCGGTGGCCCGGAAGTAGCTCACGTTGTCTCCCGCCGGCGCCGGAGCTGCCGAAGCAGGTCGCGCACCTTGGCGGTCTCGAATGCGTCGCGCCGATCGCCCGCGTAGTCAAAGAAGCCGCGCCCGGTCTTGGGGCCGAGTTCGTTGCGCGCGATTTTCTCCTCGACCAGACGCGCGGCGCGAAAGCGGTCGTCGCCGAACGCCTTGGCCAGGAACCCGCTCGCGCGGTGGAGGATGTCGACGCCGCCCCAGTCGATGAACTCGAAGATGCCGACCGTCGCGTAGCGAAACCCCATGCCGGCCTTGAAGGCGCGGTCGACGTCTTCGGCCGTCGCGACGCCCTCCTCGACCAGACGCACGGCCTCGTTCATCAGTAGGGCCTGCATCCGAGGTCCGATGAAGCCGGGCGAGTCCGCGCAGCGCACGGGAACCTTGCCGAGCTTCTCGAGGACGGCGATGGTCCGCTCGACGACCGTGCTCGCGGTCGCCTGTCCGGGTACAACCTCCACGAGCGGGATGATGTGCGCCGGGTTCAGCCAGTGGACGACGAGGAAGCGCTCAGGACCGCGGATGGCGTCGGCCATGTGCTTGGGCGAGATCGTGGAGCTGGTCGACGCGATGATCGTCTCGGGCGAGACGGCCGCCGAGACTCGCCCGAGAACGTCGCGCTTGAGGTCGACCAGCTCGGGCAGCGCTTCCTGCACGAACCCGCAGCCTTCGAGGCCTTCGAGCCCGGTCCGGTCGTCGATTCGGCCGAGCGCCGGCTCGATCTCGGCGCGCTGGATCACGCCCTCCTCGGTCATCAACGTGAGGTCTCGGCGGACCTCGCGGCGCGCATCGGCGAACACCGCGGCGGCGCCGCCGGCCGGACGAGTCTTGACGTCGACCAGGGACACGCGGCTGCCGCCCAGGGCGAAGGCGAGCGCGATCTGGCGGCCGATCCTTCCCGGCCCGAGGACCGCGACGTGCTTCATCGGCGCTCGCGGCCGTAGATCATGACGACATGCTCGCCCATTCCGCTGTTGTTGTGCGTGAGACCGACCGTTGCGTCCGGGACCTGGCGGGCGCCGGCCTCGCCGCGGAGCTGAACGAATACCTCGGCCGCCTGCGCGACGCCGGTGGCGCCGAGCGGATGTCCGCAGCCCATGAGTCCGCCGCGCGGGTTCACCACGACGTCGCCGCCGTAGTCGCTTCGACCGTCGGCGACGAAGGCGCCGGCCTCACCCTTGCGGCAGAACCCGAGCTCCTCGTACGCGATCAGCTCGGCGATCGCGAAGCAGTCGTGGACCTCGGCGACGTCGACGTCCTGCGCCCGCACTCCCGCCATCCCGTAGGCCGACTGCGCCGCGCGCGCGAGCGCCGGCCAGTGCGCGTAGTCCTCGTGAAGCGACGTCAGCTGGAACCCGTCGAGCGCCTGGCCGGTGCCGCGGATCCACACCGGGTGGTCGGTGAATTCGCGCGCGCGCTCCTCCGACGCGAGCAGCACCGCGGCCGCCCCGTCGGTGATCGGCGAGCACATGAAGAGCCGGAGCGGCGAGGAGATCATGCGCGAGCCGAGCACCTGCTCGAGCGTCGCGCCCCGCTGAAAATGCGCGTTGGGGTTCTTCGAGGCGTGCGTGTGGTTCTTCACGCCGACCATTGCGAGCTGCTCCTCGGTGGTCCCGTACTCCGCGATGTGGCGCTGCGCGGCCAGCGCGAAGCAGGGCGGCGCGGTGAGCCCGAACGAGGCCTCCCACTCGCGGTCGACACCCGTCCCCATGTTCAGGATCGCCTCGTCGCCGTTCGGCTGGTTCAGCTTCTCCACGCCGAGCACCATGACGAGATCCGCCAGTCCGGCGGCGATGAAGGCATAGGCATAGCGAATGCCGACCGTGCCCGAGGCGCACATGTGCTCGGTGCGCGCGCTCAAGGCGCTCGGCCTGATCCCGAGGGCCTCGGCGGCCATCGACGAGATGTGCGACTGGAACGCGGTCCGCTCCGGCATGACCGACCCGACGACGAGACCTTCGACGTCTTTGGGCTTGACCGCGGATACGCTGTCGAAGCACGCCTTGCCGGCCTCCCAGATCAGATCGCGATAGCTCGCCTTCCGAACTCCGAACTTCGAGACCCCCGCTCCGATCAGCGCGACGTTTCTCATGACCGCCTCTCAGATCCCCACCGACATCGGAGCTTCACCCGCGCCTCCGCATGAGCACGTTCTCCTCGTAGGTGCAGACCACCTCGCCGCGCTGATTCTTCACCACGACGTCGAAGGTCACGACGCCGCGGTCGCCCTTCGCGGACTCACGCGTCTGCTTGACCGTCATCTCGGTGTTGATGGTGTCGCCGAACTTCACCGGCGCGGTGAACCGCAGCCGGTCGAGCCCGAGGAGCGCCAGGGCCGTGCCCTCAAACCAGCCCGACAGGTTCTGCTGCCCGTTGGACACCGCGAGAGTCAGGATACCGTGAGCCACGCGGGCGCCGAACGGCGTTTGCGTGGCGAACACCTCGTCGGTGTGCAGCGGGTTGAAGTCGCCGGTCAGGCCCGCGAACCGCGAGACGTCGCCGCCCTCCACCGTGCGGCGGCCGGTCACCAGCACCTCGCCGACCTTGAAATCCTCGAGGAAGCGTCCGCGTGATTGCATCGTTCCTCCCTTCAGGGGGCTAGGTGTTCAGGCGAATGCCGGGCCCCGGTCCCAGTCGAGATCGCGCCCGATGATCACGCGCAAGATCTCGGAGGTGCCTCCTCCCGGCAGGAGGAAGCGCGCGTCCCGGAAGTAGCGCTGGACCGGATACTCCATCGCGAGCCCGTAGGAGGCGAAGATCCGGGCGGCTTCGTCCGTGATCTTGACCGCGGTCTCGGAGGCGAAGAGCTTCGCCATCGCCGCCTCCCGCGTGATGCTCCGCCCCGCGTCGAGCCGCGCTGCCGCCTGATAGGTCACGAGGATGGCCGCGTGGAGCGACGTCAGCATGTCGGCGAGCTTGAAGCCGATAGCCTGGTGCTCCACGATCGGCTTGCCGAATGCCGTCCGCTCGCGCGCATAGCCGAGCGCGGCGTGGTACGCGGCGCGGGCCAGCCCCACGGAGATCGCGGCGGTCATCACTCGGATCTCCGAGAGAATGGTGCCGATCTTCTCGACACCGCCCGTCTCGCCGCCCAGCAGGTGCTCGGCCGGAACCTCGACGTCTTCGAGGAGGATCTCGCCGGTCACCGAGCCGCGCACCGACATCTTCTCGATCGCCTTGCCGAGCGTGATCCCGCGCGTCGCCGAGCGGTCGAGCAGGAAGAGCGCGATGGACTTCATGCCGCGCTCGTCCGACGTCTTGGCGGCCACCGTCAACAGGTCGGCCACCGGCGCGCTGGTCACCCACGTCTTCGTGCCGCGCAGGACGTATCGGTCACCGCGGCGCTCGGCGCGCGTCGTGATGTTCGCGATGTCCGAGCCGGCGTTCGGCTCCGTGAGCGCGAAGGTCGCGATCAGATCACCCCGCAGGGCCGGAACCAGATAGCGCTGGCGGAGCGGCTCGGAGCCGTACTTGTAGACGAAATAGGTGCCCATCAGCGATTGCATCGCCGCCGCGGCCGCCACCGACAGAGAGCCGCGCGCCAGCTCCTCGGCGAAGAGACAGTACGTGACCATGTCGGCGTCGGCGCCGCCGTAGGCCTCGGGGTAGCGCAGCCCGAGATAGCCGAGCTCGCCGATGCGCTTGAACAGCTTGGTCGGGAACTCGGCGCGCTCGTCGATCGTCTCGGCCGCCGGCACCACCTCGGCGTCGACGAATCGCGCGACCGCCTTGCGGAAGTCTTCCTGCTCTTGGGTAAAGGCGATCATTGTAGCGGGGGCCTTGAGGCCGGCTTGGACCCGGGGTGGCCTGAGATAGGCGCGGCGAAGCTCCGCATGCCCGATCCCTTCGGTTGCGTCGTTCGACTCTGCTTCACGGTGACGGGCGCTCTGAGGCGGGCTCAGACCGGCTTCGTTCCGCGCGCAGGCGGCGGGTCGCGGCGTCGTCGACCGAGAGATCGGCGCCGGTTCCGGCGATCACGACGCCGTACTCGCGGCGGGCGGCCTCGATCGACACGTAGTCGTCGAGGACGTCGTCCAGCACGCGCCGTGGATCGCGCTCGAACGGATCGCCGTAGCCGCCGGCGCCCGACTGCTGGAACGAGACGACGTCGCCGTACGCGAACTCGCGCGACTGCTTACCGTGGACGATTTGCTCGCCCGGTCCGGGGTTGAGGACGGTGAGGCCCAGACGTCCGGGCCGGCCGCCGCCGAGACCGTACGGCGCGAACTTCTGGCGGTCGGACAGATTCGTCAGCTTGCCCTCGTCGCCGAGCAGCCGCAGGTCGCGCCGGACACCGCACCCGCCCCGGAATTTGCCGGCCCCGCCGGAATCGCCGATCAGCTCAAAGCGCTCGACCACGATCGGCTGATTGGCCTCCTGCGCCTCCACCGGGATGTTGGCGGCGTTGAACGCCCACGACATCGCCTCGCAGCCGTCCTTGGCGGCGCGCGCGCCCGTCCCCGACAGCACGAGCTCGTAGGCGACGAACCGCCGGCGGCGCGCGCGATCCCAGCCACCGAAGGTCGGGTTCGCCATGTGCGAGGCCGCCGCCGCCACGCGATCGGGTAGCGCGGGGGCGAGGGCGCCGAGCACCGACTCGAACGTGCGGTAGCAGATGATCGCGCGCGGTCCCCCGCCCGCGGGCGGCCGCGGATTCAGAAAGGACCCCTCCGGCGCCTTCACGGTAATCGGGCGCAACGCGCCCTCGTTCATCGGCCCCAGCGGGTCGGTGAGGCACTTCACCGCCGCGTACGAGTACGAGCGCGTGTAGTTGATGTAGGAGTTCATGCCCGACGCGGTCTGCGGGCTCGAGCCCTCGTAGTCGATGCTCATGCCGTCGCCGTCCACGGTGACCGTCACGGCGACGCGCAACGGCTCGGTGCCGGGGCCGCAGTCGTCCATGAAGTCCTCGAAGCGATAGACGCCGTCGGGGATCTTCTCGATGGCCGCGCGCATGCTGGCCTCGGTCCGCGCGATGATCTCGTCCATCCCGGCCAGGAGGGTCCCGCGCCCATACCGCGCCGCCAATTCTTGCAGTCTGAGCTCGCCGACGCGGAGCGCGCTTCGCTGGGCGCGCAGGTCGCCGAGGACCTTGTCAGGGGTGCGCGTATTTGCCGCGATGATCCCGACGATGCCCTCCTGCTCCTGGTATTCCTTCCAGACCTTGGTCGGCGGGATGCGCAGTCCTTCCTGGAAATAGTCGAAGATGCCTTCGACGCCCTGGCTGCCCGGCCGCTGACCGCCGACGTCCGTGTGGTGGAGGATGTTCACGGCGAATCCCACGAGCGCGCCGTCGTGGAACGCGGGTTGCGTGATGAAGAAGTCCGGCAGATGACCGGAGCCGAGGAGCGGATCGTTCAAGAGAACGGCGTCGCCCGGCCGCAAGGTCTCGACCGGATGCGCGGCGAGCGCGTTGCGCACCGCGAACGACATCGCGCCCATGTGGCCGGGCGAGTACGGCCCCTGCGCGACCATTCGCCCGATGGGATCGAAGACGGCGACCGAGAAGTCCTGGCCCTCACGCGCCTGCTCCGAATACGCGGTGCGGTGCACCGTCGTGCCGATCTCGACGGCGATCGACTGGAGCGCGCCCCAGATGACGCCGAGCGTGATCGGGTCGATCGCGCTCACGCCGGCCTCGTCTCGGCGATCAGGCTGGCGTACGCGTCCACCGTCGCGGTCACGCCCGGAGGCAGGACCGTCGTCGACTCGCGTTCCTCCACGATCGCCGGTCCGGTGAGCGACGTCCCGGCCGGGAGCTGGTAGCGGTCGTACACCGGCGTGTCCGCGTAGCCCCGGGCCTC
>Ga0209438_1000485_pt1 | contig 12187 bp, 11 predicted proteins | sample GraSoi_2013_20cm_FD_185825 | JGI IMG/M metagenome (GOLD analysis project Ga0209438, IMG submission 185825) | Grasslands soil microbial communities from the Angelo Coastal Reserve, California, USA - Sample 9_17_2013_20cm (SPAdes) (version 2) | ecosystem: Environmental > Terrestrial > Soil >...
GACGGCGACCCGCCGGTCGAGGCGCACGTCTTCTACGACCACGCGGTGGAGGCGCTGAGCGGTCTCCTGAGTGACATCACCGCGGCCGGCGTCGCCTTCGCGGTGGACCTGCGCTTGCGCCCCGGCTCGAAGGGCAGCGGCTTCGCCGCCAGCGACGACGCGCTCGAGCGCTACTACCGCGAGTGGGCGGACCCGTGGGAGCGCCAGACGCTCACCCGCGCCCGGCTGGTGGGCGGCGATCCGCGCCTCGGCCGCGCGGTGCGACGCCGCATCCGCGGGCTGCTCTACGGGTCCGAGGCGCCGCCGCCCGATCTCAAGGAGATGCGCGCCCTCCGCGAGCGCATGGAGCGCGAGCTCGGCAAGGAGACGCCCGGCCGCTTCCACGTGAAGTTCGGGCGTGGCGGGCTCGTCGACGTGGAGTTCATCACCCAGGCCGTGCAGATGCGCCACGGGGCTCGACATCCGGGGCTCCGCCGCGCCAACACGCTCCACGCCATCCGCGAGATCGCGGCGGCCGGGCTGCTCCCCGCGGACGACTGCGCCACGCTCGCCGAGCAGTATCGCTTCCTGCGTCGCGTGTCGCTCGGCCTCCGGCTCTTTGGCACGCGGCCGGGCGATACGCTGGAGCTGGCGGGCCCGAATCCGGCGCGGCTCGCCAAGACCCTCGACTATCCGTCGCGGAAGGACTTCCTGGAGGACTACCGCCGCCGCGCCGCGTGGGTGCGGGCGCTCTACGATCGCGTCGTGCCGAAGTGAGCCGGCGTGTCAGGCGCCCGGCTCGCGCGTGATGCGCGCGCCGAGGGAGCGCAGACGCTCGTCGATCCGCTCGTAGCCGCGATCCACCTGGTGCGCGTTCATGATCGACGAGGTCCCGCCCGCGCAGAGCGCCGCGCCGAAGACCATCGGGGCGCCCGCAGCTCGGTGGGGCCGACCACCACCGCCCGATGCGGATCGACTGGGCCGCCTCTCGCCATGAGGCGTCCGGGTTGCGCGGCACGCTATGCTGGGCGTTGGATGTGATTCAGGACGCAGCAGCTCTCGAAAGGAGACACGACAATGCCCACAAGCACGATCCGACTTCACCGAGTCCTCCGCGCGACGCCGGAGCGGGTCTATCGAGGGTTCCTGGATGCCGACGCCATGGTGAAGTGGCTGCCGCCGAACGGCTTCACGGCCAAGGTCCACCACATGGATGCCAAGGTCGGCGGGACATTCCGAATGTCATTCACCAACTTCTCCACGGGCCAGAGCCACTCCTTCGGCGGCGAGTATCTGGAACTGACGCCACACGAGAGAATTCGCTACACCGACAAGTTCGAGGACCCGAATCTGGCGGGCGAGCCGGACCTCATTCCGGCCGAGGCGTGCTATCTCGGGTGGCAAGAGTCGCTCACCCTCCTTGCCAAGCTCGTCGAGGCCGAGATTCCCGGGTAGCCCAGTAACCCTAACTCTCACGTGACCGACCGCCCGGGGATGCCAGGGCGACACGCGGCATGGAGGGAATATCGGGAACCTGCTGGTCCCGTGCTTCGCACTTCGGGCGTTCCTGCCCGGTACAAGATTCCATTCCACCACTAGTCGCCGACGGATCAGGCTGGTGCTAGCATCGTCGCGAACCCGCGATCACGCCACCTGGGAGGACCCCGCCATGGTGAGACTCCTGATCCTGATCGTGGCCCTGCCGCTCGCCCTGCTCGTCGCCCAGGATGCCCCGGCTCAGACGCAGTGCCCCGAGCTCCCCTTCTACATGCTCGTCCCCTTCAACTATCCGTGCCCGATCCACCCGCGTGTGTGCCGGACGGACTATGGGTATTGTCGCCTCCCGACCGGGGTGAGACCCGGCACGCCGTGTGCCTGCCAAGCGTCGAACGGGGCATGGTATCAGGGAATCGGCACCCGATAAGCGGCCGGGCCGGCTGCCGGCCCTGCTCGCCACGCGCCTCCGAGCCCTATCCGCGCAGCGTCGGGTCCAGCAGATCCCGCAGCCCGTCGCCCAGGAGGTTCAGCCCGAGAACCGTCACCATGATCGCGGCGCCGGACAGCCCGGAGATCCACGGCGCGTCTGCAGGAACGAGCCGGCCGTCGCTGATCACCGCGTCCCAGGTGACCGCGGGCGGCTGCACGCCCAGGCCGAGAAGGACCAGCGACGACTCGACCAGGATGGCGTCGGCCGCGCTGACCGTGATCATGACGAGCACGGGCGCCAGGGAGTTCGGAACGACGTGACGGGTCAGGATCCGTCAGTGCGTGCTCCCGAGCGCAACGGCGGCCAGGACGAACTCGCGCTCCCGCACCGTCAGGGTGACCGCGCGCTGCAGGCGGGCGATGATGACGGTCATGTTGCCTAACCTCTCGACTATCCGTGGCGGAAGGAGTTCCTGGAGGCCCATCGCCGCCGCACCGCGTGGGCGCGGGCGCTCTACGACCGCGTCGTGCCGAAGTGAGCCGCCGTGGTCAGGCGGCCGGCTCGCGGCTGATGCGCGCGCCGAGCGAGCGCAGGCGCTCGTCGATCCGCTCGTAGCCGCGGTCCACCTGGTGCGCGTTCATGATCGAGGACGTGCCGCGGGCGCAGAGCGCGGCGCCGATGAGGGCCATCCCGGCGCGGATGTCGGGGGAGACCATCGGGGCGCCCCGCAATTCGGTGGGGCCGACCACCACCGCGCGGTGCGGATCGCACAGCACGATCCGCGCGCCCATCGCGATCAGGCTGTCCACGAAGAAGAGGCGGCTCTCGAAGAGCTTCTCGTGGATGAGGACGGTTCCGCGGCTCTGGGTCGCCAGCACCAGCGCGAGCGAGGTCAGGTCCGCGGGGAAGCCGGGCCACGGGGCGTCGTCCACCTTCGGGATCGCCCCGTCGGCGTCGGCGGCGACCTGCAGCGCCTGCGGACCCGGAACCACCAGCGTGGTGCCGTCGAGCGTGGTCTCCACGCCCAGCCGCCGAAACGCGAGGCGGATCATGCGCAGGTCCGCCGGGATCACGTCGCGGATGCGCAGGTCGCCGCCGGTCATCGCGGCGAGCGCCACGAAGGAGCCGATCTCGATGTGGTCGGGGCCCAGGCGGTGCCGGCCCGGCGTGAGCTCCCGCACGCCCTCGATGCGGAGCTGGTTGGTGCCGATGCCGCTGATCCGCGCGCCGAGGGTGTTCAGGAAGCGGCACAGGCCCTGGACGTGCGGCTCGCTGGCCGCGTTCAGGATGACGGTCTCCCCCTCGGCCAGCACCGCCGCCATCACCGTGTTCTCGGTGCCGGTCACGCTCATCTCGTCGAGGAAGATCTCGGCGCCCCGGAAGCGGCCCGCGAGCGTCAGGTGCAGCGTGGGGCCCGCCGCGACCTTCGCGCCCAGCTCGCTCAACGCGAGCAGGTGGGTATCGAGCCGCCGCCGGCCGATCCGGTCGCCGCCGGGGGGCGGCAGCACGGCCTGCCCGGTCCGCGCGAGCAGGCCCGGCGCGAGGAGCACCGAGCCGCGGAGCTGCGACATCACGGCCGGATCGGGATCGCGGCCCTCGAGCGCGCTCGCGTCCAGGCGCACGGTGCCGTGGTCGTCCACGTCCACGCGCACCCCCAGGTGGCGCAGTCCCTCGAGCAGCGCGGTCACGTCCCGGATGCGGGGGACGTTGTCCACGACGACCTCCCCCGCGACGAGGAGGCAGGCCGCGAGGACGGGCAGGGCCTCGTTCTTGTTGCCCGCCGGCGTCACCGTCCCCCGCAGGGGATGGCCGCCCTCCACCAGGAATCGATCTCCGGTCACGTGAGCCTCCTCGTCAATACTAACCGAGCGTGCGGACATTAAAGGCACGGGAGAGGCGGCCGCCGGGAGGCCGGTGTATGATCCGGGCGAGCCCGCATGACCGAGCGTCTGTTCATCCTGGATGGCCCCGGCTTCCTCTTTCGCGCCTACCACGCGATTCCCTTTCTCTCCACCTCGAAGGGGGTGCCGAGCCACGCGGTCTTCGGCATGTCCACGATGCTGTGGAAGCTGCTGCGCGAGGACGATCCGGAATACTTCGCGGTCGCGTGGGACCCGCCCGGCCCGACGTTCCGGGAGGAGAAGTTCGCGGCCTACAAGGAGACGCGGGCGCCCACCCCCGACGATCTCCGCACCCAGATCCCGCTGGTCAAGACGCTCTTCGAGGCCTTGCGCCTGCCGCTGCTGGAGGTGCCCGGCTTCGAGGCCGACGACGTGCTCGGCACCGTCGTGGATCGCACCCGCGACCTGCCGATCGAGCTCGTCCTGGTCACCTCCGACAAGGACATGCTCCAGCTCGTGAGCCCGCGGGTGCGCGTGTTCTCGACCACCGGCCGGGGCGGGGACCGGGTGGTCTTCGACGAGGCCGCGGTGAAGGCCAAGTGGGGGGTGGAGCCCGAGCAGATCCCCGACATCCTGGCCCTGATGGGCGATTCCATCGACAACATCCCGGGCGTGCCCGGCGTGGGCGAGAAGACCGCGGCCAAGCTCATCGGCCAGTTCGGCGGCGTGGCGCGGCTCTACGAGAACCTCTCACTGGTGCCGGGGAAGCTGCGAGAGACGCTGGCCGCCAACCGCAAGCAGGCGCTGCTCTCCCGCGAACTGGCGACGGTCAGCACGCGGGTGCCCATCGCGGTGAATCTGGAGGCCTTCCGCCGCCGTGAGCCCGACTGGGACCGCCTGCGCGCGCTCTGGACCGAGCTCGAGTTCCACAGCCTGCTGCGTCAGGTGCCGGCCGAGCCCGCGCCCGCGGCGACCGGCGGCGACGTCCCGACCCTGGCGGACGCGGACGCGCTCGCGGGTTACCTGGCCCAGGTGCCGGCGGGCGACCCGCTCGCCGTCGAAGCCGTCGGCGACGGCGGCCCGCCGGACCCTGCGCTGACCGCGGTCGGGCTCTATCACGCGGCGGCCGGGCCCGCGGTGCTCGAGCTCGCGGCCTGGAAGAGCGCGGCGCCCGATCTAGGCGGCCGGACGCTGATCGGCCACGACGTGAAGCCGCTCGGCGAGTGGTGGCTGGCCCGCGGCGGGGCGCTGCCCGCGTGCGAGGACACCGCGGTGGCCGCCTACCTGCTGAACCCGGCGCGGACCAACTACAAGCTCGAGGAGGTCTGCGCGGAGCTACTCGGCCAGGGGCCGGGCATCGCGCGGCCCGGCACGCGGGCCCGCTGGATCTGGGACCTGTGGGCGATGCAGCCGCGCGCGCTCGAGGAAGTGGGCCTCCAGGCGCTCTACCAGGACATCGAGCGCCCGCTGATCGGTGTGCTCGCGCGCATGGAGCGGCACGGGATCCGGGTGGATCCGGACCGGCTCGGGGAGTTCTCCCGCGAGCTCGAGGTGCACCTCGAGCGGACGACGCGCGAGATCTTCACGCTGGCCGGCGAGGAGTTCAACATCGGGTCGCCCAAGCAGCTCGCCCACGTCCTGTTCGAGAAGCTCAAGCTGCCGCCGGTGAAGCGGACCAAGACCGGCTACTCCACCGACGCGGACGTGCTCGAGCAGCTGGCGCTCGGCCACGAGCTGCCCGCGCGCATCGTCGAGCACCGCACGCTCGCCAAGCTCAAGTCCACCTACGCGGACGCGCTGCCGACCTTGATCAACCCGGCGACCGGGCGCATCCACACCTCGTTCAACCAGCTCGTGGCCGCGACCGGCCGGCTCTCGTCGAGCAATCCGAACGTCCAGAACATCCCGGTGCGCACCGAGCTGGGGCGCCGCATCCGCGCCGCCTTCGTGCCCGCGCCGGGCTGGCGCTTCCTCGCCGCGGATTACTCGCAGATCGAGCTGCGCATCCTGGCCCACGTCTCGGGCGAGGAGAGCCTGATCGAGGCGTTCCGGCGCGGCGAGGACATCCACGCCCGCACCGCCTCGGAGGTCTTCGGCGTCGCGCTCGACGCGGTGACCCCCGAGCAGCGGGATATCGCCAAGACCACGAATTTCGCGGTGATCTACGGCGTCACCGCGTTCGGGCTCTCCCGCGGCCTCGACATGAGCACCAAGCAGGCGCAGGAGTTCCTCGACCGGTTCTTCACCCGGCATCCGAAGGTCAAGGCGTACCTGGCCCGCACCGTCGCCGAGGGCCGCGAGCGCGGCTTCGTCAGCACCCTGCTCGGGCGCCGGCGCTACCTGCCGGAGCTGCGCAGCGGCAACCCGAACCTGCGCGGCTTCGGCGAGCGCATGGCCACCAACGCGCCGATCCAGGGCACCGCCGCGGACCTGATCAAGATCGCGATGGTCCGGATGGCCCAGGAGCTGGACGCCCACCGGCTCGAGAGCCGGATGCTGCTGCAGGTGCACGACGAGCTGCTCTTCGAGGCGCCGCCCGCGGAGCTTCCGCGCCTGCAGGCGCTGGCCACCCTGGTCATGGAGTCCGCGCTCTCGCTCGACGTGCCGCTCAAGGTGGACGTGAAGACCGGCGCCGACTGGGCCGCGGTGTGAGGCGCTTCCTCCTCGTCGGCCTCACCGGCGGCATCGCCACCGGCAAGAGCACGGTCACCGGGCTGCTGGCCAGCCCGAGCGTGCGGGTGGTGGACGCCGACGCGCTCGCGCGCGAGGTGGTGGAGCCGGACACGCCGGCCCACGCCCAGATCGTGGCCGAGTTCGGCAAGGACATCCTGCAGCCCGACGGCCGGCTCGACCGCGCCCGCCTGGGCGAGATGGTCTTTCCCGATCCGGCCAAGCGAAAGTGGCTCGAGGAGATCACCCATCCCGCCATCCGCGCGCGCTTCGAGCGCATCATGGCCGACCTCGAGCGGCAGGGTTTCGACGGCCTCCTGATCTGGGATGCGGCCCTGCTCGTCGAGTCCGGCGGCCACAAGAAGATGGACAAGGTGGTGGTCGTGACCGCCGACCCGGCCATCCAGCTCCGGCGGCTGATCGCGCGCGACCGCTCCACCGAGGAGGCCGCGCGCGCCCGCACCGCGAGCCAGATGCCGCTCGGCGTGAAGGCCCAGGCGGGCGACTACGTCATCGACAACTCGGGGACCCACGAGGACACCGAGAAGCGCGTGCGCGAGGTCTACCGCGCTCTCCTCGAAGATCTGCGGCTCCAGCAGGCCCGGCGGTGAGCCCGCGCCGGAACGCGCGGGCCGCCGCGCCGCGCGCCCCGGTGTACCGCTCGCCCACGCGCGGCCGGACCCGCGCGCTCGGCCAGCACTTCCTGCGGGACCGGTCGGTGGTGGACCGTATCGTGGACCTGGTGGCGCCCACCGCGCGCGATCTCGTCGTCGAGATCGGCCCCGGGCGCGGCGCCCTCACCGAGACGCTGGCCGCTCGTGCCGGGCGGCTCCTCACGCTCGAGATCGACGCGGAGCTGGTCACGACGCTCCAGGCGCGCTTCGTCGCGTCGCCCCACGTGGAGGTGCGCCAGGCCGACGCCCGCCAGTTCGACTACCGGTCCCTGCGCGCGCACGCGCCCGAGCCCGCCGGCCGCGTGCTGGTGGTGGGCAACCTCCCGTACAGCGTGGGCAAGCCCATCCTGGCCGCCCTGGTCGAGGCCGCCCCCGCCATCGACGAGATGGCGCTCATGCTCCAGAAGGAAGTGGCCGAGCGGGTAGCGGCCGAGCCGGGCGGCAAGACCTACGGGGCACTCTCGGTGCTCACCCAGGTGTCGGTCGCGGCGCGCCTGGCCTTCTCGGTTCCGCCCGGCGCCTTCAGCCCGCCCCCCCAGGTGGATTCGGCGGTGCTCCACCTTGTCCCGCACCGTACGCCGCCCGTCCCGGTGGCCGATCCGGCCCGCTTCGCCGCGGTGGTGCGGGCCTCCTTCGGCCAGCGTCGCAAGAGCCTGGCGAACGCCCTGGCCGCCGGCCTGGGGCTCGGGACGGAGCGCGCCCGCCGGCTCGTCGAGGCCGCCTCGATCGACCCCGGCCGGCGCGCCGAGACCCTCTCGCTGGCCGAATTCGCCCGGCTCGCCGCCACGGCGGGCTAGCCCCTGTTCCTTGGGCCCGGCTAGGGCCCGGTGGTAGGATGAAAAATCCGCAATGAACACCACTTACAGGCCAGATCCCGTTCCGATCGACTCGCCCGGCGAACCCGCGCTCAGGTGCATTCCCCTGGGCGGCCTGGGCGAGATCGGGCTCAACATGATGCTGATCGAGTGCGGCCCCGACATCCTGGCGGTGGACTGCGGCCTGCTCTTCCCGGACGACGAGATGCCCGGCGTCGATTTCGCCATCCCGGACTTCGCGTACCTCCGCGATCGGCGCGACGCGTTTCGCGCGGTGGTGCTCACCCACGGCCACGAGGATCACATCGGGGCCCTGTCCTACCTGCTGCGGGAATTCCCGGTGCCGGTCTACGGCACGCCGCTGACCCTGGCGATCGCCAAGCACCGCCTCGCCGAGCACGGCGTGCTCGATCAGGCCGACCTGCGCGCCTACGCGCCGGGCGATCGCCTCGTGATCGGCGGCTTCACGGTGGAGCCGATCCGCGTGACGCACTCGATCGCCGACGGCATCGGCCTCGCGATCGAGACGCCGCTCGGCACCGTGGTCCACACCGGCGACTTCAAGCTCGACGCGCACCCGGTGGATCGCCGGCAGCCGGACTACTCGCGCTTCGCGGCGCTGGGCGAGCGCGGCGTGCTCGTGCTGTGCTCGGACTCGACCAATGTCGGCCGTCCGGGGCACACCGGCTCGGAGACCCTGGTGGGGGAGGCGCTCGCCGGCCGCTTCGCGGAGGCGCCCGGGCGCATCATCGTCGCCACGTTCGCCTCCCACATCCACCGCATCCAGCAGGTGCTCGACCTGGCCGCGCAGTGCCACCGCCACGTCGCGCTGCTCGGCAAGAGCATGATGACGAACGTGGCGGTCGCCCAGGAGATGGGCTATCTCACGGTGCCGGAGGGCCTGATCCTGCCGCTCGAGGAGCTGGCCGAGCTGCCCGCCCAGCGCCAGGTGATCGTCTCCACCGGCAGCCAGGGCGAGCCCAACTCGGCGCTCTCGCTGATCGCGGCGGGCGATCACAAGTACGTCCACGCGGGGCCGGGCGACCTGGTGATCTTCTCGTCGCGCGTGATCCCGGGCAACGAGCGCGTGATCGGCCGCGTGATCAACGCGCTCCTGCGCCGCGGCGCGGAGGTGCTCTGGGAGGACGTGGCCTTCGTCCACGTCTCCGGGCACGCGAGCCAGGAGGATCTCAAGCAGATGCTCGCGCTCACCCGGCCGCGCTACTTCGTGCCGGTGCACGGCGAGTTCCGACACCTGCTCCAGCACGCGCGGCTGGCCGAGGGCGTGGGGATCCCCAAGGACCGCATCTTCCTCATCGAGGACGGGCTCGGGCTCGAGGTCACCGCCTCCGGCACCCGGGTGCTCGGCGGCTACCCGGCCGGGCCCGTGCTGGTGGACGGCAAGGGCGTGGGTGACGTGGGTAGCGTGGTGCTTCGCGACCGCCAGCTCCTCGCCGAGGCGGGCATGCTGGTGATCGCGTTGACCATCGACCGCACCACCGGGTTGATCGTGGCGGGACCCGAGATCGTCTCGCGCGGGTTCGTATACATGAAGGAGGCGGATGCCCTGATGGAGGAGGTCAAGACCGCGGTGCGGGACGCCCTGGCCGCCCGGCGGGAGCCGGAGGCCTTCGACCGCGAGCTGGTGGGCGCCATGGTGCGCAGCGCGGCGCGGCGATTCATCAACCAGCGGTTCCAGCGCAAGCCGGTCGTGCTGCCCGTGATCCTGGAGGTCTGATGGCGGAGAAGGTGACGATCGAGAAGATCCTACCCCCCGGCCCGCGCGAGAGCGCCCGCGACGGGGCGCCCCGGCGCCGGGGCCCGCGGCAGGGGAAAGCCGAGCCCGGCCGCTGGGTACGCGAGGCCAAGGGCATTCTCGCCCTGGCCCTGGCCGGCTTCGGGTTCGTGGCGCTCTACGCCTACGATCCGATGGTGCACCCGCTCGACCAGTCGAGTCCGGTCGGCCCCGTCGGGGCCTGGCTCGGCTGGGGCTCCTTCCAGGCCTTCGGCTACGCGGGCTACCTGTTCCCGGTCCTGCTGGCGCTGTATGGCGTCTCGGCCTTCGTGCGGCCTCGCGTGGCCCACGGCTGGCAGGCCGGAGTCGGGCTCTTGATCCTGCTGGTGAGCGCCACCGGCGTCCTGGCTCGCGCGTCCGACACGCTGGCCGAGTACCGGCTGCACAAGGGAGGCGTGGTGGGCTGGGCGGTCTCCGAATCGCTCCGGGTCTCCATCGGCACGGCGGGCACCTGGATCGTCCTGCTCGCCCTGATCCCGGTCGGCGTGCTCTTCGTCACGCGTATCCCGTACAGCGTGCTCTCGCGCACGCTGCGGGCGCGCTTCGGGCGGCTGCGGCGTCCGGAGGGCAAGAAGAGCCTCCGGGGGAGCCCGGCGTCGGCGGACCTGCCCCTGATGGCCGCGGTGCCGCCGGGGGGCTGGCCGGCGACCGATCAGCCGGCCGCGCCGCCGCCCTTCGTGGTGAAGGAGCAGCCCAAGGTCAAGTCGGGGCTCACCGACAAGGGGCTCGCCTGGCAGGAGACGTTCGACTTCGGCAAGGGCGGCGCGGAGGCGTTCAAGCTGCCCGCGGTCGGCCTGCTCGCGGCGCCGCCGGCCTCATCGCTCCAGCGCACGCGCGAGGAGCTCGAGGGCAACGCGCAGACGCTCAAGAAGAAGCTCCACGACTTCGGGGTGGACGGCCACATCGTGCAGGCGAGTCCGGGCCCGGTGATCACGTCCTACGAGTTCGAGCCGGCGGCGGGCGTCAAGGTGAGCCAGGTGGTGAACCTGGCCGACGACCTGGCCCTCGCCATGAAAGTCGCGGCGGTGCGCATCATCGGGCCGATTCCCGGCCGCGGGACGGTGGCGGTCGAGGTGCCGAACCCGGAGACCGCGACCGTGTACCTGCGCGAGATCCTGGTGAGCCCGGAGTTCGTCTCGACCAAGAGCCGGCTGCCGCTGGCCCTCGGCAAGGACACCACCGGCAACCCGGTGGTCGCGGACCTGGCCGCGATGCCCCATCTGCTCATCGCGGGGTCCACCGGCAGCGGCAAGTCGGTCGGGCTCAACACCATGATCTGCTCGCTGCTCTACAAGGCCACGCCGGCCGACGTGCGCTTTCTCCTGATCGATCCGAAGCGCCTCGAGCTCGGCATCTACGAGAAGATCCCGCACCTGCTCGCGCCCGTCGTCACCGACGCGAAGGAAGCCTCGGCGCGGCTCAAGTGGATCGTGGGCAAGATGGACGCCCGCTACAAGCAGCTCCAGGCCAAGGCGGTCCGCAACATCGAGGGCTACAACAAGGAAGTGCCGCCGGACGAGCGGCTGCCCTACTGGGTGGTGGTGGTGGACGAGCTCGCCGACCTCATGATGGTCTCGGCCGGCGAGGTGCAGAACTCGTTGATCCGCCTCGCCCAGATCGCCCGCGCGGTCGGCATCCACCTGATCATCGCGACCCAGCGGCCGTCGGTGGACGTGGTGACCGGCCTGATCAAGGCCAACTTCCCGACGCGCATCGCCTTCCAGGTGGCGTCGAAGGTGGACTCGCGGACCGTGCTCGACGGCAACGGGGCCGAGCAGCTCCTGGGCCGCGGCGACATGATCTTCGTCCCGCCGGGCGCGAGCCGGCAGATGCGCGTGCACGGCGCCTGGGTCTCCGACAAGGAAGTGAAGGCGATGTGTGAATTCCTGCGCACCCAGGGCTCCGCGGTGTACGAGCACGTGGAGCTGCCCGCCGACGAGGCGGGCCCGGGCGGCGGGGGGGAGGACCGCGACGACATCTACTGGGACGCGGTGAACCTGGTGATCGCCCAGCGGGCCGCGTCCATCTCGTTCCTGCAGCGGCGGCTCGGCCTGGGCTATCCGAAGGCCGCGCGCTTCATCGACATGATGGAGCAGGACCGCGTCATCGGCCCCGGCAACGGCGCCAAGCCGCGCGAGATCCTGGTCGGGCCCGAGTATCTGCAAAAGAGACGCAGTGCGAGCTGAAGCCGAAGGCGAGGCGAGTAATATGAAGAGAGGAGCGCGCCAGAATATCCTCCCAAACCTCTGTCTGCTCGTCCTCCTCTTGCTCGCGCCGGTCCCGGCCGGGGCCCAGACCCTCGACGAGGTGGTCAACGGGGTCGAGGCGACCTACGGCAAGATCGTGGATCTCCGCGCCGAGTTCACCCAGACCGCGCGCAACAAGAGCCTCGGCCAGGACATCAAGGCCGAGGGCACCGTGCTGCTCAAGAAGGGCGGCAAGATGCGCTGGGACTACAAGAGCCCCGCACCGCAGCAGATCGTCTC
>Ga0209438_1000487_pt1 | contig 12162 bp, 9 predicted proteins | sample GraSoi_2013_20cm_FD_185825 | JGI IMG/M metagenome (GOLD analysis project Ga0209438, IMG submission 185825) | Grasslands soil microbial communities from the Angelo Coastal Reserve, California, USA - Sample 9_17_2013_20cm (SPAdes) (version 2) | ecosystem: Environmental > Terrestrial > Soil >...
CGTGCCGACGGCAGCCTGGTCATCGGTCCCGAGTCGCTCGCCCGCCGCACCGCGAGCCTCGAAGAGTTGCTGCGCGCTGGTCAGCGTTCCGGTGAATTCCGCCGCTTCAATACGCGCGTGATGGCGCTGACAATCATCCAGGCCATCGACGGCGTGCCTCCCTTGTTGGCGCGCGAGCCCAACCTTGACGTCAAGCTGTATGCGAAAGAGCTGGCAACAGTCTTCGCCCTCGCAACCCGGAAGCAATCCTCATGACGGCGCCGTCCCCTGCGCTGCGTGCCCAGCTTCGGCCCGTGATTGGCGCACAATGGATCAATCTCGGCCTTTGCCTCTCGCTCCTCTCGGTAGCCTTCGCGTTACGAGATAGCATTTCGCCGGCGGTCTGGGTCCGGTCGACGATCATCCTGATTGTGGGCCTGCTCATGTTGTGGTGCGGCAAGGAGATGCGCCGCGGCCGGCGCTGGGCCTATGTGCGCGCGAAGTGGATTGCGGTCCTCGGCACCATCGGCTTTGTCGGTGTCGCGGCGCTGCCCGGCCCATTTCCCGCCTGGATGCGCATCGAACAGGGCGCCCAAGCACTGGTGTTCTTGGCGCTCACCTGGATGCTGACGCGGCCCGCGCTCGCGTTGTTCTTCCCGCGCGTCAATGCCCGGATGATCCATACGGAAAAACCCATTCCCCTTTCCGACGCGAGCGCTCGTGATGCGAGCCTCGACTATCTGCGCGCCTTCATTGTCCTCCTGGTGCTACTGCATCATTCGGTGCTGGCATATGCGGTCGTGTGGCCTGCGCCACCGAGGACATTCACAATCTTGCCTGCGCCGATCGTTGATCCCCAACGTTGGGCCGGGTTCGACCTCCTTGTCATCTTTAACGACACCTTCTTCATGGCGCTCATGTTCCTGCTCTCAGGCCTCTTCGTCTGGCCAAGCCTCGAGCGCAAGGGAGGTGCAAGGTTCCTGCGCGATCGAATTTTACGACTAGGCGTCCCGTTCGCAGTCGCCGCGGGAATCCTGATGCCGCTCGCCTATTATCCATCTTATGCGGTAACTGGCGCCGATCCGGGCTTCCTCGCTTACTCCAGCGCGTGGCTATCGCTTGGCTCTTGGCCCAGCGGTCCCGCTTGGTTCATCTGGCTGCTATTCGTCTTCGACGCCGTCGCAGCCGGGCTTCATGAACTCCGGCGCCGCTGGAGGGCGAATACGCGGGCCCCGCGGTATCTCGGCGCGGATGGCCGTCCGCCGGCATTCGTTGCCGTGCTCCTCGTCATTTCAGCACTGGTCTATGTCCCAATGGAATTGGTCTTCGGCGCAGACAGTTGGGTCACGCTCGGTGCTTTTTCATTTCAGGCGAGCCGTCTGTTGCTCTATGCGACCTTCTTTCTGGTCGGTATCCAGATGGGCGCCGTTGGCACCCAGTCTGGCATTCTTGCGCGGAATGCCGGGCTGGCACGGCGATGGCCGATTTGGCTTTCAGCCGGGCTTGCCGCCTATGCGTTACGGCTCGCTGTCATCATAGCGCTCATCCTGCCGGTAGCTGCCGCTCATCGGCCCCTGCCTCTCACGCTGCGCCTTCTGAGTGACCTCACCCTCGTCCTGTGCTGCGGCACAATCAGCTTCGCGTTCATCGCACTCTTCCGTCGGTTCGCCATCGCGCATCACGCTGTCTTGGACAGCCTCAGCGCCAGTTCCTACGGCATGTATCTCATTCACTACCCCGTCGTCGTCTGGCTCCAGTTCGCGCTACTCGCGGTCGCGCCAGGCCCAATAACCAAGGGCGCCATTGTCTCCGTCGGCGCGGTCGCCCTGAGCTGGGGAATAGTGGTGGCACTCCGCCGCGTTCCGGCGATCGCGCGTGTACTCTGATTGATGCAAGCGTGGGAACTTTTGCGTCGCGTCGAGCCCAAGAGCCGGATATTGCCGCTGATGTCGCCTTTGACCATAGCGACCGTGCGCTACACTGGAAGAGCAGTCCATCAGCCTCATCAGTGAGTCGGTGGCTCTGGCGTGTGAACGAACTCTAGCTTCAGGCCATCAGGGTCTGCAAAAAACACCGCATAGTAGCCTTCGCGATAGTGGGGATAGTCCGTCGGCGGATCGAGCACTGTCGCTCCAATCTCGACGAGCAGCTTGTGTAGACGATCAACGTCAGCGCGCGAGTCAGCAACCCAGGCTAAGTGATGAAGTCCGCAGGAATAGCGATTATGGCGTCGATCGTCTCTTGCCACCCTGATGCCGACCGACGATGGGCAGTGCTGAGCGCCCATGTCCCAGTCAATCCAGGTCTCACCCTTGTGGCTCCGGCAATACCCAAGAAAACTCAGCACCGCATCATAGAAGGGGCCAGAACGCCCCAGATCCGAGACGGTGAGGTCGATATGGTGAACCCATCCGCGCATGATTGAGTCTCCCAGCGGGGGCCGATGACCTAATTGAGTCATCGTACAGCATTTTCCGTCAGGTACAGCGTATGCAGGTGGGCGGGAAAGTAGTCGAGGCGAAGTGTCCCACTGGCACAAATGAGAGATGCCGACTGCGTCGAGCAATGTCCGAGTTGGAGGGCAAAGCGGAAAACATGTGCTCGTACTGAGTTCTTCTCAGCTGACCCATTTCGAACTTGTTTCGAGCGGTTCCGCATTAACGGATGAGCAGAGGCGCGCCAATGTCATCGAAGTCGCCCACCGGTCCAGCCGGTCCTCCCCTCTGCGCCTGTTGCGCCATCGCGCAGACCTTCTTCTGCATAGCTTCGGTGTTCTTGTGACTGGCCTTGAGCTGGTCGGCGATTAGCGGCGGAAATCCGCATTTCGCTGGGTTGGCTTCGATATATTTTATCATCTTAGTTTCGGACTGACCGTAATTCCCGATCAACTTGCAGGTTTCGTCCGGCGGCGCGTGGCGCTCGCTCGCAGCCTTGATCAGCTTGCCGCGCGCCACCGCCTCTTCGCGCAAGGGGACGAATTCCTTCGTGCAGGCATCGTGCTCCGCAGGCACTGCCAAACTATCTTCGAGTGGACTGGCGGAAGAATTGTTTTCGCTGAAGCTCGCGGCGAGCAGCGCAACCGTCAACCTGCCCAAAATACGTTGCAACATTTGCGGCCTCCATGTTCCGCTCAAAAGCAAGCCGGTGGCGCAGATACGCTCGATTTCGCTTTTGGCGCGTCCAGCGCGAACCTGCGAACAACAGGTGCCGCTTATTCCGCGAAGACGAAACGCACAAATTTGTGATGCCGCACTCTCGCTGACGGTCCTGCTTGCTTTTGCAATTAGGCCAAAATAAAAAGTGCGTAGGGGAAGAGGCAGTCTCCCCTTGAGACTTCGGTCCAATGACTGCGCAACACTCGATAGATCGAGGCGACTTGCGCATGGACCAAAGCAACCCCTCCGTTTCATCAAGTGACCGTTACGCTTGGCTCAGCGCGGAGGTTTCCCCGATCGCTGTCCATGATCGCGAGCCGGCGCTCGACAAGAAGGCGAGCGTCAAGGGCCAAGCGTTCTCACGTTGCATTGGCAAACCAGACGCTGGTGCGTTCGTGCGACTGCGACTCGAGATAATTGTTGCGCTATTCTCCGCCGCCATTGGGGTCGCGGCCACTGCGAACGGGGTGGCGGCCCAGCCGGCGGAGACAACGCCGCTTCAACTTGAGGCCAAAATTCCTCTCGGTAATGTGCACGGGCGAATCGATCATATGGCGGTCGATTTGAAGCGGCAGCGGGTGTTCGTGGCCGAATTGGGCAATGATAGTATTGGCATCGTCGACCTTGCTAACCGTAAATTGCTGCACAGGATAGCGGGACTGAAGAGGCCACAAGGCGTCGGCTACGAACCTTCCGCCGACCTCCTTTACGTAGCCAACGCCGCCGACGGTTCGGTCCGGTTGTTTGAAGGAAACGAGTATAAGCCGGCAGGCCAGATCGAGCTCGGCAGCGACGCCGACAACGTTCGCGTCGACACTGCAGCCAATCGCCTGTTTATCGGCTATGGCAGCGGCGCATTGGCGATAATCGACGCGGCGACCCTTAGCAAAATTGGCGACGTTCCGCTTAAGGCGCATCCCGAAGGCTTTCAGATCGATCCGGACACCAGCCGGATTTTCGTCAACGTGCCCGAAGCTCACGGCATCGCCGTCGTCGACCGCTCCTCGCAAAAGCAAGTCGGCAAATGGCCGACACCCGGTCGCGGCGCAAATTTCCCGATGGCCGTCGACTCTGCTCGCCGCCAGCTTCTTGTGATCTTTCGTAACCCGGCCGAGCTCGGAGCCTTCTCCATGGCCGACGGCAAGCTCGTCGGGACAGCCGAGACCTGCGGTGATGCCGATGACCTGTTCGTCGACGCCAAGCGCGGACGCATCTACGTGAGTTGCGGAGCCGGATTTCTCGACGTTTTGGAAGCGAAAGGGATGGCCAACCCACGTATCGCCCACATACCGACAGCTTCCGGGGCGCGCACGTCGCTCTTTGTGCCTGAACTTGATCGACTGTTGCTCGCCGTACGGACAAGTACGGCCGAGCCGGCAGCCATCTGGGTGTTCCGACCGGTACCATAATTGCGAATGCCGAGACCCGACGCATGTTCGCAAGGCCTCCATTTCGAACACGGCAATTCCTGAAACGCTTCGTGTCAGGATCGTGCATCGCTTCGAGTGTGGCAGCATGGTCTGCTCCAACTTTCGCTTACCGTCCATTCGACGGCACCGACGCTGGGGTAGCCGCCTCGGGTGTAGTCGAGATCGAGTTGCAACCCGCCGGACGCCTGCACGATGAGACCGGAACCAAGCTTATCGCGCCGGCCACGGTCATCAACTATGGGTTCAGCGAAGGCTGGGAGCTAGTGCTGGAGGGACAGGGCAATTGGCCGTTGTCGCCGACAGGCCCTACCAGTCTTACGGCCGCGGGCGCATTCCTGAAACACGTTCTCCAGCCCGGCAGTCTACAGGATAAGACCGGGTCAAGCGTTGCGACGGAATTCGGCGTGTTGCTCCCCGACAGCACCAGCGGTTCTGGCGTCGGCGCCAGCTTAGCCGGCATCGTCTCGCAGCGGTGGGACTGGGGCACAATCCATCTGAATGCCGAGACGGCCCTCACCCGCGACCATCACGCCGACCTGTTTCTTGGCACCATAATCGAGGGACCGTCAAAATGGTCAGTACGGCCGGTTGCGGAATTTTTCGTCGAGAAGGAATTCGGCCAGTTCAACACGATATCCGCCTTGGTCGGCCTCATTTGGCAGCTGCGTGACGGTCTGAGCGTGGACGTCGGTCTACGGCACGCTCTCACCAATGGCCGCCCGGGAAACGAAGTGCGTGCGGGAGTGACGTATGGCTTTCCTCTTCGAGCACTCGACGCTCGCACCGCCCAGTACAGATAATTCCAACCTCGAGGTGTTCGCGTGGCCGCGTTGGGCTACCGGTCCTGGAACTCGCGGACTTCTGTGGCGAGCGCGCCCGATGGCGGAGCGCTGTGTCGTATCTGGGTCGAACTTTCGGAGTCCCTTCGCTGTCACAACAAGGAGTACAGATCATGTCGACGAGAGCGATCTCTCAAGCGGTCATTTGTTTCCTGGTGTTTGGCGTCTTCTCTCCTGCCTATGCCCTGACCCAGGAGGAGCTTGTGGCCAAGCTCGAATCCGCGGGTTATTCGCAAATTCGGGATATCAAATCCACCGCCGAAGGCACGGCCGTCAAAGCGATGAAGGACGGCAAGGAAGTATCCCTCGTTGTCGACAGTAGCGGTCAGATCAAAGAGCGGAAATAGAGAATGGCTCTCTCGTCGGTCCTGTCGAACATCGCAGCAAACGTGCCTCTGCCTCACAGCTCAAAGATTATCTGGACGGAAACTACAAAGCCGAGCCGTCGCTACCGTGGAATGTCCGTTCACGGCACTTTTCGGACCTCGCGCGATGTCCGAGTTGAGTCCGCAATGCGCGGCAAAGCAGACATTGGTTGGCCGTTCTGATCACGCCGCTGTCGCGCGGTTCTTGCTCGCGACAGCACTTCGCGTCTTGGCGGCGATGAAGTTGATACCCGCGGATTGCGGATGAAGATCAATTGCTGACGGGGCAGGGCCTTCACTCGCAAGAGAGCCTTTGCGCGCAAACAGCCCGGCGGGCAAATCAGTGTCGGCGGTTCGTGGCAAATTCAAACCGTCGGGAATGACGAAAACTGCGGGCAACCGCGCTCCGGCAAGAGCCCTACGGTACTGGACGAGCTTCCTGCGGCGGCAAGTAATTTGCCCGGCGGGCAAATGACTGATGTGCCTGTCCAGTCCCATTTGCAAAAATAATTTGCTTCTCGCCTGACCCAAATCAAATCTAGAACTCGCATCGTCCGGACTCGACCAAGGGGCGTTTCGGGTGCGAGATGCGGTGGACGCGGCAGCGTCAAGCGACGAAAGCAGGAACCCGATGGCACGCGTGCGCTGTATTACCGAAATGGGCATGGGCGTTGATGTTCACGGACGCGATGCCACCAAGGCGGCCAGGCGCGCGGTCTCGGACGCCATCCGCCACTCCAGCCTCGGGTTCGTCCGGATGCTGGGCAAGACGGCGAGCGACATGTTCGTCGATGTCACCATCGGCGTGCCGGATCCCGGCGCGGTCGACACGACAGCGGTCGCGAAAGAGCTGCCTTACGGAACGGTGACCGTGACCGCGGTCAAGGGCGGGCTCGAGATTCCAGCCGAGCAGGGTGGCGATGCCATTATCATCGCCAATGCTGCCGTGATTGTGAGCCTCGACGACGGTGTGCCTGGCTAGACACTCGCCCATCCGTCGTCCAAGCTGCCCGGCTCGGGCTGGGCGCGTGCGACCGTGCATTCGCATTCGGGCGCCCAGGGAGCGTCGTTGCCATGAAGCATCTTGCCAAACCTTTCCTTGTGTCCGCCGCGCTCTGCGTGGCAACCCTTTTGCCTGCGCACGCGGAGTTGGATGTTGCGCGTCTCAAGGCCGCGATCGAGGCATCCGTCGAAGCCGACTATCCAAGACTCGACGCGCTCTACAAGGATATCCACGCGCATCCGGAACTCGCCTTTGAGGAGGTGAAGACCGCAGCCAGGCTCGCCGCCGAGATGCGCGAGCTCCGTTTCGAGGTCACCGAAAAGGTCGGCAAGACCGGCCTGGTCGCCATCTACAGGAATGGCGATGGCCCCACCATCATGGTGCGCACCGAACTTGACGCGCTACCGATGGAAGAGAAAACCGGCCTTGCCTATGCAAGCCGCGACAAGACCATTTGGAACGGCGTCGAGAAATTTGTGGCGCATAGCTGCGGCCACGACATCCATATGGCGAGCTGGGTCGGAACGGCGAAGACACTGGTCGGCCTGAAGGACCAGTGGCAAGGCACCCTGATGTTCATCGCCCAACCAGCCGAGGAGACGGGGTCCGGCGCCAAGGCCATGCTGGCCGACGGCCTGTTTACACGATTCAAAAAACCCGATTTTGCATTTGCCTTGCATGACGGCGCCTTCGCCTACGGCACCATCAACTATCGCGTGGGCATCGGCTCGTCCAATTCCGATAGCCTCTTCGTCCGATTTCGTGGCCGCGGCGGTCACGGCGCGGCGCCGCAGGCGACCATCGATCCGGTGATGATCGCGGCGCGCTTCATAGTCGACGTGCAAAGCGTGATCAGCCGCGAAAAAGACCCGACCGAATTCGGTGTGGTCAGCATCGGCGCGATCCATGGCGGCACCGCCGAGAACATCATTCCCGACGAAGTGCTGGTGGCCGGAACCATTCGCACCTTCAAGCCGGAAGTGCGCGCCAAAATGCTGACGGGGATCGAGCGGACGGCCAAGGCCGTAGCCGCGATGTCAGATGCGCCGGCACCCGACATCAAGATCACCGAGGGTGCCAAGGCCGTGATGAACGATCCCGGGGTGGTCGCGACCGCCGAGAAGGTGCTGAAGGCAGCGTTTGGTGACAAGCTCAGGCCGTCGCCGCCGAGTACGCCGAGTGAGGATTTCTCCGAATTCATCAATACCGGGGTGCCGTCGATGTTTTTCCATATCGGCGTCTACGAGCCCGAGCGCGTGGCCGCGGCACGCGACGGATCCGGGCCGCAACTGCCTGCCAATCATTCGCCGCTGTTCGCTCCGGTGCCGAAGCCGACCATCGAAACCGGCATCGAGGCGATGACGCTCGCTGTCCTCAGCGCTTTCGATCAGCATGCCCGGGGCAAGTGAAAGATGCTCGTTTCCGGTCCATCGATGCACCCGCTCGATCGTCCAATCTGGAGTGCTCTGACGACCCGGCAGCAGGCGTTGGCGGAAGGTGGCGCACGGTGTTGCACAAGCGAATGTGATGTATCGCCGGAATGACCTAAGTGAAACCCGCAGAAATTTCTTGGGCAGAGATTTCTCAGGAAGCATGACGGCGAACGGGATATCGGACGCCCGACTATTGCCGTGGTCCGCGTCTGCTCTTAGCGTTGCGGGAGAAAATTCTTCCGAACGGGCTGTCCTGCCATGAAATCCACGCGCCGAAAGCCGAATCCCGCGACCAAGGAACCCAAGCTCTCGCGCACCCATGCGCCCGCCGATCTTTCGCCGGTGGATTGGCAGCGCGGCTTGCGCCGCCAGTTCGGCCGTGAGCAGGCCTTCGGGCTTGAAAATCTGGGCAGCGATCCGTTTTTCTCCGAATTTCGAGTAAGCAATCCCGTTTCGAAATCCGGCTATCGCGTGGCGATTCGGGGCTTGGGGCCAGGCGGCAATTTCTGTTCATGCCCCGATTATTCCACCAGCGAATTGGGCACTTGCAAGCACCTCGAATTCACGCTTGCCCGGCTGGAGAAAAAGCGCGGTGCGAGGGCGGCGTTTGCGCGCGGCTACCACCCCGCATTCTCCGAGTTGTATTTGCGCAATGACGGCAAACGCTGCGTGCATTTTCGCGCCGGAACGGATTGCCCGCCGACGGTGCGCGAGGCCGCTGCCGGTTTGTTCGACGCGGAACACAACGGGATGCTGCCACAGGAGCGCCTTGGCGAGCTGGAGCATTTCATGACCATGGTGTCGAAGTGCGGTCATGAGTTGCGTGCTTATGACGATACGCTCGATTTCGTCGCGGGAAGGCGGGACGCCGATCGGCGGGCCTCGATGCTCACGCAGTTGTTCCCACGCGATGCCGCCGATCCAAAGCTGCGGGCACTTCTGAAGGTACCGCTCTATCCCTATCAGGCCGAGGGCGCGCTGTTCGCGGTACGGGTCGGCCGGGCACTGATCGGCGACGATATGGGACTGGGCAAGACGATCCAGGCGATTGCCGCAACGGAAATACTGGCACGGCATTTTGGCGTCTCGAAAGTGCTGGTGGTCTGCCCGACCTCGCTCAAATACCAGTGGCAAAGCGAGATCATGCGCTTCTCGGGACGGCAGGGTAAAGATGCGGCGCGCGTCATCACCGGTGGCCGGGCGCAGCGGCAGAAGGATTACGCCCTGGGCGACTTCTGCAAGATCACAAACTACGAGAAGCTCAAGCCCGATCTCGACCTGATCGCCGCCTGGGCGCCCGAACTTGTCATCGTCGATGAAGCGCAACGGGTGAAAAACTGGAACACCATCGCGGCGCGCGCCTTGAAACGCATCGATAGCTCCTATGCGATCGTGCTGACCGGAACGCCCTTGGAAAACAAGCTGGAAGAACTGATTTCCATCGTCCAGTTCGTCGACCAGCACCGGCTGGGGCCGACCTGGAAGCTGCTGCACGAGCATCAGGTCAAGGACGAAGCCGGGCGCGTCACCGGTTATACTGGGCTGGAGAAGATCGGCCAAACGCTGGCGCCGATCATGATCCGCCGGCGCAAATCCGAGGTGTTGCGGCAACTGCCCAGCCGGACCGACCAGAACCTGCTGGTGCCGATGACCGAGATGCAAATGGACTACCATCGGGAAAACGCCGACGAGGTGGCGAAAATCGTCCACCGCTGGCGCAAGACCAAGTTTCTGTCGGACAAGGATCAGCGGCGGCTGATGATTGCCCTGCAGAACATGCGGATGTCGTGCAACAGCACCTATCTGCTGAACCAGGAAACCGACCATGGCGTCAAGGCCGACGAATTGGCGGCGCTGCTCGACGAATTGTTCGCCGAGCCTGAGGCCAAGGCGGTGGTGTTTTCGCAATGGACGCGGACCCACGACATCGTCATCCGCCGCCTCGAAGCGCGCGGGCTGGGCTATGTCAGCTTCCACGGCGGCGTGCCATCTGAAAAACGACCGGCGCTGGTCGAGCGGTTTCGCAACGACCCTGCCTGCCGCGTGTTCCTGTCCACCGATGCCGGCAGCACGGGCCTTAATCTGCAGCATGCGTCGACCGTGGTGAACATGGACTTGCCGTGGAACCCGGCGGTCCTCGAACAGCGCATCGCGCGCATCCATCGCATGGGCCAGACACGGCCGGTGCAGGTGATCAATTTCGTGGCAAAGGGCACCATCGAGGAGGGCATGCTGTCGGTGCTGGCGTTCAAACGCTCGCTGTCGGCCGGAATTCTCGACGGCGGCAGCGGCGAGATTTCGCTCGGCGGTTCGCGTCTCAACCGCTTCATGAAGGACGTAGAAAACGTCACTGGGAATATGGGTGAGGGCGAAGCCGTGACTCCGGCTGAGGAAGTGACGAATATCGTTACTGCTGATGACGCCGGATCCGTGGAAGATGTGAGTGTGGATGTAGACATTGGCGCTGGCGAGACCGCGATCGCGCGGACGGATGGGTCTGGCGCACCACCACGCGGTACAGGCCCCGATCCATGGCAAGCCCTGGTGCAGGTTGGTGCGCAGTTTATTGCCGCTCTGGCGGTCGCCAACGATCCCAATGCGGCGGCGCATCCATGGATTGAGCGCGATCCAGCCACCGGCGCCCAAAACCTCAAAATGCCGCTGCCGTCGCCGGAGGCCGCGAGGCAACTCGCCAATGTGCTTTCCGCGTTCGCGGACAGCTTGCGGGGCAAGATTGCGTAATGGACGACGGCGGCAGAACGAACGATCGCTTCAGTTGCCTGACCGATGATGCCGCGCGGCCGTTGCGGCCGACAGCAGAGGAATTGGGTGCCGTGCCTCGGTGAGTTGCGACGGCGGCGCGATCGCGCTCTGATCCCAATGCCATGTTGAATGTAGACACGTAATTGTTATTGTTTGTTCTGGAATTGTTATTGTTCTCGAATGGAGCGGCCGGCGGTCGCTATGAAAACCGGCCGCTCCACGGCTCTTATTTCTGCTCGCTCATCTCGGCCTGTGAGTTGAGCCGCCTCCCAACGCGCCGGGGCTGTTCGTCGATCCACTTCCAATGATCACGCCGCCGTTGTTGACGCCGCCATTGCCGCCATTAGCGCCTCCACCGATCACGCCGCCGTTGTTGACGCCGCCATTGCCGCCACTAGCGCCTCCACCGATCACGCCGCCATTAGTGACCTGAGCGGTATGGATGAATTGCACCAGGCTGGCCACGGCCGCTGACGCAAAATCAAAATAACGCAATTTTCTGACGGTTAACATCGGTGCTCCCTTTTTGAAAATGCTTGATCCTCCCCGATGGTCGACCAGCGAGAATGAAGCGCTAAGGCCGTGCCTGAAAGGGATCGGCCACGGCATTCTAAATAGACTCGCGGAACAACAGCGTCTTCCACCGTAAGGTGGACGGTTGCGCGATTTTCGTTTTTTGTTCATCAATCCTTGCGGCCAAAAACATTTTGGCTCCCAGGCGCAATGAAGATCATCGACCGTGTCAGTTCCCAGACGGCGATTTCGCGGGTATGATCGTCAACCTGATTGTTCGATAAAGCAAAAAGTTGATCGCAGCGAGCATGTGAATGCCCGACCTTTCCGCCTTTCCGATTACCGCGCGCTGGCCCGCAAAATATCCTGACCGCCTTCAGCTCTATTCGCTTCCGACGCCAAACGGCGTCAAGGTCTCGATCATGCTGGAGGAGATCGGGCTGCCGTACGAAGTGCATCTCGTCGATTTCAACAAGGACGACCAGAAGACGCCGGAATTCCTGTCGCTGAACCCGAACGGCAAGATCCCTGCGATCATCGATCCGAACGGGCCCGGCGGCAAGCCGCTCGGGTTGTTCGAATCCGGGGCGATCCTGCAATATCTCGCCGAGAAAACCGGAAAGCTGCTGCCTGACGATGCGGCGCGCCGATACCAAACCATCCAGTGGGTGCACTTCCAGAT
>Ga0209438_1000489_pt1 | contig 12139 bp, 9 predicted proteins | sample GraSoi_2013_20cm_FD_185825 | JGI IMG/M metagenome (GOLD analysis project Ga0209438, IMG submission 185825) | Grasslands soil microbial communities from the Angelo Coastal Reserve, California, USA - Sample 9_17_2013_20cm (SPAdes) (version 2) | ecosystem: Environmental > Terrestrial > Soil >...
GAAATCGTAGTAGAAGCCGTTCTCGATCGTGGGGCCGATGGTCACCTGCGTGCCCGGCCACAGCGACTGCACCGCTTCGGCCAGCACATGGGCGCAGTCGTGCCGGATCAGCTCCAGCGCGCGAGCGTCGTCGCGGGCGATGAATTCTACTCTCGCATCACGCTCGATCGGGTCGGCAAGGTCGGAGACCACGCCATCCAGCGCCATCGCCACCGTGCGCTTGGCCAGCGACGGCGAGATGCCCCTGGCGATATCGAAGCCGGTGATGTTTTTGGGGAATTCGCGCTTGGCGCCGTCGGGAAAGGTGAGGGCGACCTTTGAGGATTCGACCGGCTTCAGATTGGTAAGGCCAAACTGGAATCCTGAGGGGGGCGTATTCTTGTCGGGCATGGGTATCTCCTGTAGCTCACTCCTGCGAACGAGCGCAGGTAAGCGGGAATCGAAGAAGACTATATAATAGATAGGCTTGAGGTTGGGAATGTACCAAAGAGCTCGAAATCAACCCGGCATAATTATCCATCACCTAAGTTTTTGCAATTTCTCGGTTAGATCATTGGGCCATTGGAACCGGATGGGACACGATTGGGAATCTCGTCCCGTGAGCGCGCGGGCAAACGCTGTCAAACGCGGGCTTTCTTCTCCAGAAGATCCTCGCCACTCGCGATAAAATCCTGCCACCATACGGTTTCCTGAGACTTCGGGATCACAAACCAGGTCAACTAGGTAGTCGACCAGCTTTTCTTCGTACGCAGCTGGCGGAGCGGCCTTTTCCGCGCAGCTTTGCCAGGAGCCTTGAGCTGCTCGTACAATGCTATCATCAACAGGATTGAGTAACACGTCGTGTAGTTTCTCATGAAGCGCTGAGGCTCTTGCCTTTGGGACACGGCGAAGAGATTCTTCTATGAATTTATCGATGTTCTCTTTTGTTCCAACGATTTCGTGCTCATTGCCTCCTGGGTCTAAGTTCACCGTAGCGACCGCGTCGAACCGTGGTGACGTAACTTGAGCGTCTTCGCAGAATGTTGCAGGCGCACGCCAAAAATAGGAACGAGAGAAGTCTGCAAGAGTAATCAGAGGTTTTTTAGTGTTGTCAAACGAAACGCCCGCTAGCAAGGCACCGGTCAAATTCGTCCCCTGAAGTTGGGCGCCATCCAGATTAGCTCCATGAAGTTTCGAAAAATTCAGGGAGGACCCGCGCAAGTCAGCTGACACTAGAGACGCGCCTTCGAACTGAACGTCCACCAACCTTGCGCCCTGCAAGTTAGCGAGATACAGGTCTGCAGTTTGTAACTCAGCGAGGAAGAAATTGGCTCCCTGAAGGCTGGTGTAACTTAGGTTGACCGCTTGAAGCCGCGCACCGGAAAAATCGGCGCTTTCAAACGATCCACCCGACAAATTGGCCCCTTCGAGGTGAGAGAAGGAGAAGGATGCTTCCAATGAATCCGAGCCTTGCAGCGTTGCCCCTTGAAGCTCGGCCTCGCTGAAATCACTCCCCCTAAGAATGGCGTTGGTAAAGTCGATGCGACGTAAATCAGCGCCTCGGAACGTGCCGCAACTGAGATCTCGGCCGGTCAAGTTATGTATCCGCTCACCTTTGTAGGGAGGCTGCTCCTTTATGTCGGTCGCTGTTTCCAGTTTAGCCAGCTTTTCATCATCTACCACATCAACACTCGGCAGGTAGAGCCGGTCAAAATTCGAGAAATAAGTCAAAGTCAGAAGGCTGTTGCTGGTGCACTCAGTCAGCGCTGGCGAGCCATCATCTGCATTCACCGGAAGTCGAGTCCAGCCAGATTGCCGCTCGCCGGGAAACGTCACAATAAGAGTTGAAAAAAGCAAAGTCGGCAACAATATGATAATCGTCTTGAGATTTAGGATGTCGCTCCAAGTGATGTGTTGCCTTCCCTCCAGAAGCGTCGGTCGCACCGTGAAGATAGCGATGAGATCGAATAAGATCATCAAGCGATGCGTCCATGTCGCGAGATCGCTGTGATAAGGTAGAAATGCGAACTGGAATGCGAGCAGTATCAGGATAGGCGCGATCGCCAATGTTGCCCAGGCCATCCACTTTAGCAACCAACCCAACCAACCAGTGCGTTCGTGCGGCGAGCCGGCGAAAATTTGTGCGAACAGTGTATTCGCGAGCCGCTGACGCACGCGTGAATTGTCAGCACTCACCTTTAGATTTTCATCGACAGCCTCATTATATGCGGTCGCCGTGCGCGCGAGCAGGATCACCTGTATCAGTACATAAGCGTGAAAGACTACGTACAAGATCGGCGTCAGGAAAAAGAAACCGACCAGCGGTAGTTCGATATTGAGTACTGGCAACTTGACCGGCTCCGCGAGGAATAACTGGCGGTGTGTGATAGTGGCGGCAGCGACCAACAGATAGAGCGAGAAGAGCAGAAAGCTAACCCAGATCGTCGAGACACGAGTGGCTGAATCGTTCAGCGACTTTTCCAGCGCTTCCACATCGTACGGATCGATCTTCTTGGCTTCTGACACGGCATTCACCCCGCTCGCACAGGTGGAAATAGTTGCTGGTGGCAAGCCGCCGCGCAAGCGTCGATGCCCCGCCTTGCCGGACAATTCTGTCTGCAGCATTGAACGGCTTATCGTCCTCATGCAACCAAAATGGATGAGCGGCCGGGCTTTCGTTGCAACTGCGCAATGATCCATGCATGAGGTCTATCGCCATGACAGTTACCCCGGAAATTCTGCGAGCCAGCAAACAGATTCGCGAGATGCTGTGGCCGTTCGATTTCACGGTGGTCGACAACAAGGAGCATGGTCCGGTGTGGTTCGACACCGCGCCGCTGCAGCCGTTCGAGATCGTGGCGCAGAGAGGCTCGGGCTGTGTGCGCGCGCTGACGGGTCCGCAGTGGCACGTCTTGCTCGTGACATTCGAAGGCAAGCCGGCATAATGGCGGTGAACTTGCAGGAATGTCTCGAACTCGTGATCGCTCATCGCTGGCAAGATGTCGTGGTCCGATCGGAGGTGATGTGGAGGATTTCGGGGACGGGCGCTCAGCGACATTCCGGGAATCGAGGATTTCAGGTGCGCTCCGAACTCGGTCCAAAAGTTCCAAACAATCCCGGTAAGCTGTTCCGCCATCCGCTTGCCGCTCGGCGCCGATGTCATGGTGCGTGCTGCCGATGGCACGCCGTCGGCTCCATTTTTGGCAGGTACAAACGGCGATAGATCGCTTTGTGAAACTTTTGTTGATCAATCGACCCGGTCAAAATTGCACGGTCCCAGCTGTCGCCGCATGGACTTGGCATAACCGGCTTGTTAGCTTTTCGCGGTTGTCCAGCAATCCTTTTCGCAAAGCGCTCCACGCCCATGACGCTGCGTGCACTTCTTGTCGTCACCCTGGTACTGACCTGCGGACCGGCGCTGGCAGCTGCCTCCGCCGCGCGGCCCGCGCAACGGGAGGCGCCGCCACCGCCGATGGTGTTCTATGTCGCCAAGGGCGCGCCCGATGCGTGCGGCCGCGGCTGCGACAGCTGGATCGCGATCGAAGGGCAGGTGGATTCGGGCGCGGCGCTCCGCTTCAGGAAATTTCTCCGGCAGATCAGGGATCGCAATCTGCCGATGTACTTCTCTTCACCCGGCGGCAATCTGGATCAGGCGCTGGCGATGGGCGTCATGCTTCGCGAACGGCCCGTTGTCGCCAGGGTTGCGCGAACGGTGGTGAAGGAGTGCGGCTTCGAGGCGCAGAACGGCGAAGCCTGCCTCAAGCTGAAGCAGTCCGGCCGCGAACTCCATGGCGATCTCTGGACGCGCGGCGCGATGTGCAACTCGGCATGTCCCTATCTCCTCCTCGGCGCGACCACCCGCGAGATCGCGCCCGATACCGTGCTTGCGGTGCATTCGCCGAAAGTGGTCGCGCATTTCAGCGGCGGCGTACCGACCCAGCAAATGCGTGCCGCGGCGACGGAACGAGGTCTCGAACGCGCCGATCGCATGCTTTCAAGCTATGTCCTCAAAATGGGCGCCGAGAGCGAGTTGCTCGATCTTGCCAAGACCGTCAACTTCGAAAGCATGCATGTTCTTACCCGCGAGGAGATTGCCCGCTTCGGCATCGATCGGCGCGTGTTCGTCGAGACGCCGTGGACGTTCGAAAGCAACGGCCGCAGCATGGTGCGCAAAGTTGCCGTTGCCAAGAGCGACACCGGTGGTTCCTACCGAACATTGCAATGGCGGCTGTTCTGTTTCACCGCAGCTCAGTTTGAGTTGGATTTTCAGCGCCAGCTCCCGGCTGCGTCGACGTTTTCAACGGTTTCGATTTCCAGCGGCGGCCCAAGACCGCTGAGCTTTGCATTTCCACCGGCCAAGCCGCAGGGGTTCGAGATCTGGGGCCTGCGCATGACCAGGGCGTCAGTCCAGTCGCTTGCCGACCTGCCTCAGTTCGATTTCACCGAGACGAGCTTTGCGCCCGATGGCCGCGGGCTGGTTCGTCCCGGGAAATTCTCCACCGAAGGATTGGCGGGCGCGCTGGACAGCCTGCTTGCGACGTGTCCGGCGCAAAAGGATATCGCGCCCGCGCAAGCGAACAGGTCTCAAGACAGCGCCGCGAAATAGTGCGATCGCGTGCTTTCATTTCGCACCGACGTGGTCTACATGCATTTGCATGAAAAATGTGCCTGTGCCGGCTCACATAGAACGCCGTTTCGCCCCCACCGCATTGATGCTTGGAAACATTGTCACTGGCTGCTCGGTGCTGGCGCCGGCCGGCATGCTGAGCGAGCTCTCATCGGGCCTCGATGTCAGCATCCGCGACGCGGGATTGCTGATTACCTTCGGTGCGGTGATGCTGTGCATCGGCTCGCCGCTGACGGCATGGCTGACCAGCCGGATCGAGCGCCGCAGCTTGCTGACGACGACGCTGGCGGTGCTCGCGCTCACCAATGCCGTCTCGGCGTTCGCGCCTGACTACGCGACGCTGCTGGTGGTGCGCCTGGTGATGTTGGCGGTCGGCGCACTCTACACGCCGCAGGCGGCGGGGACTGCGGCCTTGATTGTTGCACCGGAAAAACGCGGCTCCACCATCGCCTTTATCTTTGTTGGGTGGTCGTTGGCCGCGGCGGTCGCGAGCCGTTACGGCTGGCGCGCGGCCTATGGCGGCATCGGCCTGATCGGCTTTTTCAGCTTCCTGCTGCTGACATGGCGTCTCCCCGGCGGATTGGTCGGCGCGCCGGTGGATCTCAAGACCTGGGCCGAGGTCGGGCGCAACCGGACGATCGCTCTTCTCCTGCTGATCACGACGTTGCAGATGTCCGGCCAGTTCGTCGTTTTCACATTCATGGGACCGCTGCTGACGAAGTTGACCGATGCCGGTCCGGACGCGGTCGGCCTGGTATTCGCGCTTTACGGGGTGTGCGGCTTCACAGGAGTTGCGATTGCCACGCGTATCGTCGATTCCTGGGGGGCCTACAAAACCTCGCTGTTGTTTACGGTCGTGATGCTCACGGGCGTGATCGGATGGGCGGTCAGCGCGGGCATCTACCCGTTGATGGCCTGCTCGGTCGCCGTCTGGGGATTGGGTTTCGCCTCCACCAACTCGATGCAGCAGGTCCGCCTGGTGGGTGCTGCGCCTGCGCCGGCGTCGGCGTCGGTGTCGCTCAATACCTCGTTGCTCTATATCGGGCAGGCGGTAGGCTCGGCGATCGGCGGTATGCTGTTCGCCCGCGATCTGCTTCATGGCGCCGGCTACGTCGCAGCGGCCTTCATCGCGCTGGCGCTGATGGTCGTGATCCTGACAAAGCCTCGACGGGCGGCGGCGTTGTCAACATAAGCCATCATCCGGGCCCGCGAGAACCATCGACAAGGTTTTCGCCGCATGCTTTTCTCGGCTGCGAATTGGGGGGGGGACGATCGTGAAAACGAAGGTTAAAGTGGTATGAGAACAATACTTGCGCTGGTCCTGGTCTTTTCTTCAGCCGCCGCCATGGCGCAAGGTGCCCCGCCGACTGTCGGAGGCAAGCCGTTGGTGCAGGTGAAACCGAAGGCTGCGGCTGCGAAACCGAACGCCGCGGCTGCGAAGCCCCAATCCATTGCCGCGAAGTTGCAAGCGTGTCTTGAGATCGACGATGCAACAAAGGAGCGGCTGACTTGCTACGACGCCGTCTTCACGCCGAAACCAAATCCCAAGGCGCCCGCCGCGAAAGCTGTAACAGATTGCCGTTTCCAGAAGGAAGAAGACGACCGGCTGACATGTTTCAATGGGTTTGCGGAGAAGATTCCCAAGCTTCCGCAGTAGATCGCGTCCGCTTCATTCTCACCGGCAGGCGCCTGATAGATCATGATCCGATTAGATTGAATCGGATCATGATCTCATCTTTTTGTTGGAGCATGATCTCCGCGCAAACGCTTCGCGTTTGTCGCGAGGGAAAACCGGTTCCCACTTTTCCGGATCATGCTCTGGCCCGATCAGTCGCCGATCCGTGTCAGCACCGCCTTGAAAGCGACGCCGGGCAGTTGCAGCGCGGTGCCTTCGAAGTCGACCATGTCGCCGCTGGCCGTCCCCTTCAGGGTGAGGGTGATCATGTCGGTTCCGAACAGCGGCTTGAAGCCGGGGTCGTAATTATGCCGTTGGGTCGAAACCTTGGCGAGGATTTCGTCGCCCTTGTCGCTGTAGCTCCCGGTAAATGCAAAGCCCGAATTGCCGCCGCGAAGTTTGCCCGACGTGGCATACATCACGCCGTTTCCGGTGCCATGAACGGTATGAAATTCTACCTTGTAGAGACCTTCCTGCAACTTGCATCCCCAGCGGTTGTTTTGGATCGCACCCTGCCGCTCATTCGGCAAAGCCGGATAGCGGGTTTGCAGTCAAAATACCCGCAAGTCGTTAAGGTAATGCGTCTTCTCGTGACGGATTTTATGGAAGCCCGAGCGATGGCAATGGATGGCAAATTACGCCGTTCGTTTTTGTCCGATCGCCTCGAACTGCGCCTTCTGCTCGTCGCTCAGCGTAGCATAGAAGCCCTCGAGCGCGGCGCTCACCAGATGGACCGCGCGCTGCATAGCTTCGAGCCGCCCCTCCACTGCGTCAAGGCGAGCGGGTGGTGTGGTCGCGTCTTCCGGCTGGCATCCAGCGGTCAGGATGTCGACAGCCCTGGCATTGGCGTCCTGCAGCATTTTAAGCGCGGCGCGTTGAGTGTCGTTCGGGTGCAGCCTGGCCTCGATCTCGTCCGCCGGCCATTGCAACGCGGCTGATTGCGCCGCGCCGCAACCTTCGGCAGGCGTTCCCGTGGCCCGCTTTGCGGGGGACATCTTGCGCCGATCTTCGGCGAGTGCATTGAGCCGTGCTTCCTGCTCGTCATCCAGCAGGTCATAGAATTTCCCCAGCGGCTGCTGCATGGCTGACTCTGCCTTGATCATCGCCTCGATACGCTGCTGCATGACGGCCAATCGCTCCGGCGCTGTGAACGCCGTCTGCGTCGGACACGACGCCCGAATCATCCGCCCGGCCGAGATCAATGCGTCGGCAAGATCGTCCAAAGCGGTGCGCAGCACCTCATTCGGCTGTATCGCCTGCGCGATCTGATCGATGGGGAGGCCTGCAATTTCGCGGCTGTCATCGCCGCAGAGCTGCGGTAGCGGCGGGACTCTGCGATATCTTCGGCCCAACGGGCTCGGTCCCGTATAGGCGGCGAGATCATCATGGCCGTAAGGCGCAAAGATCGCGGCATAGATGTCAGGATAACCGTAGTCCCAGAAGCCGATGCCGTCACCCCAGATGGCGTAGTCGTAGATATCGTAAATGGCGAATGGCCAGAACAGCGGCCCGACCCATCCATATCCGCCGTCGCCGTGACGCCACCACCCGTTGGCGACGCGGCCGCCGTGCCAGCCCGCCAGCGCCGCAGCCGCGACGATTTGCCTGCGCACCGCCGGGTTGCCAAGCCCTGAATCCATCGCGTTGCGGACGTTTTGCGATCTGAGGGAAGCCGTTCGGATGCGACCGTGACGAGCAAAGGCACGGGCATGATGTAATCGCCCGAGCGACAATACGCGGGCTACTGCGAATCTCGCGACCCCAACCGGACCGGTGCCAAGATTCACTCTGGCCAGGGCCGCACTCGACATCAGCGTTGCCAGAACGACAACGGCAATTCCAATGCGGGACTTCGACATGGCATCCTCCCGCGCCAAGCCTCATCGTGTCACTTTTACATGACGCCGAGAGGAAGCGAAAGTTCCACGACGCCATCAACATCACATTTGATCGGCCGTGAGATGACAATTCCGGATCGGGCCGCGCGAGAGCGCCGGCTCATCGGCTCGCGGGCGACGGGGTGCCCGACGCTATCCGCGTCAGCGCGGGCGTCGCCGCCATCTTGACCAGCACTTCCTTGACCGGATTTTCGGTCCAGGCGTGCGTGACGTAATCGCGATGCGTCACGCCCTCCGGTGTCTCGACAAATACCACGCTGCCGGGCCGCAGCGGCCCATCCATGTCCTCGGCAATGGCGATGCCTTTTTCTTTCAGCATCTGCATCAGTTCGTTATCGTGGCGCTTGGTGTAACGCGTATAGGCGCTGACAAAAAAGCCGGACCGGTTGTCGACAATCCAGGATGCGAACTTGTCGAGCTCGCCATACACCGCGTCGAGCAGGAACACGCCGCGCACGCGGTTGCCGAGGCCGCCCACTTCGAGGCTCCAGGCCGCCGGCACAAAGCCGCCGCTGTAGCCGACGATGACGATCGGCATGTTCGCGAAAGCCTTTGCCGTGCCCGGATCGCCGTAGAGGCGGGCGAGGTGCTCGGATGACTCGGTCACGAAGCGCTTGAGCCCGCCCCGCTGCCAGAACTTGCCGGCGCTGGAATCGGCGGCATCGACCGCCAGCTGAGGCGCCAGCAACACGGCATTGACGCCGGCATCCGAAATCTGTTGCGGCACGAGTTGCCGGTCGCGCACGTCGCGCTCCAGCGTCGCGCCGTTGCCGTGGAAGAATACAACGATCACGCCCGGTTTGCGGACATCGAAATTCTCCGGGACATGCATGAGAACCCGGTTATCGTTGTAGGTCTCGTCCTGCCAAAAAACCTTGCCCCCGAGACCGCGATGGCCGCGGCGGTCGCCATTCGTAACGTTGAGGAACGGCTCGTCGGTGCGCGGATTGTTGCCGAGATAGGGAAATGCCGAGGATTTCAGGCCGACCAGTGTGGTCTGTTCTTCTCTGGCGGGGCGCTGGTACGGGACCGTTGGCGCTAGCGAGGCAACCCTGTAAGGGGCGGGCTCCGCCTGAGCCATGCGCTTGCGGAGCGCATCCGAGAACTGTCGCGGCACCAAGGGCTCACTGGCGCCCGAGAAGCGATCATTGAATTGCGGCGCCGGGAACCGATCGTCGAACGAATCTCCTGACGTCTGGGAGTCGGCGGCCAGCATTTCAGCGTTCGGCGCCTTGCCGCATTGAACGAGTACGAGCGAGAGCGGGACAAGCGCGGACAGAAGGGCGATCCAGCGCCATCGATGAGAACCGGCGCCATGCTGCGCAACCCGTGTCGACGCATGCCGGGTCGCGCCCGGTGGCGTCACCTGGCCCACATGATCAGACGTCTGGAATTTCGGATTCGCTCCGACCATCCACCCCTTGCCCCAATATCGCCAAAGGCGATCGGCGTATGTCAGCCTGCCAACGTTGAGGGAACGTTAAGCACCCGGAAAAACTCCCCACTTCCAGAACGCGAAACGGAGCACCAAATCGTGTCGCGATTGTGGGCCGGCCACTTTGCTTTCGCAATGTCCGCCTTCAATGGTACAAAACTACCATATTCATGCTCACATTTAGAGCTTTGTTAGCATTGCTTGAATTGCCACTGCCCAGCCTGCACGATGAAAAGATCGCAGGCGTGACCCAAAGCGTGGACCGGTATGGCGGCATCAGGAGCGGAAAGCGCGGCGTGGCCCGGCCGGCTCTCCGGGGCCGGGACCACGGTCTCCGTCATGGTGGCGACCGCCATCGTGGTGGCCGACATGGTTGGCGTCGGGGTCTTCACCAGCCTGGGCTTTCAGGTCAAGGACATCCCCTCGGGCTTTTCCATTCTGCTGTTATGGACGGTCGGCGGCGTTGTCGCGCTCTGCGGGGTTTTTTCCTACAGCGAACTCGGCGCGATGTTTCCGCGCTCGAGCGGCGAATACAATTTCCTGACCCGCGCCTTTCATCCAGCTTTCGGATTTCTGGCGGGCTGGGTGTCGGCGACGGTCGGCTTCGCCGCACCGGTGGCGCTGGCGGCGATGGCTTTCGGGGAATACGGCAAAGCGGTGCTGCCGGGCGCGCCGCCGCTTGTGCTTGCAATCGGTGTGGTCTGGCTGGTGTCGATTGTTCAGCTTGGCGGCGTCAGGCACTCCGGCACCTTTCAATTGATCTCGACCATTTTGAAAGTCGTGCTGATCGTCGCGTTCCTGATTGCGGGATTTGTCATCGGCACGCCGCAACCGGTCTCGTTCACGCCATCGGTTTCGGACTTCGCCCACATCACCAGCGCGCCTTTCGCCATCGGGCTGGTGTTCGTGATGTATTCGTTTTCGGGGTGGAACGCCGCGACCTACATCATCGGCGAGATGCGCACGCCGCAGCAAAACCTGCCGCGCGCGCTGCTGGCGGGGACGCTGATCGTCCTCGTGCTCTATGTCGCGCTGAACGCGGTGTTCCTGCACACCACGCCGATCGACAAACTGTCCGGGCAGCTTGATGTCGCGCGGATCGCCGGCAGCCACATTTTCGGTGAGATCGGCGGCCGCGTCGTCGGTGCGATGATTTGTATCGGGCTTGTGTCTTCCATCAGCGCGATGATGTGGATCGGCCCGCGCGTCATGATGACCATGGGGGAGGACATGCCGGCGCTGCGGGTATTCGCCCGCAAATCGAGCTCTGGCGCGCCGGTCTATGCGATCCTGTTCCAGCTCGCGGTCGCGAACCTGTTGCTGTTCACCCGCAGTTTCGAGGCCGTACTCGATTTCATCCAGTTCGCGCTGTTGTTCTGCTCGTTCTTTACCGTGCTCGGCGTCATCAAGCTGCGCATCACGCAGCCCGAGCTGCCGCGGCCCTATCGCGCCTGGGGATACCCGGTAACGCCCGCGGTTTTCCTGCTCGTGACGGTCTTCATGATGTATTATCTGTTGACGGAACGGCCGCTGCAGTCATTGCTGGGCACTTTGATGATGATCTCAGGCCTTTTGATCTACGCCATCTTCCGCAAGCGGGCCGATCCGGGTTCAGCGATCGCGCCGGCAAGCCCCGAATAACGATGCATCAGCCCATCAAAATGGCGGCCGTGGCCGACACCGTGACCGCGGACGATACCGCGCGTTTCCTGGCCGGGATGCCGCCATCGGCGGATTCTCCGCTGACGCCGTTGACGAATGAGCCTGCGTGGCAGCGGCACGCCAAATTCTTCGATAGCGCGTTCGGGCAGTTGGAGCAGCGCCAGCTTTCGAAAATCCGAACCTGGACGGACGCCAATCTGGCCGCGCCGCGGCCGACCATGTTCTACATGTTCAGCGGCCCCGACTTCCTCTATGCGGACGCGTTTTACCCGAAGGCTGTGACCTATGTGCTGAGCGCGCTCGAGCCGGTCGGGAAGGTGCCGGATCTGACGAAAGTGCCGCGCGGCAGCATCGGGTCCAACCTCTACGACATCGAGCAATCGCTCGGTTCGATCCTGAGTTTCAGCTTTTTCATTACCAAGGAGATGAAGACCGACCTGCAGGCCGGACCGATCAGCGGCACCTTGCCGCTGCTGTATGTCTTCCTGGCGCGCTCGGGAAAGACCATCCGCGATGTCAGCCTGATCGCGCTCGACGACAAGGGGGCCACATACTTCGCCAACGAAAATGCCGGCACCAACGTAACGCGGGGGGTGCGGATTGTGTTCGCAAGCGGCGATGGTCCGGAAAAGACGCTGTATTATTTCGCAACCGATCTTTCCAACAGGGGCGTGAAGAGCAGCGGCTTCCTGCAGTTCTGCCAAACTCTGGCGCCCGCGAATAGCCTGATCAAGAGCGCGTCCTATCTGCTGCATACCGGCCATTTCACTACCGTGCGCGATTTTCTGCTCGCCAACAGCGCCACGATTATCCAGGACGATTCCGGCATTCCGCTTGTCAGTTACGATCCGAAGAAGTGGCGG
>Ga0209438_1000490_pt1 | contig 12135 bp, 10 predicted proteins | sample GraSoi_2013_20cm_FD_185825 | JGI IMG/M metagenome (GOLD analysis project Ga0209438, IMG submission 185825) | Grasslands soil microbial communities from the Angelo Coastal Reserve, California, USA - Sample 9_17_2013_20cm (SPAdes) (version 2) | ecosystem: Environmental > Terrestrial > Soil >...
CGGCGCCATCGGCGTGGTCTCACCCTCGCCTAAGTCGGCGATCTTCGTCTTCCAGAGCTCCTTGCCGGTCACCGCGTCGACGGCGACGGTATGCCCGTCGAGGAGGTTGTATACGATCTTGCCGTCGGCGTACACCGCGCCGCGGTTGATGACGTCACAGCACGCGATCCCTACGGCAGTCGGACTGACGTCGGGGCGGTACTTGAACCGGAGCGGGTAGCCTTCCTGCGTGAGATCGAAGGCGTACAGCACATTGGGGAACGGCGTGACGACGTACATCGTGTTGTTGACGACGAGCGGCTGCCCCTCGTGCCCGCCGAGGACGCCCGTCGAGAAACTCCACACCGGACGGAGTCGCTGGACGTTGGAGGCCGTGATGGATGTGAGGCCGCTGTAACGGGTGGCGGCATAGTCTCTCCCAGGCATGCGCCACTGGCCATCGTCACGCGCGGGAGCTCCTTGCAGCACCGCGAACAACACCAGATTCGATAGCATGATGAATAGAGCCTCAGGACCGGAAGAACAGCAAGCTGATCGCCAGGAAGATCGGCAGCAGGATCCCACCGCTGTACGCCATGTACCCGAAGAACGACGGCATCTTGATGCCATTCTCCTCAGCGATCGCCTTCACCATAAAGTTGGGCGCGTTCCCGATGTAGGTGTTGGCGCCCATGAACACCGACCCCGTCGCGATCGCGGCCAGGATACGCGCGGTTTCGGGATCGAGCGTGAGCGCCCCGATGAACGGACCGTGCGCGGGCACGCCCTGGAGGCCGGCGGCACTAGCCGCGAACGCGAGATACGTCGGGGCGTTGTCGAGCACGCTCGACAGAGCGCCCGAGGTCCAGAAGAACTGCCACGGCTGCGACACGCCGAATCCCATACCGAGGATGGTGCGTGTGCCCTGGCTCCAGGCGTTCAAGATCTCGAGCACCGGCGCCATCGTCGCGAAGATCGCGGCGAACAGGACCGCCACCTCGACGAGCGGCGCGAACGTGAAGGCATTGCGCTCGCGCGCCTCACGCGAGGTAGCGATGTAGGCGGTGACGGCGAGCATGACGATGATCGCTTCCTGCACGCCCACCGCCCAGGGACGGCCCCCCGCCGCTGCCCGTCCCGCGCTGATGATCGTGAGGAGGACGCCCGCGAGGGCGGCCATACTGGCGGCGCCGCGGACGCGCAGCGGCTCGTGCATCATCACCTGCTCGAGCTGCGAGCCGGGCCGCGCGCGCTCTTCGCGGTCGAAGACCACCTGATCCCACACGTTGAAGACCACGAGGAGAACGGCGGTAGCCGTGAGCCATTGCGGCCACAGCCGCAGCGTCCAGTCGAACGGCACGCCTTTCAAGAACCCGAGGAGCAAGGGCGGGTCGCCGATCGGCGTGAGCAGCCCGCCGCAGTTCGCGACGATAAAGATGAAGAACACGACGATGTGCGCCGTCCGCTGGCGGCTCTTGTTGGCGCGCAGCAGGGGACGGATCAGCAGGACCGAGGCGCCCGTCGTCCCCACGAGGTTCGCGAGCACCGCGCCGAGCCCGAGCACCGCCGTATTGACGAGCGGCGTGCCCGACAGCGACCCCTCGATGTTGATGCCCCCCGTGACCACGAACAACGCACCGATCACCACGATGAACCCGAGGTACTCGTGGGCCTTCTCGCCGAGGGCGGCTCGCCCCGGCTCACCCATCGCCATTCCCAATTGCAACAGGATGGGGAGCGATACGAGCGCCGCCACCAGTGCCTTATTCCGGTTCGAGTGCCACCACCGCGGCGCCAGGAGGGGCGCAAACGCGATCGCCAGGAGCAGCACCACGAAGGGTAGGGCGCTGATGAGCGGGAGCTGGGCGCCGAGCATGGGGCCGGAGACTAGGCGCCGTTGCCGAGGTGGTCAAGGTCTATGAGGCCGACGTGAGAAGCCTCTAATAACGGCCGCAAGCAGGTCCGCTTTCCTGTTCGCGCGCGTTTCTTCCCAAGGACAGCAACGGCACTCACGCTCTCAGGAGGAGATGAACATGAACAAGCAGATCGCATGCGTCGCGCTTGCCGCGACTGTGTTCGCGGGTTGCACGGAGGACCGTAGCCTCACCGGCCCCACCGCCGCACGGGCCGGCGATTTCTCGGCGAGCTCCACGGTCGCCGTCGACGGCCCGGGCGCGGTGTACGCGCTCACGAATCAGGTCGCGGGCAACGCGGTCGCCGTCTTCACGCGCGCTGCCGACGGCGCGCTCACCGCGGCCGGCAGCTTCGTAACGGGCGGGACAGGCACGGGTGCCGGACTGGGCTCGCAGGGCGGCGTCGTCCTGAGCGACGACGGACGGCGGTTGTTCGCCGTCAACGCCGGCTCCAACGATGTGTCGGTGTTCACCGTGGGCGCCGCAGGTCTCTCGCTCGCGAGCCGCACGGCGTCGGGGGGCACGCTGCCGATCAGCCTCACGGTGCACGGCAACGTGCTCTATGTGCTGAACGCGGGCGGCAGCGGCAACATCAGCGGGTTCACGGTCGGCTCGACCGGCGGACTCACGCCGATCGCTGGCTCCAGCCGCTCGCTCTCCGGTCCCAACGTCGGGCCGGCGCAGGTGTCGTTCAGTCCCGACGGCCGTCAACTGGTGGTCACCGAGAAGAGCACCAATCTGATCGACCTGTACGCCGTGGACGCCGACGGTGCGACCAGCGGCCCGGCCACGGTGGCATCGGCCGGTGGCACGCCGTTCGGGTTCGCCTTCGGCCTGCGCAACGAACTGTTCGTTTCAGAAGCGACGGGATCCGCCTCGTCCTACGTGCTGGACCCAACCGGCGCGCTCACGCTCGTGAGCGGCGCCGTGTCCACGCACCAGGGTGCGCCGTGCTGGGCCGTGGTGACCGCGAATGGGCGCTTCGGCTACACCGGCAACGGCGCCGGCTCGGTTTCGGCCTTCGCGATCGCGTCGGATGGCGCGGCCAGCCTGATCGATGCGGATGGCGGCACTGCCGTGGTGTCCGGCGGCATCAACGATATCGCGCTGAGTCACAACAGCCGGTACCTGTACGTGCTGCAGACCGGCGGCGCCCCGGCGATTCACGCGTTCCGCGTCCAGGCGGACGGGCACCTCACGGCGCTCGGTCCGATCGCCGGCCTCCCGGCCGGGACTCGGGGCCTCGCGGCGTTCTAGACCTCGACCCTCATTAGCCCTTTCTCTAAAAGAGGATGAAAACATGACAACGCGAAAAAACATACTTATCGGCACGACCATCGTCGCGGTCGCCGCGCTGTGGTACCTGTTCCGGCCCGATGCCCTGATCATCAGTAAGACCGTCAGCGAGCCGTTGCCCGCTGCGGAGGACGCAATGTCGTCGTCGATGGAGCAGTCCCCGGGCATGGCGCACTCTGGCAGTATGGTTGCGGCGGCGGTGGCGACAGACGAACCCGTCAAGATCGTCAGCGGCCGGTTCCACACAAACGCCCACCAGACGAACGGGCTGGCGACGATCTATCGCTTGCCCGGCGGGCGTCGCGTCCTGCGGCTCACGGAGTTCGCGACCTCCAATGGACCCGACGTCCGAGTGTACCTCGTGGCGGCGGGCGACGTGCAGGACGAGGCCGGGGCCAAGCGAGCCGGCGTCGTCGATTTAGGTGGACTGAAGGGGAACATCGGAGATCAGAACTACGACGTGCCGGCGGAAATCGACCTGGCCAAGTACCGCGCGGTATCCATTTGGTGCCGGCGGTTCAGTGTGAACTTCGGGGCCGCCCCGCTCGCCGAGGCGATGTGAATGCCTCCCCCTCTCCGCGTTGCGGAGAGGGGGTCAGGGGGTGGGGGCGGGGGGTGAGGCCGGCAGCCACAGCGTGAACGTACTCCCCTCACCCGGCGTACTGGCGACTGTGATGTGCCCCCCCTGCAGCTCGGCAAGGAGTCGCGCGATGGCGAGACCCAGCCCGCTCCCGCCCAGGTCGCGGCTGCGCGACTGATCCACCCGGAAGAACCGGTCGAAGATCCGCTCCACATGCTCGGGCGCGATGCCCGGCCCCGTGTCGCGCACGCTCACACCGACCATGTCGTCGTTCGTCTCGAAGCCGAAGGCGATGGTGCCGCTGGAGGTGTAGCGGACGGCGTTCGAGGCGAGGTTGAGAAGCACGTGACGGGTACGATTGGCGTCGCCCAGCGCCCAGCGCGACGGTGAGGCCGGCGCTTGCACCGCGAGGTCGCGCTCCAGGGCCATCGCTTCAGTGATCTCGCGGACTTCGTCCACCACCGCGGTGAGATCGAAGGGCGCGAGCGCCAGCGCCAGCTGGCGGTTCTCCCCGCGGGCGATGAGCAGAAGATCTTCCACTAGCTTCGCGGTCTGGTCGAGCACGCGCTCCATCGCTCCGAGCGCCTCGCGCGTCTCCGCTTCACTGCGGCCCTCGGCTGCCGCCCACTGCACCTGGGCGCGCAGATGCGTGAGCGGTGTGCGCAGCTCGTGACTCGCGTCCGCCGTGAACGCCTGGAGAGCGCGATGGGCGCGGTCCACCCGCTCGAGCATACGGTTGACGCTGTCGGCGAGCTCCGAAACTTCCGCCTGGCCCGTGGGACTGGTGAGCCGCGTGCCCAGCTCCGCCGGGCCGATCGCGCGCGTCTCGGCGGCCACGCGCTCGAGCGGGCCCAAGGCGCCCGCGACCGCCTGGCGCGCGCCCCGGGCGACGGCGAAGCCCGCGGCCGGAAGCAGCAGCGCCGCGGCGGCGACCAGCGCAGCCAAGGCTACGAGGTAGGATTCCCGGCTCGCCACGACGTAGATGTCGAACGCGCCCGTGGCGCGGTGCAGCACGCGGTAGCGCCAGCGCGCGCGCTGCGCGATCTCCGCGAGGAGTGCGCGGCGCACGTCCTCGGGCGAGGCATTGGCGGGCAACCCCTCGAGCCGGCGGGCCGGCATGTCGGCCGAGACGAAATACACGTCCTGCTTGCCGCCGAGGCCGGTGGTCGTACGGGTAATGATCACCTGGCCGCCCATCGCGACGAGGCGGTCGGCCAGCGCCGACGGCATGACGCCGCCGGGCTCGGGTGTCGAGTCGCGGTAGGCGCCGAGCAGCGACTGGGTGAGGTCGGCGGAGTGCTCGAGCGAGCGGCGCAACGCCATCTCGGCGGCGATGGCGAACAGGGCCACGACCAGTAGCGCGTACGCCGCGAGGGCGGTCCAGGCGGCGCGTGTGAACCGCCGCGTGAGCAGCGTGCCGAGGCGGCGCTCGCTCATGACGCGCCGCCCTCCTTGTCGAGCCGGTACCCCACGCCCCGCACCGTCCGAATCGGCGCCGAGCGGCCCGCGAAGCTCAGCTTCTTGCGGAGGTAGTTGACGTACACGTCTACCACGTTCGTCTCCGGGTCGAACTGATAGTTCCACACCGCCTCGGCGATCCGAGAGCGCGACACCGAACGGCCGGCGTTACGCATCAGGAACTCGAGCAGGGCGAACTCGCGCGGGCTCAGATCCACGACGCGCCCGCCCTGCGTCACCCTGCGCGTCAGCGGGTCGAGCACCAGGTCGCCCGCGGTGACCGTGGCATCGGCGTGCCGCAGGTCGGCGCGGCGAATCAGCGCGTGGACGCGCGCCAGCAATTCCGCGAGGTCGAAGGGCTTGGTGAGGTAGTCGTCGGCGCCACCTTGGAGACCCCGTACGCGCGATTCCAGCTCGTCGCGCGCGGTGAGCAGCAGGACCGGTGTAAAGACGCCGCGCGCTCGCAGCTCGGTCACCACACTGAAGCCGTCGCGCCCCGGCAGCATCACGTCGAGCACGACGCAGCCGTAGGCGCCGCCCAGCGCTTTCTCGAGCGCGCGATCGCCGTTCTCGGCTTCGGTAACGCCGTAGCCCTCTTCGCGGAAGGCCTTACTCAGGAAGCGCCGCAGGTCGCGGTCGTCTTCTACAAGAAGAATCTGCACGCGCTAACCTACGACGGGCGGCCGGGCGGGAGCAATGTGAATCGAATGAGAAACCTCTAAGAATGCGCCGCCACACTTCCGCCGGGCGGGTGGGGTCGGCAGATTCAGCGCATGAATATCGCGCTCGTGATAGCATTGTCCCTGGTGGCGGCACCCGCCCGCCCCGACACCGCGTACGACGACCTGCCCGGCGTGATCTCGGCGACGTCCGGGTTCATGGGCGGCACGACGAAGAACCCCTCCTACATCGCGGTCGTGGAGGGCAACACCGGCCACCTCGAGTCGGTGCAGGTCGTCTACGATCCCGCCAAGATCAGGTACGAGACGCTGCTCTGGACCTTCTGGCACAACATCAACCCGTTCCAGGCGGACGGGCAAGCGTGTGACACGGGCCCCAACTATCACACCGCGGTCTTTGTCCGCGGCGCCGAGCAGCGGCGGGCCGCGAGCGCGGCGCGCCAGCAGATCATCGACCACTTTCATCGCGATGTCGCCACGCAGATACTCACGGCCGGCCCGTTCTATGCGGCGGAGGAGTATCATCAGGACTACGCCAAGAAGAATCCCGTCAGGTACGGGCTATATCGGACCGGCTGCGGTCGTGACCGGATCCTGAAGCAGATCTGGGGCAGCGATACGACGCACGCGGAAGGGGAGGGAGCTTCCATGACGGAACCGAGGATCGCGCCGAAGCCGAGCGATGCGGAGCTGCGGCAGCGGTTGACGCCATTGCAGTATGAAGTGACGCAGCACGAGGTGACCGAGCGGCCGTTCCAGAACGAGTTCTGGGACAACCACAAGGCGGGGATCTACGTCGACGTGGTCTCCGGTGAGGCGCTCTTCAGCTCGCTCGACAAGTTCGAGTCCGGCACGGGCTGGCCGAGTTTCACGCGGCCGCTCGAGACCGACAACGTCACGGAGAAGAGCGACCGTTCGCTCTTCATGGTGCGTACCGAAGTGCGCTCGGCCCACGCCGACTCACATCTGGGGCATCTCTTCGACGACGGCCCCGCTCCCACGCACATGCGCTACTGCATCAACTCGGCGTCGCTGCGGTTCATCCCGGTCGAGCGCCTGAACGAAGAGGGGTACGGGAAGTACCTGCGCATCTTCCAGACGGCGAAACGGGACTGAGCCACACTGAAACCCGCCACGAAGTTCCGCTGGGACGACATGCCCAAGGAGCAGCTCAACGAGCTGCTCTCCCGCCGCCTCGTCACCGGCGAGCGGGGGATGCTGGCGCACGTCTATTTGAAGAAGGGCTGCGTCGTTCCCAAGCATCACCACGAGAATGAGCAGTTCACCTACATCCTCGAGGGGGCCCTCGAGTTCCTGATCGGCGAGGACGGGGGGCGTAAGGAGATCATTCGGGCCGGCGAAGTGCTCCACCTGCCATCGAATGTCCCCCACTCAGCGAAAGCGCTGGAAGACACCCTCGACTTGGACATCTTCTGCCCCCCGCGCCAAGACTGGCTCGACAAAACGGACAGCTACCTGCGCAAATAGACTACGGCCGCCGCGGCGCTGGCTTCGGCGGATTCCAGAATGCCGGATCGGTGGCACGCGTCTCCGCGGAGACGTAGCTCTGACCGGGATCGAGCCGGAAGCGATTCGTTTCCCCGTTGAGCAACGCATCGGTCGAGAACTTCTGCAATGCGGCGCGCTCGTCCACGCTCGCGCCTCCCATCGTCTTCATGCCGTTGGCGAACATCTCGTCGAACTGTCCGTACGCGGAAACCGACGAGAAGATGAGGTACGTCGGGGTGAGCCCACCGGCGATCACTTCGTACGTCCGGAACGAGGTCGTCGGGGCCGAACGTGTGGCGGCCGCGATGTACGCCTTGGCTGCGGCGTCGAACTCGCCCTCGTGGCCGGGACGGACGCGGAACGTCGTGATCTCCCAGAACCGTTGGCGCGCGAGGTCGGGGTAGGTCCCCATGCTCAGCTCGGGCCTGCCCACGGCCATGATCGTACGCAGGTTGTTGAGGACTTCACCGTCGGCGCGCTGCAGACGCGCCAGCTCGGCGCTGAGGATCGGATCCGCCGCGTCGCGCTTCATCGACTCCCCAATGGCCGCGTTGTTGGCGGAGGGAGAGATGTACCAAGCCTCGCTTGGGCCCGTCACCGAGACCATCGCGAGATAGTAGTCGGGGGACTTGGCGCGGGCGTAGGCGGCCGGCCAACCCGCCTCGATGCGCGCGTGTTCACCGGCCCGCCCGACCTTCACTTCTTCGCGCACGATCGTAACCAGCGACGGCTGTGACGTCGGCAAGCCCTGGGTCTGGGCGAAAGCCGATCCTGCACTGGCGCAGAACAGCGCCAGCAGCACGAGTTGCTGCAGCTTTTTCATGTGGTTCCTCTAGGGCACTGCGAGAGATACCGTCTCGGCTCAGGAGGGAATCGAGAGACCCCGTTGGATGCGGGGCTGGCGGCGCACCAAGGTACGTTTCGCCAGCCCGCGCCGTAAGACTGCGCAGCATGTGCAGTTGCCCGACTGCGCGACTACGGTAGGACGTCCACCTCCACACTCGATGGATACCGCGCCGTGCGGTACACCCGGTGCACCTGCGCCCGATACGCTTCGGGCCCCGCCGTAAAGATGTTGGGCACGAACGTTTGCGGGTTGCGGTCGTACAACGGGAACCAGCTGCTCTGGACCTGCACCATGATGCGGTGGCCCCGCCTAAACGTGTAGGCTTGCTGATGCAGGTCCACGGTGAACGGCAGCACGGCGTTCCGCCTGATCGGTGCGGGGTGCTCCCAGCTCTGGCGGTACCGCCCGCGCATGATCTCGCCCGTCACCATCAGCTCGTAGCCGCCCATGCCGGGGCGGTCGGGGATCGTGTCCGGGTACACGTCGATCAGTTTCGCCACCCAGTCGGCGTCCGAACCGGTGGTCGACGCGAACAGGTGTGCGACCACGTTCCCCGCAACGGTCACGTCCTCGGTGAGCGGCGCCGTCTGCCAGGTGAGCACGTCCTGCCGCCCGTCCACGAAACGCTGGTCCTCCGTCTCCCAGCGCCGCCAGCGAGATGTCGGCGAGTAGGTGCGCTCCACCGGCCGCGGCCGGTAGGGAACGGGACGCGCCGGATCGGAGACGAACCAGTCACTACCTGCGGTGTCGGCCGGCGCCGTAAACGACAACGAGCCGTTGGCGCCGAAATAGAGATGCCGGTGCATGGCGGTCGCGGGCGGCCAGCTATCGAACTCCCGCCACGTGTTCGTGCCCGCGTCGAACAGCGTCGCCTCGGCGACCTTCCCGTCCCCCTCGCCCTTGAGCCAGTAGCCGAACCACTTCGACTGCAGCGCCCGATAGTCGACGCCCGTCGCGCGGCCGAAGCGCACGTTGCCGAGCGCGGTGCCGGAGTCGCCGGACCACTGGCCATGGTACCACGGTCCCATGACGAGATGATTGATCCCGGCCGTATCAGTCCGCTCCAGGACCTTGTAGCTGGCGAGCGGTCCGAACTCGTCTTCCTGATCCCACCAGCCGCCGACGGTGAGCGTCGGGACGGTCGTGTGGGTGAAGTAGCGGGGCAGGGAGCGGGCCTGCCATGCCGTGTCGTACGCGGGATGCGCGACGAAGCGACGCCAGCTCGGCCATGCATCGGCGCCGACCGCGCGCGCCAACGCGCCGAGGGTCGGGTACGACAGATACCACTCGAACGTGTCGTAGCGTGCCGGCGACGGCGTGATACTGAGGTCGGTCGACGCCTCCATCATCCAGGCATACTCGAGTCCGTACGTGAGTCGAAACGCGCCTTGATGAAAGAAGTCGTCTCCCATCCACGTATCCCCCATCGGAGCCTGGGGACTGATCGCCTTGAGCGCCGGGTGGGCGCCGATACCGGCAACCGCCGTGAGCCAGCCGGGATACGACACGCCGTAAATGCCGACGCGGCCGTTGTTGTTCGGCACGTTCTTTATGAGCCAGTCGATCGTGTCGTAGGTGTCGGTGCTCTCATCGGTGCCCGCAGCGTGGGGGACGGTTCATATCGAACGTCCCCTCGGAGCGGAACCGGCCGCGGATATCCTGGAAGACGAGGATGTAGCCGCCCAGACCTAACTCATTGGCGCGCTGCGCCATCCCGGCGTTACCGCTGGCCTCGTATGGGGTCCGCGTCATCAGGATCGGGAGCGGTCCTTGGGCGCCGCGTGGGACGACGATCACAGTGAACAGGTGTATTCCGTCACGCATCGGGATGAGCGTATCGGAGCGGACCCAGTCTTGGGCGGCCGCGGGGCCGGCGAAAAAAGCGAAACCGGCAAAAACCAAAGTCGACAAGCTGAGAGTGTGATAGCGCATGGAAGTAACGGTGCGGTCTCGGGGGCGCCGACGCAATGTTGCTGTGTTGTGACCGCAATCACGACGAAATCCGAGGCGTTGCAGTACGTTCTTCCCCGTCCCTAGCTCCCCAAAAGAACTCCCCGCGCCCTCGAGGAGAATCGGAGTCACATGAAGGCCATCCGTTTCCTGATGGTCGCTTTGGTCGTCTGCGTGATCGCCTCCTGCAGCGACCGTGCGCCCACCGCCCCGGCGACACCGTCGGCACCAGACGCGTCGCTCATCGGCGGCCTGCTCGGGCCGACCGGTTTGCTCAAGTGCTCGGCTCTGCCCGCGGCCTCGACCACGCAGACGATCGGACCTGCCGGCGGGACCATGACCATCGGGCCGCACGTTCTGCGGATTCCGTCGGGTGCTCTCGCCCAGCCGACCACCATCACCGGCACGTTAGACACGGGTCGGGGCGTCAACGGCATTCGCTTCCAGCCCGAAGGGCTGCGGTTCGCATCGCCCGCGTCTCTGACGATGAGCTACGCGAACTGCAGCCTGCTGGGAAGCCTGCTGCCCAAGCGGATCGCGTACACGACGAATCTCTTGGACGTGGTCGAGTATCTCCTCTCGCTCGACAACCTGTTCACGAAGAAGGTCACTGGACGCGTACCCCACTTCTCGGAGTACGTCATCTCGTGGTGACGGCGCGGTGACTGCTTCACTGCAGCCGCGCGCCGCGGCAGACTTGCTGCACGAGGCGCGCACGCGCGAGCGCGCCGCCTGCATTCCCGAGGCAATCGCCTGTTACGAGGCGGCCATCACCACCGCCGAACGCGCCGGCGAGCGAGTGGTGCTGGCGGAGGCGCTGCGGCGGCTAGCGGTCGTGCGCCACCACCGAAACGAGTCGGCGGTCGCGCGCGCCCTATGCGACCGGAGCTTTGCCGTCGCTCGCGAGGTGGGAAACGACTTGCTAGCCGCCGAGGCGTTGAATACGCTGGGCGGCCTCGATCTCGCGGCGGCCCGCCAGCGCTTCCTCGAGGCGGTGGAGCTGGGACGTCAGAGCCGCGAGCTGGGCGCGCGCGTCGAACGCAACCTCGGCATCGTGGCCAACATCCAGGGGAACTTCGACGCAGCGCTCGGCCACTACGAGCACTCGCTCGAGGAGTGCCGCGCGGCGAACGACGAACACGGCTGCGCGATCGCCTACGCCAACCTGGGCATCGTCAGCACTGACCGCGGGGAGTTCGACCGCGCCGACGGCTATTTCACCGCGTGCTACGAGATCGCAGCGCGCGCGGGGGACGTGCACCTCGAGGGACAGTGTCTCGTGAATCACGCCGAGGTGCACATCGCGCGCGGCCGCTACGAAGACGCGCGGCGCAACGCCGAAGCCGCTCTCGCGTTGTTCGATCAGCTGGACGCCCGCAGCAGCAAGGCCGAGGCGTACCGGGTGCTCGGCATGGTGTATCGCGAGACCGGCCGCAGCGCGCTCGCCGAGTCGCGGCTGCGCTCGGCGATCGAGCTGGCCGTGAGCGCCGGCGCGGTGCTGGCGGAGGCGGAGGCATCGCGCGAGCTCGCGATCCTCTATCAGGCGAACGGCCGCAACCAGGAGGCCCTGGGCCTCCTCAACGCCGCGCATCGACTCTTCGCCCGTCTCGAAGCGCGCCTGGATCTGGTGTACGTCGGCGGGAAGATGGCCGACCTCGAGGCCACCTACCTGGCGGTCGTCCGGGAGTGGGGGCAATCGATCGAGTCGAGTGACATGTACACCTTCGGTCATTGCGAACGCGTGGCGCAGCATGCCGTCGCCGTCGCGCGCGTGCTCGGTTTGGAGGAGGAAGTCTCAACCGCTATCCAAATGGGCGCCTACCTGCACGACGTCGGGAAAGTGCGCGTCCCCCACGAAATCCTGAACAAGCCGGGACCGCTGACCCGCGACGAGTATGAGGTCGTCCAGATGCATCCCATCTG
>Ga0209438_1000492_pt1 | contig 12117 bp, 11 predicted proteins | sample GraSoi_2013_20cm_FD_185825 | JGI IMG/M metagenome (GOLD analysis project Ga0209438, IMG submission 185825) | Grasslands soil microbial communities from the Angelo Coastal Reserve, California, USA - Sample 9_17_2013_20cm (SPAdes) (version 2) | ecosystem: Environmental > Terrestrial > Soil >...
GTAGCGGTGGCGCTCCGGTGGCTTGAGGCGCCGGCCGTCGAGGCGGATGTCGTCGCGCGCGGGATCCGCCTTGGTCCCCATCTCGAGGACGGTGTGGCCGTTGACCGTCACGCGTCCTTCGGCGATGAGCTTCTCGGCCGCGCGCCGCGACGCGATGCCCGCCTGCGAAATGATCTTCTGAAGGCGGATGCCGCCTCCCTCGTCGCTCACGCTTCTATAATCACATGCTATGCAGAGTCGCATTCGTCTCGCCCTGCTGATCGCGATCGCATGCGCGTGTTCGAAGCCACCCGCGGCGCCGCAGCAGGTGCCGCTCGCGCAGCTGCCGTCGGTCGATCCGCAGGCCGTTCTCGCGCACACGCGCGTCCTGTCGTCCGACGAGTACGAAGGGCGCGGCCCCGGCACGAAGGGCGAGGAGCTGACGGTCCGCTACGTCGTGGATCAGTTCAAGATGCTCGGCCTCAAACCCGGCAACGCCGACGGCACCTACATCCAGAAGGTGCCGCTTGTCGGCATCACGCCGGCGCCGGCGCCGCTCCTGTTCCAGAAGGGAAGCCAGCGCCGCACGCTCAAGTGGAAAGACGATGTCGTCGCGTGGACGAAGCACGTCGCCGGTTCCGCGAGCCTCGATCGTTCGGAGCTGGTGTTTGTCGGCTACGGCATCGTGGCGCCCGAATACAACTGGGACGACTACAAGGGGCTCGACGTCAAGGGCAAGACGCTCGTCATGCTCGTCAACGATCCGCCGGTGGCCGGCGACGAGAAGGCGTTCGGCGGCAAGGCGATGACCTACTACGGCCGCTGGACCTACAAGTACGAGACCGGCATGCAGAAGGGCGCGGCCGGCGTGTTGGTCGTCCACGAGACCGGTCCCGCCGGGTATCCCTTCGAGGTCGTGCAGGCGAAGACGACCGAGCAGTTCGACCTGGTCACGCCGGACAAGAACATGGGGCGCGTCAACGTCGAGGGGTGGATCACGCTCGACCAGGCGAAGGCGCTGATGCAGATGGCCGGGCAGGACTTCGACGCGCTGAAGAAGCAGGCCGCCACGCGCGACTTCAAGCCGGTGCCGCTCGGCGTCACGGCGTCGATGACGATCAGGAACACGCTGCGCACGATCGACTCGCAGAACGTCGTCGCGAAGCTGGAGGGGAACGACCCGGCGCTGAAGGACGAGTACATCGTCTACACGGCGCACTGGGATCATCTCGGCGTCGGCCCCGACGTCAACGGCGATCGCATCTACAACGGCGCGAAGGACAACGCGATCGGCGTCGCCGGCCTGCTGGAGCTCGCGCGTGCGTTCACGAAGGTCTCACCCGCGCCGAAGCGATCGATCCTCTTCCTGTCGGTCACGGCGGAAGAGCAGGGGCTGCTCGGCTCGCAGTACTACTCGGTGACACCCATCTATCCGCTCCGCAGGACGCTCGCGAACATCAACATGGACGGCCTGAACGTGCACGGCCGGACGAAGGACCTGACGCTGGTCGGCTACGGTGCCTCAGACCTGGACGACTACGCCAGCGCCGCCGCCGCCGAACAGGGACGCGTGATCCGTCCCGATCCGGAGACGGAGAAGGGCTTCTACTACCGCTCGGACCATTTCAATTTCGCCAAGCAGGGCGTGCCCGCGCTCGATCCGGACGAGGGAACGGACTTCGTCGGCAAGCCGCCGGAGTACGGCACGCAGGTGAGGGACGACTACACGGAGCACGACTACCACAAGCCGAGCGACGTGGTGAAGCCGGACTGGGACTTGAGCGGCGCGGCCGACGACCTGAAGGTCTTCTTCGCGGTCGGCTACCGCGTGGCGCAGACGGACAAGTATCCGGAGTGGAAACCGGGGAACGAGTTCAAGGCGACGCGCGAACGAATGCTCCAGCAGCAGTGAGCGGGCCGATATTCAACGCTTCAGCACGTCGGCCCAGAAGGCCACGAGCTTCATCGTCTCGGTTGCCGCCGCCGCGCGGTCGACCTCCGCATGTGTGATGAGATCGCTCAGCAGCAGGTGCACGTCCGCACCTTTCTTCCCGAGGTAGTCCGCCAGCATCACCGACTCCGCCGCGGGGATCACCGTATCGCCCGACCCGTGCAGCAGGAAGACGGGCGCCGCCGGCGCGTTCGGCATCCGGTCGGCCGAGAGCGTCGGCGAATCCGCACCGAGCGCGGATAGATACGGCACGAGCGCGGGACCCAGCTTGCCGACGTTCCGGTCGTTCACGTACGCCATGTAGGTGGCAGAGGGTTCCGGCAGCGTCTTCGCGTACTGGCGTGCCTTCTCGAACGTCGCGTTCGCCTGGTTCATGTCCACGAGCGTCAGCTGGGAGGCGAGGAGGAACGTCTCGATCCCCCTGCGCAGCGGCGTGACCTGCTCGCGGGGCACGATACCCTGGTCCGCGAGGCCGTAGAGGATGACCGTGACCCCGTAGTCGTGCGGCGGGTGATTCTCCACGCCCGGCACGTGCACTTCGTCGCCCGTCGCCAGGTAACGCATGACGCGCGGCATGTCCGCGTGGCCGCCGAACGAGAGGACGTACGCCACCTTGTCGCGAATCGACGGCCGGCCCGCCGCGACGACCGACATCCCGCCCGCGAAGCTGATGCCGATGAGGCCGATGCGGCCGTCGGGCGCGAGATCCGGCCGGGCGGCCATCCAGCCCACGGCGTCCTCGATGACGTCGGTCGAACGAACCGTGATCTGGTACCGCATCAGATCCGGGAGCGCCAGCGTCATCACCATCACGCCGCTGCCGGCCAGGTCCTTCGCGAGCGCCGTGAGCCGCGGCTCGTTGATGCCCATCGAGTGGATGCCGGGAATCAGGAGCGCGCTCCGCGAGAAGCGGCCGTCGGGGCGATAGAACTGCGCGGGAACCTCACCGCTGCGCGTGGCGACCGTGTGCGGCGGCATCACGGTGACCGTATGGGCGTGTTGCGCGGCAAACTGCTCGACGCGTCCGCCGACGTGCGCCACCCGCACGAACAGCGACGCCGCGCGGACGTACGGCGCGGCGAGCCAGGTCAGGACGGCAGCGATGAGGAGAACCGCCGCGACAATGCGCCAGCCGCGCCGCGCTGCCATGCGTGCTCATGTTACCTTCAGACTGCGGATGAAGAGGCTGATCGTCGCGATCGACGGACCCTCCGGCGCCGGGAAGGGCACGATCGCCAGGACGCTCGCGGAGGCGCTGCAGTATCGTCACGTCGACACCGGCGCCATGTACCGTGCGGTCGGGTGGAAGGCCGTGCATGACGGCATCGCGCTCGACGACGAGCCGACGCTCGCGGCGCTGGCGGAGCGATCGCAGATCCGCCTCGAGGGCGGGCGCGTGTCGATCGACGGCCATGACATCACGCAGGACATCCGGACGCCGGAAATGGACAAGGCGGCGTCCGCCGTGGCGCGGATACCGCGCGTCCGCGAGGTGCTCGTCGCGTGCCAGCGCCGCATCGGGGAGCCGGGCGGCGTTGTCATGGAGGGGCGCGACATCGGAACCGTCGTCTTTCCGGACGCCGACGTGAAGATCTATCTCGATGCCTCCGCGGAGGAGCGCGCGCGCCGGCGCCTGAACGACCCCGCGCACAGCGGCGGGAAGGCGGGGGAAGCGGCGGTGGCCGCCTCCATCGACGCGCGCGACCGGTCCGACACGACGCGCACCGCGTCGCCCTTGACGATGGCCGCCGATGCGGTGTTGATCGATACCACGGGCATGCCGATCGCACAGGTCGTCGACAAGGTCCTGGCCCTGGTGAAGCGCACGCTCGCGACATGAGCGCATCTTCCGCCGCCGACGCTGCATGAACCCGGAATCGCCGTCGACCTCCGCTGCCGAGCACCTGCGCATCGCGATCGGGATCGCTGCCGCGATCGCCATCGCCGCCGGTGTCACCGGGCTTGCCGGGTGGTTCTTCGGCATCGGGCGGCTGATGTCGATTGCCAGCGAGGCGCCCGCGCTGATGCCGATGAGCGCGCTCGGCCTGCTCACCGCGGGCATTGCGCTCGCCTACGCCCCCTCACATCCTCGCTTCTCGCAGGGCCTCGGCGCGCTCGTCGTGGCGATTGCGGCCGCCGCGGCCATCGGCTATCTCACGAAGACCGACTTCGGGTTCGGAAATCTTCCGGAGGGGCTGACCTCGGGCGCCGGGACGCTGCCCGGTTTGCCGGCGCCGAATTCAATCGTGGCGTTCGTCCTGGTCGGCAGCGCTCTGATCGTGATGCGGCGCGCGCCCGTCGTGGCCCAGAGCCTCGCGCTGCTCGCCGCCACGATCGCGTACCTTGCGGGGCTCGGCGAGTTGTTCGGAGCGTCGACGGTGCACGGTCTCTCGGCGTACACGGCGATGTCGCCCCAGACGGTGATGGCGACGTGCGCGCTGGCGACCGGCGTCCTCTGCGCGACGCCCGAGGCCGGATTGATGCCGCTGCTGATGGACCGGGGCGCCGCGGGCCTCGCCGTCAGGCGCTTCCTGCCCGTGGCGATCCTGCTGCCGGTCGTGCTCGGCGGGGTGCGCGTCGCGGGCGAGCTGGAAGGGCTGTTCGATACACGCTTCGGCACCGCGTTGATGGCGGTCGCGAGCGCGGCGCTCGCGGGCATTCTGACCGTGGACATCGCGGTCGCCATCCGGCAGCTCGATCAGAAGCTGCGCTCCGAGCACCGGGCGCGCGAGGTCGCCGAGTCCGAAAGCCGCGTCAAGGACGACGTCCTCGCGCTCCTGACCGGGGAGCTCCGCACGCCTGCCGGCGTCATCCACGCGCAGGCGCACCTGCTGCAGGCGGGCGTGCTGACGAACGAGAAAATGCAGCAGGTGATCGAGACCGTCAGCCGCAATGCCGCGCGGCTGCGCCAGTCCATCGACGATGCCGCGGATGTGGCCGCGATGGCGCGGGGCGGCATCCTGTTCGAGCCCGCCGAGATCGATCCGCGCGACCCGATACGCCGCGCGCTGGACGTGTGGGCTCCGGAGATTGCCGCGAAGCGGATCGCCGTCACCGCGCAGCTGATGCCCGTCGGCTTCGTCCAGGGCGACGCCGTCAGGCTTCAGCAGATCGCGAGCAACCTGCTCTCCAACGCGGTGAAGTTCACGCCGCCGGGCGGTGAGATCCGGGTGGAGACCGCTCGTGACGGCGACCTGGTGCGGTTCACCGTGGAGGACACAGGCTGCGGGATTCCGCCGGAGTTCCTGCCGCACGTGTTCGAGCCGTTCAAGCGATCGTCGGGCTCGCTTCACGAGCGGCCCGAAGGCCTCGGCCTGGGGCTGACGCTCGTGCGCCATCTCACCGAGCTCCATCGCGGGACCGTCACCGCGCACAGCGGCGGCGCCGGTCGCGGCGCCCGATTCGTCGTGCAGCTGGTGACGAACTAGCGGTCGTCGTAGTCTTCGGACGAGGCGGGATCGAGCTCCCAGCGATGCTTGTCGCGCTTGGAGATTTTCGCCTCGCCCTTCAGCTCCTCGTTATCCTCGTACTGCACGCCGACCGCTTTCCCGATGTCGTCCACGACGTCCTGGTCGGGCGTCGGATTGTCGCCGCCGGGCGCTTCGTCGCCGACGCTCGCCGCCGATTCCCAGTCGGCGTCGACGTCGCCGCCGGTCAGCGCGGGGCTCGTCTCGTGGTATTCGTTGAGGCGGTCGCGCTGGTGACGGCGGCCGCTCCGTGCGGCCGAGGCAGTACGGTCGAGGTCGAGCGACGAGGGGGGCGTCGGAACGATGTCGTCGCCCCGGACGATGCGGCGTTCGCGATCGAGCGCCGGCGCCTTGCGCGCGACGGCCTTCGGCGCAGCGGCCTTCCGGGCCGAGCCCGCCCTGCGGATCCCGGTCGCCTTCCGCGCCACACCCGCCTTGCGCGCCTTGGCCGTGGCGCCGGCCTTCCGCGCTTTACTCGCCTTACCCGGCCGGGCTTTCCGTGCAACGACCTTGCGCGAGCCCGTCCGGGCAGCTCTGGCGGCGGTTTTCTTCCTTGCCGCGGTTTTCTTCGCTACGGCCCGGCCACCCCTCGATGTTGCCTTTTTCCTGGCTCCTGCGGCCTTGCGTCTGGCCATCGCGGTCGTCCTTTCCGTCTCCGGCTTACCTTGACTGTTTCCGGTAAGTGTCGTAAAGTCTAGTGCTTATCGGCGAAGGAAGCAGCTGACATACAAGCTCCACCCAACCATCAGAATTCGTCTCGCCGTTATAGCTGCGGGGAGCCGGTCCCTGCAACCCATTCGCCTGCCGCTCAGGGCAGCCTCTGAGCGTAGTCGAAAGGCAACAGAAACCGGTAATCAGATTCAGGAGGACTCGTAAGGAATGGCGAATGTTGAAAACGGGTTGATCTCTCCCGACAAGACGGGTGAACAACCCGGAGCACCGGCGCGCACCAGGGCTGGGAAGCCCGCCGGTCCGGCCTTCAAGCCGATGCATCACGAGGACATGGACCCGAAGGAATTCGAGGCCATGCTCGACATCTATGACGACAGCTTCCGCAACATGGCGGAAGGCGAGGTCGTGAAGGGCACCGTGCTGAAGGTGACCGAGACGGCGGTCGTCGTCGATGTCGGCTACAAGTCAGAAGGCCTGATTCCCATCCACGAATTCCTCGACGAGAGCGGCCAGGTCACCGTGCAGGGCGGCGACATGGTCGACGTGCTGCTCGAGCGCACGGAGGATCGCGAAGGCCACATCGTGCTGTCGCGCGAGAAGGCCGAGAAGATGAAGATCTGGGACGAGGTCGAGAAGGCCTACGCCGAGCGGAAGGTCGTCATCGGCCGCGTCATCGAGCGGATCAAGGGCGGCCTCGCGGTGGACATCGGCGTCCGCGCGTTCCTCCCCGGCTCGCAGATCGACGTGCGTCCCGTGCGGAACCTCGATGCGCTGAAGGGGCAGGAGCTCCGCATGCGCGTCATCAAGGTCAACAAGAAGCGCGGCAACATCGTCCTCTCGCGCAAGGCGCTCCTCGAAGAGGAGAACGCCGAGAAGAAGAAGACCACGCTCGAGACGCTGGCCGAGGGGAAGGTCCTCCGCGGCACCGTCAAGAACATCACCGACTACGGCGCGTTCATCGACCTCGGCGGCATCGACGGCCTGCTCCACATCACCGACATGTCGTGGGGCCGCGTCGGCCATCCGTCGGAGTTGTTCAAGGTGAACGACGAGGTCGACGTGATCGTGCTGAAGTACGACCCGTCGACCGAACGCGTTTCGCTCGGCCACAAGCAGCTCGTGCAGGATCCGTGGGCGACCGTCCAGGACCGCTACCCGGTTGGCGCGCGCATGAGCGGCAAGGTCGTGAGCCTCACCGACTACGGCGCGTTCGTGGAGCTCGAGGCGGGCGTCGAAGGTCTCATCCACGTCTCCGAGATGTCGTGGAGCAAGCGCGTCAAGCACCCGTCGAAGATTCTCAACGTCGGCGACACTGTCGACGCGATGGTGCTCGGCGTCGATCCCGCGGCGCGGCGCATCTCGCTCGGCCTCAAGCAGGTTGAAACCAACCCGTGGCACGAGCTGACCGAGAAGTACCCGGTCGGCACGCGCATCAAGGGGAAGGTCCGCAACCTCACCGAGTTCGGCGCGTTCGTCGAGGTCGAGGAAGACATCGACGGCCTGATCCACATCTCCGACATGTCCTGGAGCAAGCGGATCAAGCACCCGTCCGAGGTGCTGAAGAAGGGCGACGTCGTCGAGGCGATGGTGCTCAGCATCGACGCCGAGAACCAGCGGCTGTCGCTCGGCCTCAAGCAGCTGGCAACCGACATCTGGGACGACTTCTTCTCGCGCCATCACGTCGGCGACACGATCGAAGGGAAGGTCACGCGCATGACCAACTTCGGCGCGTTCGTGGAGCTCGACGAGGGGATCGAAGGGCTCATCCACGTGTCGGAGTTCGACGACAGCCACGGCGGCGAGAAGATCGACCTGCAGGTGGGCAACAGCTACCAGATGAAGATCATCAAGCTGAGCCCGCAGGAGCGGAAGATCGGCCTGAGCATCCGCGCGCTGAAGTCGGACGACTATCGGCCGGATTGGGAATCGTACTCGGAGAGCGAGGGCACCGGGACCGCGACCCTCGGAGACCATTTCAGAAATCGGTAGGAGGAGCCACCATTGAATACTCCTGGCGGCAGCATGACCAAGGCGGAACTCGTCGAGGAAGTGTCGCGCGTGTCGGATCTCACCAAGAAGCACTCTGAAGTCATCGTCGACACGGTGTTCAGGAGCATCATCGAGGCGTTGCACCGGGGCGAGAAAATCGAGCTGCGCGGGTTCGGCAGCTTCCGCCTGCGCAAGCGCGAGCCCCGCAAGGGACGGAATCCGAAGACCGGCGACAAGGTGGACGTGCCGCCGAAGAAGGTGCCCTACTTCAAGCCCGGCAAGGAGCTCAAGGAGCTGATCAACCGCGAAGCCGAAGCGGCGGAAGCGGCGTCGATTACCGGGAACGTCACCGGCGCGGTCCAATCGGTCTGAGATAAGTGGAAGAAGTAGAGAAGTTGAAAAGTGGAAAAGTAAGTTGAAAGTGCGAGCTACTTAGAACTTACTTTTCCACTTCTTCCACTTTTCAACTTTTCCACTTATGGATCGCCTTTGGTCGCCATGGCGACTTGAATACGTGACCGGAACCAAGCCAGATACGGGGTGCGTCTTCTGCGACGCACCCCGTCCCCCGCATCCCGATTCCCTCATCGTCTACGAACACAAGACCTGCTACGTCATCCTCAATCTCTATCCGTACAACAACGGCCACCTGCTGGTCGTGCCCTACCGGCACACCGGCTCGCTTGCGTCGCTGACGTCCGAAGAGCTCCACGAGATGGCGGACCTGCAGGCGCTCAGCGAGAAGGCGCTCGTCGAGGCCTACTCACCGCACGGGATCAACGTCGGCGTGAACCTCGGCAAGCCCGCCGGCGCGGGCGTCCTCGAACACGTGCACGCGCATCTCGTGCCACGGTGGAACGGCGACACGAACTTCATGACCGTCGTCGGGACGACGCGCGTGCTGCCGGAGGACCTGCGGCAGAGCGCGGCGAGGCTCAAGCCGATCTTCGCGAAGTTAGGCGACGCTCGGTGAGACGCTCGGCGTGCTACGACGCCGCGGACATCACGTCGATCTGCGTAATCTTCTCCGTGACGCCGTCGCCGTCGCGCGGGATCGTCATCGCGTCTTCCGGCAGCTCGTAGAAGGGATTCTCGAGGATCATCGGTCCTTCGACGCGGATGTGGCGGTGGGTCGCCAGGCAGGTGTCGAGGATTTTCGCCGGAAGGCGGTTGCGGTTGTACTGGCAGAGGCCGAGCGCCTGCCTGCTGGAATAGAAGTGGTTCAGCAGCGCTTCGTACTCCACGATCTCGTGCGAGCCCGGCGCCCCGTCGAGCAGCCAGGTCATGTCGCCTGCCACGCACAGCCCGGCGAAGCCCGCCTTGAGCGCGTCGGATACGGCGCCGTTGAGCATGTCGATCATCCGCGACGCCTTGAACGACCCTCCTCTGAGATGGCCCTCCCGCTTCGTGATCAGGACCAACGCGCCGCGCCTGACTTCGGCATCGGCGTCGATGCCGGCCGCGCGCACCTCCGCGCGGAATTCGTCCGGGGTCTGTTCGCCACAGAAACAGAGACAGCGCTCGCCGCGCGACAGTCCGCCGCGGATGTAGTCGATGGCGGCGTGCAGCTGTTCCTCGCGCGAGCTGAAGAGCGTGCAGACGTGATCGCCCTGCTGATAAACCATGCGGGGAGCTCGATCCATGCGCGGGATTATAGGACCGACCCGCGGCGAAGCTAGCTCAGCCGAGACGAAAAATTACGACGCAGAGGACAGCGCGTCGATCTGCGCGAGCTTGTCGTGGATGCGCGCGCCGTCGCGCGACCGGATCATCGCGTGCTCTGGCTCCTCGTAGAACGGGTTCCTGAGCAGTCGCAGCGCCTCCACGCGCACGCGCGGGTGCGTCGCCAGGCAGCTCTCGAGGATCTTCGGAGACAGCTTCGCGCGGCTGTACTGACAGAGCAGGACGACGGGGCGATTCGCACAGAAGTAGTTGAGCAGCGCCTCGTAGGCGAGCAGCTCGTGCGAGCCCGGCGCCTGATCGAGCAGCCAGGTCATGTCGCCCGCGCCGCGCAGGCCCGTGAAGCCCGTGGCCAGCGCATCCGACAACGTGGCCGCGAGCATCTCGATCATCCGCGCCGCGTCGAAGGCGCCGCCCTTGAGATGCCCCTCCGCCTTGGTGATCACCTCCAGAGCGTTTCGCGCCTCCTCGGCATCCGCGTCGATGCCCGCGCGCCGCAATTCCTCGCGGAACTCCTCCGGCGTCTGCTCGCAGCAGATGTAGAGGCAGCGCTCGCCGCGCGCGAGGCCGCCGCGGATGAATTCGACGGCGGCGCCGATTTGCTCGCCGCGCGACCCGAACAGCGTGCAGACGTGATCCCCGTTCCGATAGTCCGCTCGCGAGGGCCGGCGCATCCGCCGATCATCGCACAACTGCGGCACACCGCGCGTTGCCGGCAGTTTCGCGTGGCGGTGGCCACAGACGTGGCCGCTAGGGGTGGGAGCCCAGGGACATCGCATCGAGCCGCGTGAGCTTCCGGTCGATGCCCGCGCCGTTGCGCGAGCGAACCATCGCCCGTTCCGGCGACTCGTAGAACGGATTCCTCAGGAGCCCCGGTGTTCCAACGCGCACGTAGGGGTGCGTCGCGAGACAGCTGTCGAGGATTCGAGGCGGCAGCCGTTCGCGGTTGTACTGGCACAGCAGGATGACCGGTCTGTTCGAGCAGAAGTAATTGAGGAGCGCCTCGTAGGCGAGCAGTTCGTGCGACCCGGGCGCTTCGTCCAGCAGCCATGTCATGTCGCCCGCGCCGCACAGCCCGGTGAAGCCGGCGTTCAGCGCGTTCGACAACGCGGCCTCGATTCGTTCGATGGTCCGCGCCGCGTCAAAGGCGCCGCCATCGAGATGACCCTGGTCCTTGCCGACCACCGTCAGCGCGCCCCGCGCTTCCTCGGCCTCGGTCTCGACGCCCGCTCGACGCAGTTCTTCCCGGAATTCATCCGGCGTCTGCTCACAGCAGGCGTAGCCGCACTGCTCGCCGCGCGCGAGGCCTGCCTGGATGAATTCAACGGCTGCGCTGATTTGCTCCTCGCGCGAGTTGAACAGCGTGCAGACGTGATGACCGTGCTTGTAGTCGACGCGAGCCGATCGGCGCATCCGCGCATGATAGTCGCAACCGGTTCTCCCGCGCGCCTCGTGATAGTGTGCCGACATGGATTTCGAGTGCACCGACGTCCAGCGCGCCTGGCGCGACAAGGCGCAGGCACTCGGGCGGGAACTGGCCGAGGAGGCCGCGGCCGGCGACGTCATCACGGGTGCGGCGCGCCTCGGGTTGATCGATCCGCGCGCCGATCTGATCGCCGCGTCGCTCGCCGTCGAGGCGCTGGCGTCCGAGTCGGCCGCCGCGGGGATGACGCTCGCGCTCCACACGACCACGCTCCTCGCGTTTCCTCCCAGCCAGAGCGCTGACGGCGGAAGGTCACCGATCGAAGGATGGATGACGGCGCTCGCGCGTGGTGAGATTGTTGGGGCGCTTGCCCTGTCGTCTGAGGACGTCCCGATGATCGAGAACGGCCGTGTGAGCGGCCGCGCGGCGTGGGTCGGTCCCATCACCGAGCACGGCCTGGCGGTCGTCGGCGCGCGACAGGGATCGCAGGTGACCGCATGCGCGGTCGCCCTCGACGGCCATGGCGTGCAGGTGACCGAGGCACGCACGACGGCGCTGCGCGGCTTTGTCTGGGCCTACGTCATGTTCGCGGGCACGCCGTGCATGGCGGCCGCGGAGCCGACGAGCATCATGGCGCGCGCCCGGACGCTCATCGCATCCGTCGCGCTCGGGATCGGCAGCCGCGCGCTTCGCGAGTCGATGGCCGTCGTGCATCGCGAGCATGGCGCCGGCGGCGAGCAGACGGTGCAGGGGCTGCTCGCCGACACCGCCACCGAGCTCGAGGCGGCGCGCATGCTCACGTGGCAGGCCGCCGGCAGGGGCGAGCAGGTGTCGCTGGCGGACGGGTCGATGGCGAAGCTGGCGGCGACGAGCGCGGCCCAGGCCGCCGTCGCGCGCGCGACGCAGGTCGTCGGCGTCGACAGCTTCCGCCGCGGTCACGTCGTCGAGCGGCTCAC
>Ga0209438_1000493_pt1 | contig 12112 bp, 10 predicted proteins | sample GraSoi_2013_20cm_FD_185825 | JGI IMG/M metagenome (GOLD analysis project Ga0209438, IMG submission 185825) | Grasslands soil microbial communities from the Angelo Coastal Reserve, California, USA - Sample 9_17_2013_20cm (SPAdes) (version 2) | ecosystem: Environmental > Terrestrial > Soil >...
GACGTTCCTCGCCCTGATCTGGGCGGTGCTGAAGGCCGGGGTCGGCTCCTTCCGGGCCCTCACGGCGCCCGAGGAACGCGGGCTCGCCCTCGGCTTCGTCGCCGGCACGGCCGGTCTGCTCGGCCACGCGATCGGCGCCAACACGTTCATCATCGTGCGCATCATGGAGCCCTTCTGGTTCTTCGCCGCCATCGTCGTCGCGCTGCCCGGCCTGGCCCAGGAGGAGCCCGCTCCGCTCCCGACGACCGGCGCCCGCCTGACCGGGCGCTTCGCGTGATGCCCTCGGGCACGGTCGCCGCGCGGGCCAAGAAAATCCGGCTCCTCGTGATGGACGTCGACGGCGTCCTCACCGACGGGCGGATGATCCTGTCCGAGCGCGGCGACGAGCTGAAGTCGTTCCACACGCACGACGGGATCGGCCTGGCGCTGGCCAAGCGCGCGGGACTCCGGACGGCCCTGGTGACGGGCGAGTCGAGCCCGATCGCGAAGGCGCGAGGTACCAAGCTGGGCGTCGACTCGGTCGTGCTCGGGGCGCGCCGCAAGCGGGAGTCCGTCGAGGCGCTCCGCGCCGAATTCGGCGTGGCCGCCGACGCGGTCGCGTTCATCGGCGACGACCTCCTCGACATCCCGGCGCTGCAGGTCGCCGGGCTCGCGGTCACCGTCGCGGACGCGCCGGCAGCGGTGAAGGCGGTCGCGCACGTGGTCACGCGCGCCCGCGGCGGGCACGGCGCCGTGCGCGAGCTGGTCGAGCTCATCTTGACGTCGCAGCGGTCGTGGCAGGAGGTCGTCGACGCCTACGTGCGCGAGCACGGAGGTCGATGAGCCTCGCGGGCTCGCCGGGTCTCAGGGGTCGGACGCTTCGAAGCTTTCTGCTGCTCGGCGCTCAGCGGGTCGTCGGCGTCGCCGTCACCGCAGCCGGTAGCATCGCGCTCGCGCGACTCCTGTCGCCGGAGGTCTTCGGGCTCTACGCGATCCTCGTCTTCGTGATCTCGCTCGGCGTGCGGGCCAGCGAGCTCGGGCTCGGCGCCGCGCTCGTCCAGCGGCGGGACCTCGATCCAGCGGCGGGGCTGGGCGTGGCGTTCACCGCCACCTTCGCTCTCGCGCTGGCGCTCGGCATCTTGATCGCGGCGGCGGCGCCGCTCGTCGCCCGGTGGCCGGGTGTGTCGGGGGAGGTGACGGCGCCCGTGCGGTGGCTCGCGGTGCTCGTCGTGCTGTCGTCGTTTCGTATGCCCGCGACGGTCCTGCTGGAGCGACGGCTCGCTTATCTTCCGCTGACGGCCGCCGAGACCGCCGACACGGTGACGTTCTACGCGGTGGCGGTGGGCGCCGCGATGTCCGGCGCCGGGCTCTGGAGCTTCGTCGCCGGCGCGCTCGCCGCGCGCGCCGTCAACCTGGTCGTGCTGTGGAGCGCGGCGCGGTGGCGGCCGACCTTCCGCTGGAGCTGGGACGAGCTGGCGCCGGTGATGAAGTTCGGCTTTCTCTTCCAGGGCAGCATCCTGGTCGGAATCGCCGGCGACGCGGTGGTGCCGACGTTCGTCACGGCGTGGAGCGGCCTCGGCGGCGTCGGGTTCTTGAACTGGGCCTCGGCGCTCGCCTTCATGCCGCTGCAGGTCGTCAGCATCGCGGGCCGCGTGCTGTTCCCCGCGCTCTCGAGCCTCCAGGCCGACACCACGCGGTTCGCCGACGCCACCGCGCGGGCGCTGAACCGCGTCACCGCGGTGCTGTACCCGGCGGCCGCCTTGCTCTGCGCCGGCGCGGACCCGGTCGTCCGCCTCGTCTTCGGGGAGGCGTGGGTACCCGCGGTGCCGGCGCTGCGGTGCTTCTGCCTGTCCGCCTTCATCGGCGGCACCTCGACGATCTTCGTGCACGCCCTCTACAGCCTGGGGCGGGCCGACCTCGTCTTGCGGCTCAACGTCGCGAGCGCCGTCCTCTTGTGGGCGATCACGGTCACGCTGGTCCCGTGGCTCGGCTTTGTCGGCTTCGCGGTCGCGAGCGCGACCCTCGCCTGCGCGGGCGTGTCGTACACGGCGACGCGCGTGCGGCGTCTCGTGCCGGTGCGCGTTCTGCCGGCGGTGCGAGTCCCGCTCGCGGCGAGCCTCGGCAGCGCGGCCGTCCTGGCGGGGCTCGTCGCCGTCTGGATCCACGACCTGACGTCGCTGCTCGTTGCTCTCGGAGTTTCGGCCGCGGCATACGTCCTGTTCGCCGGCCTCATCGGAGGCCCCGCCTGGCGCGTCGAGGTCCTGGCCGACTGGCGGACGGTGCTCCAGGGGTGAGAGCCACGAGGCTCAAGGAGACCTGGCGCCGCTTCGCGCCGGCGCAGGCCCGCGATTTCCTCCGCGTGGGCCACGAAGGCCGGGACCATCCCTCCCGGATCAAGGCGGTCGAGCTGCTCGAGGGCATGACCTCGGTGCTCGACGTCGGCTGTGGCACCGGGGTCATGTTCGAGCTGCTCCGCGAGCGGCGGCCCGACCTCGACTACCTCGGCATCGACGTGACCGCGCAGTTCGTCGCGGCGGCTCGCGAGCGGTTTCCGGCGGATGCCGCCCGGTTTCGCGAAGGCTCGCTCTACGATCTCGACCGCCTGCCCGGCGAGTTCGACGCGGTCCTGTGCCGGCACATCCTCGAGCATCTGCCCGACTACACGCCGGCGGTGCAGCGCATGTACGCGCGCGCCCGACGCAAGCTCATCGTCGTCTTCTATTTGCCGCCACGGCCGCTGCGGCTCCGGCGCAAGCGCGACGAGCGGTTCGAGCGGGGCTTCTACACCCACACGTACGACCTCGGCCGCTTCATGGACCACCTGCTGACCGGGCTCGTCCCGCCGGTCGCGCAGATCCGCATCCATCCGCGGCAGGGAACGAGCGATCCGAATTTCGCGTGGGGCGATCGGGAGAACGTCATCTACGAGGTCATCCGGTGAGGGTGAGCCTGATCATCGCCACGTTCAACCACGCGCGCTTCCTCGGGGCCGCGATCGACAGCGCGCTGGCCCAGACGCTCGGCGCCGTCGACGTCATCGTGGTGGACGACGGCTCGACCGACGACACGCCGGCGGTCCTGGCGCGCTATGCCGGACGCGTCCGCGTCCTCCGGCAGCCGAACCGCGGCCTGGCGGCGGCCCGCAACGCCGGGCTCGCGGCGGCGCGCGGCACCTACGTCGCGTTCCTCGACGCTGACGACGTCATGGCACCGACGAAGCTCGCCGCCCAGCTCGAGATGCTCGAGCGCTCGCCGACGATCGGGTGGACTTACTGCGACGTCCTCATCGAGACGGTGGCGACGCGGACGACGGTGACGGCCTCGGAGCGCTTCGGCTACGGGGCGCGCGCCCTCGACGGCTGGCTCTTTCCCGAGCTGATCCACGGCAATTTCATCCCGGCCATCGCGCCGATGATCCGTCGCACGGCGCTCGACGCGGCGGGCGGGTTCGACGAGAGGCTGACCGCGCTCGAGGACTGGGACATGTGGCTGCGTCTGTCCTTGATCGCGGAGGCGCGGTACACGCCCGCCGTGCTGGTGACCTATCGGATCCGGCCCGGCGGGATGAGCGAGGACCGCGCCCGCATGGACAGGAACCGGTTCTGCGTCCTCGACAAGATCAACCGGACGCGGCCGGTGGCGCTCGAGAGCCTCGGCGACGCCGGACGCCGCATCATCGCCGACACGCACAACTGGCTGGGCAAGGAGGCCTATGCCTCCGGGGACTGGAGCGAGGCGCGGCGGCGCTTCGCGGCGTCGATGCTGACGGTGCCGTGGCAGCGAGAGGCGCCGTGGCTGCTCGGCAAGAGCCTCGTCCGGGCGGCGCGCGGGCGTTGACCCAATGACCCGCGACACCGGGGTGATCGTCGTCAGCTACAACACGCGGGAACTCACGCTCCAGGCGGTGGCCTCCGCCCGGCGCGCGACCGACGGGCTCGACGCGCGAGTCATCGTGGCCGACAACGGCTCGGCCGACGGCACCGTGGAGGCCGTGCGCCGAGCGTACCCCGAGGTCACCGTGCTCGAGAACCCCGACAATCCCGGCTACGGCGCGGCTGTGAACCGGGCGGCGACGACCCAACGCTCGGCCCACCTCTGCGCGATGAACGCCGACGTCGTGCTCGCGCCCGAGAGTCTCCGGGAGCTTCGCCAGTTCCTGTCGGTGAACCGCTCGTGCGCTCTCGTGGGGCCCGCGCTCGCGTACCCCGACGGACGGCCGCAGCCGTCGGCCAAGCGCTTTCCCACGCTCGGGATGGCGCTCGGCGAGGTCCTCGCGCTCCACACGCTGGCGCCGCGCAATCCGTGGGTGAGGCGCTTCTACTACGAGGACCGGGATCTCACACGCGCGACGGAAGTGGACACGGTGTCGGGCTCGGTGATGATGCTTCGCGGCGCCGCGTTCGAGGCGGTGCGGGGCTTCGACGAGGGCTTCCGGATGTACTTCGAGGAGACGGACCTGTGCCGGCGCCTTCGCGACCAGGGCCATTCGGTCGCCCTCTGTCCCGCCGCCCGCGCCGTTCACTGCCACGGCGCCAGCACCCGGCAGACGTCCGTGCGCCAGGTCGAGTACTACCTGAGCTACGTCCGATATTTTCGCAAGCATCACGGCCGCGCCGCCGCCGCGATCCTCCGCGCCGCCGTCGTCCTCGGCGCGCTCACGCGGATGGCGGCACTCGTCGTCCGGTATCCGCCCGTCGACCGGCAGCGCGCGGCGATGCTCTCCGCGCGGGAGGCGGCGTGCGCGCGCCTGCTGCGCTCGCTCGCGTCGTCCCGGATCATGCGCGCGCCATGAAGGCCGCGATGGTCGAGACGGGCGGCTGGGGCGGCATCGCCCACTACGCGTGGGACCTGTGCGCGGCGCTCGCCGGGGCCGGCGTCGAGGTGTCGCTGCTCACGAACCGCCAGTGGGAGCTCGCGCATCTGCCGGCTCGCTTCGAGGTCGACCGCTGCTTCGCCGCCGACGTCGGCTACCTCGGCAACGTGAAGGCCCTCCGGCAGGCGCTGGCCCGGTGGCGGCCCGACGTCGTCCACGTGCAGAGCCTGCTCTCGACGCGGCTGGACGCCTTCCTCTGGCCGCTGATCCGGCGCCGCCGACCCGTCGTGATGACCGCGCACAACATCCGGTCGCACGAGCGCAACCGCTGGGACGACTGGACCCTCTGGCGCTGCCTCGCCGCCGCCGACGCGGTCGTCGTCCACACGCGGCGGGCCGAGGAGGTGGCGCGGCGGCGGCTCCGCGCCGGCGCGCGGATCGAGCTCATCCATCTCGGAAGCGCCGGATTCCTCGGGGCCGAGGACCGGCCCGATCGGCTGGGGGCGCGGGCGAGGCTCGGTCTGCCGCGCGAGGGGAAGATCGTGCTCGCCTTCGGCGCGATCCGCCCGTACAAGGGGCTCCACGGCGCGATCGCCGCGCTCGCCGAGCTGCGTCGCCGACAGGTCGATGCGCGCCTGGTGATCGCGGGGCCACTGCTGGTGGGAAGCGAGGCGGAGTACCAGGACACGATCCGGCAGGCGGCGGTGGACGACGCCGTGATCTTCCGGCCGCGCTACGTTCCGGGGGAGGAGGTCGGCGCCTACTTCACCGCCGCCGACGTCTCGATTTTCAACTATCGCGACATCACCGACAGCGGGTCGCTGAGGCTCGCCTGCGACCTCGGAACGCCCGTGGTCGCCACTGCGGTCGGAAGCTTCCGGGAGTTCCTCACGGACGGCGTCACCGCCCGTCTGGTCGAGCCGGGCGACACACAGGCGCTGGTCGCGGCGCTCGCCGCCGTGCTGGCCGATCCGGAGGGCGCGGCGCGGATGGCGTGCGCGGCGCGCGCGCTGGCGGCGTCGGCCTGGTCCTGGGCCGAGAGCGCCAAGGCGACCGCGGCGCTCTACGAGACGATCACCCGGGGCGGCGCGTGATCCCGGCGCTGGCGGTCGCCGCCGTCGCGCTCGCGATCCGGCTGCTCGTCGCCGAGTTTCTGCCCCTGATCGATCAGGACGGCGTCGTCTACGTGACCATCGCGAAGCAGGTTCACGCGAGCGGCTCGCCCTTCGACCCGCTCTACCACCCGCTCTACCCGCTCTGCATCGCGCTCGCCGAGCCGCTCGTCGGCGACTGGGAGACGACAGGCCGCTGGGTCTCCGCGCTCTTCGGCGCGCTCGTGATCGTGCCCGCGTTCGCGCTCGCGCGGGAAACCGTCGGACGGCAGGCCGCCCTCCTGAGCGCGGTCCTCCTCGCCATCCATCCCCGGCTCGTCCTGAACTCGGCCTCGGTGCTCTGCGAGGCGACCTACATGTTTCTTCTGGTCTGCGGCGTCTACGTCGCGCGGCGCGGCCTCGTGACCGGTCCGGGCGCCCTGGTGGCCTTCGGCGGCCTGTGCCTCGGGCTCGCGTACCTCGTGCGGCCGGAGGCGGCCCTGTATCTCGTCGGCCTGATCGCCATCGTGATCTTCATGATCGCGACCGGCCGCGCCCGGGCCGCCGCGCTCCTGCCCTGGCTGGGCGCGGCCGTTCTCATCTTCGTGGTCGTCGCGGCGCCGTACGTGTGGTACCTCACCGAGGTCTGGGGCCACCCCACCCTCAGCGGCAAGATCGATCACAACCTGCCGCTGGCGGTGGGCGCCGCGTCGGCGCCGGACCCGTTTCCGATGCGCATCGTCGAGAACGCGCTCCTCTTTCAGAAATACGCGCTGCCGGATCTCCTGCCGTGGGTCCTGATGCTTCTGGTGCTTCCCGGCGTGCTGGCGCGCTCGCAGACGCCCGGCTGGCTCTCGCGCGACGGCCTGCTGCTCGCCGCGGCGCTGCCGCCCTTCGCGTCGCTCGCGTTTCACGTCGACTCGCGGATCTTTCTGCCGGCCGTGCCCTTCGTGCTGCCGTTCGCGGCGGTGGGCGTGCTGTGGGCCGCCGTGACGCTCACCGACGCGCGCCGCGGCCTGCGCTTTTCCGGGGCGCTGGTCCTCCTGGTCGCGCTGGTCCTGGCGCCGTGGACGTTCCAGCCCGTTCTCCGGCCCGACACCGGCGCCCTCGTGTACCGGCAGGCGGCGCGCTGGATCGCCTCGACCCAGCCGCGCGACACGGCCCTGCTCGACCGGAAGCCGTTCGTCGCCTTCTACAGCGAGCGGCGCTGGATCCCGCTCCCGCGCGTCGGGCCTGACGATCTGCTCGCCGTGGCCCGGAACGCCGGTGCCCGCCTCGTCATCCTCGACAGCCGCGAGCTTCCCTTCGATCGAGGGCGCCTGATCCCGCTGCTCTGGGGGCCGGCCCCGCCCGGGCTCGACGTGCTTCGCGACTTCGACGCCGGCCCGGGCGACCGGCTGCGGATCCTGGCGGTCAGCGAGCGTGGATGAGCCGCCGGATGGCCCCACGCCGGTCCTGGTCGTGTCGAACCACGGCCACGTCGTCGGCGGCGGTGAGCTGAGCATGCTGGATCTGCTGCGCGGGCTGGATCGCCGCCGCTGGGCGCCGGCTCTGGTCGTCCCCGAGGACGGCGCCGTGGCGGCCCGCGGGCGCGATCTCGGGCTGCCGATTCACGTCGTCCCGCTGCCCACGCTGCGGCGCCCCAGATACGACATGGTGCGGAGCGTGAGGACGCTCGGCCGCCTCGCGCGGTCGACGGGCGCCGCGCTGATTCACGCCAACGGCTCGCGGGCCATGATGTACGGGGGCCTCGCCGGCCGGTCGACCGGCCGGCCCGCGATCTGGCACGTCCGGATCGCCGAGAGCGACGGTGTGGTCGACCGCGCGCTCTACGCGCTGGCCACCGGCGTCATCGCGACGTCCGGCGCCGTGACGCGGCGGTTCGGCAAGGCGGGGAAGGTGCGCCTGGTCCCGAACGGCATCGATCTGGCGCGCTTCACTCCGCGCGCGCCCTCCCCCTCGCTGCGCGCGGCGCTCGGCGTGCCGCCGTCGTCACCGGTCGTGCTGTCGATCGGACGCTTCGTCGCCGAGAAGGGCCACCGGCACCTCCTGGAGGCCGCCGCGCGGATCGAGCGGACGAGGGCCGGCTTGCACTGGGTTTTCGTGGGCGCGGGCGAGCTCGAGGAGCCGCTCCGGCGCCAGGCCCGCGGACTCGGTCTCGAGTCGCAGGTGCACTTCACCGGATGGCGCGACGACGTCCCCGACGTGCTGGCCGTCGCTGATGTGTTCGTGCTGCCGTCGGAGAACGAGGGATTCGGTCGCGTGGTGGTCGAGGCGATGGCGATGGCCCGGGCCGTGGTCGCCACCGCCGTCGGCGGCGTTCCCGAGATCGTGCGCGACGGCGAGACCGGGATCCTCGTGCCGCCGGCCGCCCCGACCGCGCTCGCCGACGCCGTCCGCTCGCTGCTCGACGATCCGGCCCGGGCCGCGCGGCTCGGCGCCGCCGGTCGCGCGCGGGCGGAATCGCGGTTCAGCCTGACGGCGCACGTCGATGCCGTCGAGCGCGTGTACGCGGAGGTTCTCGGGGGCCATGCGGCTCGCCGTTGACGGGCGTGAGTTCCGGCCGGGCGTGCGCACCGGCATCGGCCGGTATCTGCTCGAGGTGCTGCGGGCCGCCTCGCGCGCCGGCGCGTCGTGCGTCGTGTACGGCGACGTCGGCGCGCGGCTGGACGACGCGCTGCCGGGCGTCGACTTCACGGTGCTTCGCGCGCCGTGGACCCAGTGGTGGGACCAGGTGAGCCTGCCTCGCGCGCTCGCCCGCGACCGCCCCGGGGTGTTCCTGTCGCCCTATTACAAGATGCCCCTCATGGCGCCGTGCCCCGTCGTGCTGACGATCCACGATCTGTACTTCATCGGCTATCCGGGACGGCACTGTCCCGTCTACGACGCGACGATCACGCGTCTGGCCCGGATGTACGCGCGGCGCTCGGCGGCCATCGTCACCGACTCGGAATACTCCAAGCGCGCGATCGCCACGCAGCTCGGCGTCAGCTCGTCGAAGGTGAGCGTGATCCCGGTCGCGCTCGGCCCCGAGTTCAAGCCGGCGCCGCTCACCCCGGCGGTTGCCGCGCGCTACGGCGTCGCGCCGCCCTACGTCCTCTACGTCGGAAACTTCATGCCGCACAAGAATCTCGCGCGCCTCATCCGCGCCTTCGCCCTGCTCCCCGACGCCGAGCGCCGCCGTCACGCGCTCGTCCTGGCCGGCGGGTACGGCGAGGGCCGGCCCGCGCTGGCGCGGCTCGCCGTGGAGCTCGGGGTGGCGGACCGGGTGATCTTTCCCGGGCGCGTCGACGACGGGGATCTCCCGTCCCTCTACTCCGGGGCCGCGGTCTATGTGTCGGCGTCGCTGGAGGAGGGATTCGGATCGACCGTCCTCGAGGCGATGGCCTGCGGCGCGCCGGTGGCGGTCTCGAACCGCGCCGCGCTGCCCGAGGTGGTCGCCGACGCCGGACTCCTGTTCGATCCGGAGCGCGAGCCCGACGTCGCCGCGACGCTCGCGCGCATCTTGACCGACGCCGCCCTCGCCGCCGACCTGCGTCGGCGCGCGCTGGCGCGCGCGGGCCTCTTCACGTCGGCCCGGACGTCGGAGCGCGTCCTGGAGCTCCTGCGCGAGGTGGCGGCGCGGCGTGGGGACCCGTCGTGATGTCGCCGGGGGCGCGCTAGATGTGCGGCATCGCCGGCCACGTCGGACCGACGGCGCGCGAGCTGCTGCCCGCCATGCTCGGGCTTGTCAAGCATCGCGGGCCCGACGACTCGGGAATCTACTCGTCCGACGACGTCGGGCTCGGCATGACGCGCCTGGCGATCATCGACCTGGTGACGGGCCAGCAGCCCATGAGCGATCCGACCGGGCGCTACTGGATCGTCTTCAACGGCGAGATCTACAACTTCCGCCAGCTGCGGACGATGCTCGAAGCCGACGGGCGCCCGTTCCGAACGCGGAGCGACACCGAGGTTATCTTGCAATCGTACGTCGCGTACGGCGAGGCGTGTGTCGAGCGCCTCCGGGGCATGTTCGCCTTCGCCATCTGGGACGCCGCCCGGCGGCGGCTGTTCCTGGCGCGCGATCGACTGGGGAAGAAGCCGCTCTACTACTGGCATCGAGGCCACCTCTTCCTCTTCGCGTCGGAGCCCAAGGCGCTGCTCTGTCATCCGGCGGTCTCGCGCGCGCTCGACTGGCCGGCGTTCCAGCACTACCTCGCGTTCGGCTACACGCCGGCCGCCCGGTCGATCTTCGATTCGATCGAGAAGCTGCCGCCGGCGCACACCGCGACGCTCGCGGACGGCCGCCTCACGCTCGCGCGCTACTGGCGGCTTCCGCCGGCGGACCCGGCGCCGCATCGGCCCGGGCTCGCCGAGAGCGCGGCCGCGATGCGCGACGAATTGCGCGAGGCCGTCCGGCTGCGGCTAGAGAGTGACGTGCCGCTGGGCGTCTTTCTCTCGGGAGGCCTCGACTCGAGCGCGGTGGTCGCCACCATGCGCGAGCTCACGTCGGGCCGCATCGCGACCTTCTCGGTGGGATTCGGCGGCGGCGCGGCGCCCTCGTACGACGAGCTGCCGTACGCGCGCATGGTCGCCCGGCGCTTCGAGACCGACCACCACGAGGAGATCCTCGAGCCCGACGTACGCGCGATGCTCCCGGCAATCGTTCGAGCGTTCGACGAGCCGTTCGCCGACTCCTCGGCGATCCCGACGTCCATCGTGGCCCAGGCGACCGCGCGCCACGTGAAGGTCGCGCTGTCGGGCATCGGCGGTGACGAGACCTTCGGGGGCTATCCGCGCTATCTCGGTCTCCGCCTGTCGCAGGCTCACGGCCGACTCCCGCGCTGGCTGCGCCACGCCTCGCGAGCGCTCGCGCGCCGGCTGCCCGACTCGGGCGAGAGCCGGAACTGGAGCGACCGGGTCCGCCGCTTCACCGATCAGCCCGACGCCAGCCCCTGCGATCGCTACATCGGCTGGACGCGCTTTTTCAGCGACGCCGATCTGGCGACCCTGGCCCGGCCGGCGCTGGCCGCGCACCTCGAGCCGGGCCTGGACGCGTCCCGTCGGGCCGCGTTCGCCGCCGGCGCTCACGACGATCCCGTGGACGGCGCGTTCCGCGTCGACCTCGAGGCGTACCTTCCCGACGATCTCCTCGCGATGGCCGATCGCATGAGCATGAGTCACTCGCTCGAGGTCCGCGCGCCGTTCTGCGACCACCGGATCGTCGAGGCGAGCCTCGGCCTGGCCTCGCGAACGAAGATTCCCGGCGCGCGCCTGAAGGCGCTTCTGAAAATCGCCTTCGCCGGCGTGCTGCCCGACGCCGTGCTCTCCCATCCCAAGCAGGGCTTCATGATCCCGCTCGGAGAGTGGCTCCGACGCGACCTTCGTCCGACGCTGGACGAGCTCCTGGCGCCCGACCGGGTCCGCGCGCGGGGCCTCTTCGAGGTCGAGGCCGTGGAGCGGCTCAAGCGCGAGCACCTGAGCGGCGCGCGAACCCACGCCGACCGCCTCTGGACGCTGATGATGGCGGAAACGTGGATGCGCGAGTACCTCGACCAGCACGGGCTCGCCACGTTCCGGTGACGCGCGCGTGAACGGCACGCTTCGCGTCCTCATGGTCTCCGACGTGTCGCCCTCCTATCCCGCGGGCGGGGGAGAGCGCATGCTCTGGGAGCAAGCTCGGCGGCTCGCCGCGCGCGGTCACGAGGTCCGCGTCGTGAGCCGCGCCGATCCAGGAGACGACGCGCCGCGCTCGCTCGAGCGGGAGGGCGTCGGCATCCGGTCGTTCCCGGTGGACCGGCGATCGATCGCGCGATTCGTCAGGAGCTCCATTCTCGGGGCCCGGCGGGCGACGACGGCCGAGCTGGCGCGGCAACCGGCGGACGTCTTGCACCTGCACCAGCCGCTCGCGGGGTACGGCGCGCTCGTCTCCCGGGCCGCCCGCGGGCTTCCGAGCCTCTATAGCTTCTACTCGCCGGCGCCGCTCGAATACCGCTCGCGGCGCGGGATGACCGTCCGGCACCGCGCCGGGCTCGCGGGCGCGACGGCCGTCGCAATGCTGTGGGCGTTCGAGCGCGCGTGCGTGCGACGGGTCGCGCTGGTCCACGTCCTCAGTCAGTTCTCGGCCAACCAGGTCTGGAAGCTCTACGCCGTGCCGAGGGACCGGATCGTCATCATCCCCGGCGCGGCGGCGACGGAGCGGTTTCGGCCGGCGGCCGATCGCGGCGCGGTCCGGCGCCGGCTCGGG
>Ga0209438_1000494_pt1 | contig 12103 bp, 12 predicted proteins | sample GraSoi_2013_20cm_FD_185825 | JGI IMG/M metagenome (GOLD analysis project Ga0209438, IMG submission 185825) | Grasslands soil microbial communities from the Angelo Coastal Reserve, California, USA - Sample 9_17_2013_20cm (SPAdes) (version 2) | ecosystem: Environmental > Terrestrial > Soil >...
GCGATGACGCTCCCGCCGAAGCGGGGGAACACCGTCACTTGCTCACTCACGCGGACGCCGTACGTGGCGTCCACATCGAGCAAGAAAATCAGGGCACCGTGGATGAGGGCGTCGGGGAACGTCGAGAGCAGGATGTCCGCGCCGCCGCGCTCGGCTGCGGCCGGGGCCGCGCGGAATCCGACCAGGACCGTCGCGTCGTTGAACGCGGAAATCGCGCCGAAGTCGATCGAGTAGGCAGTCTGTGCCGGCGCGCGAGCGGGGACGACGGCCGCGGCGGCGATGAGGAGAAACAGGGGGGCGGGACGCATCGGCAGCCTCCGGAACGAGTCGCAACACTCACGCAAACGCGTTCTCCGGGCCGGGTCAAGCCCGCTATATTGGCGGCCATGAGCGACGTCACGATCACTCCCAAAGCGAATGGGCCGCTCGTCATTCAAGGGCCCGTACGGGTCGTAACTCCCGACGGACGGGAACTCCCAGTCCCCCCGCGCAAAGATGGCAGACCGGCGGAAGTCGTTGTCCTGTGTAGATGTGGCGGCTCCGCCACGAAGCCGTTCTGTGACGGAACGCACAAGCGGAACGGTTTCACGGACGCCCCGGTTACCCCCTCCTAACCGCAGCATATTATGTTGTCTGGCGCTGGTGCATCCCCGTGCCCCCGAACTTGAGGAGCGGTCGACCATGGCGAAGAGTGGAAAAGCCCCGATGGCCGCGGACGAAGGTTATTGCGTGAAGTGCAAGGCGAAGCGGAAGATCTCGAATGGCCAGCAAGTGAAGATGGCCAACGGCCGCCCCGCGCTGAAGGGCGTGTGCCCGGTGTGCGGGACGGGGATGTTCAAGATTCTCGCACCGCCCAAGTAACCGCCCGTCCGCCCGTAGCACGCGCCCCCGGCGAAACTGTCGCCGGGGGCGCTTTCATTTGACGACGCGACGGCTGCCGTCGCCCTGAAACCTCGCGGCAATAGTAGGCGAGCAGCTCGAGCTTGGCGTAGCGGCCGTCCACCGTGTGCACGGCGTAGACGTGACCCTTCGGGGTGAGCAAGTGCGACAGCATGCTGTACGCGTACCACTTCCCGACACCCGGGTTCACGGTATCGCGTCCGAACACGGTTGCCGTGTAGCCGACCGTTGGGAGGTCGCGCACAGAGTCGAAGGGCACGACGCCCAGATCGGCGATGCCGGCTCCGGGGGCGGCGATCACGTGATGGCGGCGGAAGGCGATGTCCCAGGGACCCGAATCCACGACCGCGTTGCGCGCGAACCGAAACCGGCGCCACGTCTCCCCCGCCGATGCGTCGAGCGTGTACGTGCTGGGTCCCACGAGCGAGTCGCCAACCGCCATCGGCGCCGACGCCGTTACCGTGTAGGGTGGTAGGTCCGGCGTCGTGAAGGAGCCGATGAGCAGCGCAGCAACGAGCAGCAGGAAGGCGCCCGCGAGCGCGAGCACCAAGATCGGGGGGCGGCTCAAGCCTCCGCCATGAAGGGATAGGCGGGATCGCGCGGCGGCACGAAGTTCTCCTTCACCGTGCGGGCGCTGGTCCAGCGCACGAGGTTCAGGAAGCTCCCCGCCTTGTCGTTGGTGCCGCTGGCGCGGGCGCCGCCGAACGGCTGCTGCCCGACGACGGCCCCGGTCGGTTTGTCGTTGATGTAGAAGTTCCCCGCGGCGTAGCGCAGCGCCGCCTGCGCTTCGGTCACCGCGCGCCGGTCCTGCGCGAACACGGCGCCCGTCAGCGCGTAAGGTGACGTGCGGTCCACCAGGGCGAGCGTCTCCGCCCACTGCCGCTCGGGATAGACGTACAGCGTCAGGACCGGTCCGAAGATTTCCTCGCACATCGTGCGGTAGGTCGGATCCTCGACCTGAATGAGCGTGGGCTGGACGAAGTAACCGTCCGCGTCGTCGCAGCCGCCCCCGAAGAGCACCTTGGCCTTGGCGTCGCTCTTCGCACCGTCGATGTATTCCTTGATCTTGGTGAACGCCTTCCGGTCGATCACGGCGCCCATGAAGTTCGTGAAGTCCGCGGGATCGCCGACCTTGATGGCCGCCAACATCCCGAGCACGCGCTCCTTGACCTTGGGCCAGATGGTGTCGGGGATGTAGGCGCGCGACGCCGCGCTGCACTTCTGCCCCTGATACTCGTAGGCGCCGCGGACGATGGCGGTCGCCAGCGCGTCCACGTCGGCGCTGGCGTGCGCGAGGATGAAGTCCTTGCCGCCGGTTTCCCCGACGAGGCGGGGGTAGTCGGCGTAGCCGCCGAGATTCGCCGCGACCTGTTTCCAGAGCGACTGAAAGACTTCGGTCGAGCCCGTGAAGTGGATGCCGCCGAGGTGCCGATCGGCGATCAACCCCTCACTGATGGTGCTCGCCGGGCCGGGCACGAAATTCACGACGCCGGGCGGGAGGCCCGCCTCCTCCATGATTTTGAGGAGGAAGTAGTTCGAATATGCCGCCGTCGCCGCCGGCTTCCAGACGACGGTGCAGCCCATGAGCGCCGGCGCGCTCGACAGGTTGCCGCCGATCGACGTGAAGTTGAACGGCGAGATGGCGTATACGAACCCTTCAAGAGCCCGGTAGTCGAGCGCGTTCCACATGCCGGGCGAGGAGACAGGTTGCTCGGCGTGGATCTGCTCGGCGAAGTGGGGGTTGAAGCGCCAGAAGTCGATCAACTCGCAGGCGGCGTCGATCTCGGCCTGATGCGCCGTCTTGCTCTGCCCCAACATCGTCGCGGCGTTCACCACGGGACGCCAGCGCGTCGCCAGCAAGTCTGCCGCCTTGAGGAAGACGGCGGCACGGTCGGTGAGGCTCGTATTCGACCATTCACGCCACGCGGCGCGCGCGGCGGCTACCGCGCCGGCCACTTCGCCGGGACCCGCCTGGTGCACCTTGGCGAGCACGTGTTTATGGCAATGCGGCATCACGGCGTCGACCCGCCGATCACGACGGGGATTTCGATCGGGCGGCCGCCCATGTCTTTGAGGGCTTGCTTCAGCTCGGCGCGCTCCCGGGTGCCCGGGGCGTAGCTGAGCACGGGTTCGTTCACAGGCGCGGGGATCTTGGAAGTCGTATTCATGGGCGGGTAATCTAACTGTGGAACCCGAAAACGTTCAGAGAGTGATGAATATCGACTCCAAGGCCAGAATCGGCCACGTCCATCTGACGGTCTCTGACTTGGACCGCGCCGTCGTGTTCTACCGCGACGCACTCGGCTTCGAAATCACCGCGAAGTACGGTCGCGACGCGGTATTCCTGTCGGCGGGGGGCTACCACCACCACATCGGCCTCAACACCTGGGCGGGCCGCGGGGCTCCGCGACCGGCGCCCGGGACCACGGGGCTGTACCACTTCGCGATCCTCTATCCGGACCGGGCGGCGCTCGCCGCCGCGGTACGCCGGGTGCTCGAGCACGGGATCGTTCTCGAGGGCGCTTCGGACCACGGCGTGAGTGAGGCGGTGTACCTGCGCGACCCCGATGGCAACGGCGTGGAGCTGTACCACGACCGGCCCGAGAGCGAATGGCCGCGGGCGGCCGACGGCACCATCGCGATGCACACGCGGCCGCTCGACCTCCCGGCGCTCTTGCGTTAGTCGGAGCCCGTGCGCTGGGGCGGCAGCGGCAGCGTGACGGTGAATGTGGAGCCCCCGCCGGGCATCGAGTCGACGCGCACCGTTCCGCGGAACACGCCCTCCACCACGCTCCGCACATTGGCGAGCCGCTCGGCTCCTTTGCCGCGAGCGCGGACGACCAGCTTGAGGTGGTGCGCATCCTGTGTAAGCCGTACCTCGACGGGGGCCGCGTTGCGCACGAGGTTCACGAGCACGTCGAACAGGGCGTTGGGATCGCCCTTCAAGTGCGCCGACTCGACCTCCGTGGAGAAGTCCAGCTCCAGCCCCCGGTCGCGCAGCAAGCGCTGCTCGAGTGTGAGACAGGAGCGCACCACACGGACCGCATCGAACCGGTCGGAGCGCCCCAGAGCGCCGCGGGCGCGGTCCTGCATCGCGCTCAGGAAATCCGTCGCCCGGTCGATGTCTTCGATCACCTGGCCGAGATCGTCGAGCAACACCAGCCGGCGGTCGGCGCCCAAGTCTACCCAACGCCCCACCGTCTCCATCGCGAGCTGGAGCCCCGCCCGCGCGGCAATGAGAGGATTGCTCGCCTCATGGGCGATCATCGGGGGAAGACTCGTGAGCTCTGGGAGCGGATCGTAGCGCTGGGTCTCAGCGGCGAGCTCGGCCATGCTCTGGCGGTCGATCAGACCGAGGGCGAGACCCGCCAACTCGAGGGCGAGCCGTTCACGACTGCGGCGCTCACGCCCGTCCGGCGGCGGCGCCGGGGGCTGCGACCTGACGGGGGCGATGACCCACGAGCCCCCACTCCCGTCGGGGCCGAGTCGCGCCACGACCCAGCGGGAGCCGACGGGGATCGGCACCTTCCAACGACGCAGCGTGGCGAGATCGAACTGCAGCGCCGCGGCGGAGGCGGGCTCGCTCGTCGCCCGCGGCACCACTTGGTCGGGCGCGCTGACTTCCCACAGGATCACCGGGCGGCCGACGACCGCGCTCGCCTGGCGCAGGACTTCCCCCGCCTCACCTCTAAACACCGGGACTACCACCGCCTCACCTCCACTTACGGGGGCAAGCCGGGCGCACTCTAGAGATGCCGGCCCGCCGGGGTGGCGTCAAGCTTACCGCCGCTGCGGGACACCCTGCGACTCGACGGCCTTGGTGTACGAGAGATGGGCGGCGTAGATCCGCCAGGTCCCGCCCTCGTTCTGCCACAGCATCGTCCCCTCGCCTGGACCGATCTGGCGGGACCCGGCGGCAGCCAAGTCGAGCGTAAAGGGGAACGAGATCAGGGCCAGATCCTTCCGAACCAGTACGATCCGCGGAGTCTGCGGCACGAGGTTCGTCACGGTCACGGTCGGCATGAAGGTGTGCTGCAAGCGCGATTCCTCGGCCCACCCGTGCGTGCGCGCGCCCGTGGGCCAGGCGACCGAGAGGTACTCCTTCTGAATGTAGAAGGGGGCTAGGGAGTCGGCGTTGTGGATGTTCCAGGCCTTCACCCAGCCTTGGAACCGGGCCGTGACGTTTGCTTCGGCCACGCGATCCGCGGCTGGGGCGGTGCCACCGCCGCAGGCGACGAGGGTGGCGACAAGCAGCGATCCCGTGATCGGCGGGCGCATGGGTCCTCGCATGTGGGTGCGCCCTTACGTAGCAACGAGTTCGGGCCCGCGGCAAGAGGCGGTGGGCTCGTATTGACACCCCTCCGGAGCCCGACTAGCGTGGGGCCCCATGACCACACCTCCGCTGCCACCGCGTCCCTCCGTGGGCCGCTCTTCGTTCGCCATCGCCATGAAGGATTACACCTTCATTCGGCCGGGCATCGCCGTCTCGATCAGCGCCGCGACACTCGCCTTGGCGCTGCTCATCGGATTCTGGCTCATCGTGTCGCTGCGCGGGGCCGCGACGACGGTCGAGAACGGCGCCCGCACCGTCGAGACCTTGCACAGATACAACGCCGGCCTCGAGGTGTGGCGCCAGATGATCACGAGCACCGACCCCGCCTACAAACGCCCGGAAGCGTTGGCACAGCGGGACAGCATCGGCCGCGCGCTGCGGGAGCAGCTCGCCATCCTCCGGACCGAGATGTCCGACGCCAACGACCAGGACCGCGTGGAGCAGGTGCTGGAAGGCTTGACCCGCACCGACCCGACCGTCGGTACGAACGCGCGGCAGGCGATGATCGTGCTCCTCGCGAAACAGGATTCCGCGATGTTCAAGGCCGCCGAGACGTCACAGAAAGCCGTGCTGCTCTCCGCAGCCCTGCTCGGGTTGACGGTGGTCGCGGCAGGCATGCTCGTCATCCCGATGGCCTGGCTGTACATCCGCTACAAGCGCGGCGCGACGATCGAGGTAAAGGTCTGACTACAGCTTCCGCCCGGTCCGTCGCCACCGTCGAGGGCTCCCGCGAACGCGAGCGCATCCCGACCGTCGTCGTTCCCGATCATGACGACCTCGTGGCGCTGCTCGCCGATCGCATCGTCGACGTCATCCATCGCGAGACCGCGGCCAAGGGCCGCGCGGTCCTGGGGCTGGCCACCGGGAGCACGCCGATCGGCGTGTACCGCGAGCTGATCCGCCGCCACCAGGGGGGCGCGCTCGATTTCTCGCGGGTCGTCACGTTCAATCTCGACGAATACTATCCGATGGCGCCGGACCGGCCCCACAGCTACCGCCGCTACATGTGGGAGAACCTGTTCGCCCACGTGAACGTCGTCCCCGCCAACGTGCATGTCCCGGACGGCAGCGTGCCGCGGGAGCGGCTGGCGGAGCACGCGGCCGCGTACGAGCGCGCCATCGCAGACGCCGGCGGTATCGATTTCCAGCTCCTCGGCATCGGCAAGAGCGGGCACATCGGCTTCAACGAGCCCGGATCGTCGGCCGATTCGCGCACGCGGCTGGTCACGCTCGACACGATTACGCGCAAGGACGCGGCCGCGGACTTCTTCGGTGAGGATAATGTCCCGCGCGAGGCGATCACGATGGGGGTCGCGACGATCCTCGACGCGCGGGAGATCGCGCTGATCGCGACGGGCGAGCACAAGGCGGCGATCGTGCAGCGCGCGGTCGAGGGCGAAATCGTGCCCGACGTCGCCGCGACCTTCCTGCAGCGGCACGCCAACGCCACCGTGTATCTGGACCTCGCGGCCGCCGGCGAGCTGACGCGCGTCAAGACGCCGTGGGTGCTGCAGGCGGTCGACTGGACGCCCACGATGACCGAGCGCGCCGTCGTGTGGCTCGCCGAGCAATCGGGAAAGGCGATCTTGAAGCTCGCCGCGCGGGACTACGCGGAGTATCACCTCAGCCCGCTGCTCGCCCGGCACGGGTCGCCGGGCCCGATCAACGGGCAGGTGTTCACGAGGCTGCGCGACAAGATCCGGGGCCGCCGCCATCTGCCGTCCCGCAAGTCCGTGCTGGTCTTCTCGCCGCACCCCGATGACGACGTGATTTCCATGGGCGGGGTGCTGCGCAAACTGTGGGAGAACGAGAACACGATCATCGTCGCGTACATGACGAGCGGCAACATCGCCGTGTTCGACCACGACGCCGAGCGGCACCTCGACTTCGTGGCGCGCGCCGCGGCCACGCTGGGGCTCGATCCGGCGGCGGCGCAACGCGCATTCGAGGCCGCGGCGCGGAGCTTCGAGCGTAAGGCCCCGGGCGACGTGGACACGCCCGAGGTGCAGGAGCTGAAGCGGTTCATCCGGGAATCCGAAGCGATCGCGGCGCTCGAGTCGGTGGGCATCCCGCGCAGTGTCGCGCGCTTCCTCAATCTGCCGTTCTACCGGACGGGCGAGGTGCGCAAGCGGCCCATCGGCGACGAGGACGTCGCAATCGTCGGGCGCCTCATCGAGGAATCGCATCCCGACCTCGTGTTCGTCGCGGGAGACCTGTCGGACCCGCACGGCACGCACCGGATGTGCAAGGCCGCGATCGACCAGGCCCTGGCGCGCTACGCGGGCCCCAAGCCCGAGGTGTGGCTGTACCGCGGCGCGTGGCAAGAGTGGCCCCTGACGGACGCCGACGTGCTGGTGCCGTTGTCGCAGGACGAGCTGCGAGCCAAAGTGCTGTCGATCTTCAAGCATCAGTCGCAGAAGGACACCGCGCCCTTCCCCGGCGGCCACGACGAACGCGAGTTCTGGCAGCGGGTCGAGGCGCGCAACGTCGAGACCGCGGCGCACGCCGACCGGCTGGGACTGCCGGAGTACTACGCCATGGAAGCGTATGTCGTGGCGAAGCCGTAGCGGTCTCGTCGTCGCGCTCGCCCTGGGGCCTGTGGCGCTCGCGGCGCAGAACTTCGACACCGTCCAGGTTCGCACCGTCAAGGCTGGCGACGGCGTGTACATGCTGCAGGGCTTGGGCGGGAACATCGGCGTGTCGGCGGGGCCCGATGGCGTCATCCTCGTCGACGATCAGTACGCGCCCCTCACCGAGAAGATCAGAGCCGCGCTCGCGGGACTGAACCCCGGCCCGATCCGCTTCATCCTGAACACGCACTGGCACTTCGATCATACCGGCGGCAACGAGAACTTCGGCAAGGGCGGCGTGGTGATCGTGGCGCACGAGAACGTGCGCCGCCGCATGAGCGCGGAGCAGTTCATGACGTCGTTCCCGAACGTGGTGCCCGCGTCTCCGTCGGGCGCCCTGCCCGTCGTGACCTTCACCGACGCGGTGACGTTCTACTACAACGGCGACTCGATCTCGGCGTTCCATGTGCCGCCGGCGCACACGGACGGCGACGTGATCGTGTGGTTCCGCCATGCGAACGTCATCCACATGGGCGATACGTTCTTCAACGGCCGCTATCCACTCGTCGATCTGGCCAGCGGCGGCTCGTCGGACGGGTTCATCGTCGCGGCCGATCGTGTCCTCGCCCTGAGTGACGCGAACACCAAGATCATTCCCGGACACGGCCCGCTCGGCGACCGCGTGGCGCTGCAGGCGTTTCGGACGATGATGACGACGGTGCGCGACCGCATCAAACAGGCGATCGCCGCCGGGCGCACCCTCGATCAGGTGAAAGCCGCTAAGCCGACGGCGGACTTTGACGCGGTGTGGGGCAATGGCCGCATCACGCCCACCATGTTCGTCGAGATCCTTTACCAGGATCTGAGCCGCCGGCCGTGACCTCCGCCGCGTGGCTCCTCATCGCGGCCATCGCGCAGAACCCGACGGACACCGCCCGGGCGGCGCAGGATTCGGCGCTCCGCGTTTTCCTCGACTGTCCGAATTCGTTCTGTGACTTCGACTACTACAGAACTGAAATCACGTTCGTGAACTGGGTGCGGGACCGTCAGTTCGCGCAGGTGCACATCCTGGTTACAAGCCAGGCGACCGGCGGCGGTCAGGAGTACACGCTGGGGTTCATCGGACTCGAGCGCTTCGCGGGGACGGAAGACACCCTCCATTACGTGTCACACACCGGCGACACGCAGGACGACCTGCGCAAGGGTCTCGGCCAAGTGTTGAGGCTCGGGCTGGTGCGGTTCGCGGCCCGCACGCCGGTGGCACCGCACATCGAGATCACGTACAGCGCGCCGGCGGGAGCCGCCGCGCAGGTGCACGACCCCTGGAACTACTGGGTATTCAACGTGCACGTGAACAGCAACTTCTACGGAGAGCACAGCTACAAGAACACCTACATCAACGCCGGGCTGTCGGCGAGCCGGATCACGGAGGCCTGGAAGATCGATCTTTCGACGAACCAGAACTACCAGCAGAATGACTACCTGGTCCCCGTGTACGACTCGACGAACACCCTGATCAGGGAGGATCTCTCCCGAAACATCACGCGGAGCTACGGGGGCGATCTGCTGGTCGTCCGGAGCATGGGGCCGCATTGGTCCGCGGGAGCGGTGGGATCCGTGTTCTCATCCACGTATTCGAATCAGGACCTCACGCTGAAGTTCGGTCCCGCCGTTGAGTTCGACGTCTTTCCGTATTCGCAGTCGACGCGGAAGTTGCTTTCGCTTCGCTACAACCTCGGCGTTACCTCCTTCAATTACCGAGACACGACGATCTTTAACCGCCTCTCAGAGACGCGGGCGACCCAGAGCCTCACCGTCTCTCTCGACGTGAAGCAACCGTGGGGGAACGCAGGCTTATCAGTTGAGGCCAGCAACTACCTGTACGACTTCAGCAAGAACCACCTGCAGATCTTCGGAAACGGGAGCTTCCGATTGTTCAAAGGCTTGTCCTTCGACTTCTTCAGCTTCGTGAGCTTGATCCACGACCAGCTGTCGATTGAAAAGGGCGGCGCGACGCCGCAAGAGGTGCTATTGCGACGCCGCCAGCTCGCGACGTCGTACAGCTACTCGGGATTTGTCGGGCTGCGGTACACGTTCGGCTCCAAGTTCGCCAACGTCGTGAACCCGCGCTTCGGCAGCGGCGGTGGGGTCATCTTCTTCAACTAGCCCGGCTAAAAAAACCGAACCCGGAGCCACGCGCTGCACTCCGGGTCGGTTAGATCGGGCGAAGTGGCCGTCTAGCACTCCCTCCACGACCTACTTGCAATCTGTGCATCCGCGGACCCGCTCCCACGTGCGAGGTTTGTCAGAGAACGGTCAAGCGCCAACCGCGGCCGGTTGCCGCTCGCGGCACCGAGAGGGATTGTTCAGTCCATGAACGTTCGCGTAGGTCGCAGCGGAGGACGTGTGGTGACGGCGCTGCTGGTCCTGGCGTTCGGGGTCGCCGCCGTGCTCGCCATCCAGGCGTACGGCGTGGCGCGGTATCACCGCGACCAGGCGGATCGCGTGCTGCGCGACTATGCGGCGCTCGCCGCCGCCCGCGTGGCCCAGCGCAGCGCGTATCAGATCTACTATTACGGGATCATCCCGCCCCTCAAGGCGCTGCAACGCGCTCATGAGCTCGCGCCGCGGCGTCCCCTCCCCGGCCCCACGGCGCTGCACACCGAAGTCTGGGAGATGGAGGCCGAGAGCAAACTCGCCCTGCCGATCCGTTTCACGTTCCGGCTCGATCTGCCGACCGGAAAGCTCGAGATCCAAGGCGACCCCGCGTCGCCCGCGACGCGCGCCTGGCTGCTCGACACCCTGCCGCTGCACCTGCGCACCGTATACGACACGTCGTGGACCCAGGGGACGATCCTCGGGCCCCCCGCCGCCGAACGTCACTACGTCGCCTACACGGTGCTGCGCGACCGGACGAAGACGCTGCGCACCGCCATCGGATTCGACGCGAACCCCAACGGGCTGCCGCCGTTCTTCGCCAGTGCGACCGACAAGTTCCCGCTCCTGCCCCGACCCCTCACGGCGGGCGTGCAGTACGACTCGATGGGCTCGTTCATCATCACCGACCGTTACGGCATCGAGCTGTACCGCTCGGGCGCGCAGTACGTCTCGCCGTTCACCGCGCGCGACACGATCGGCAAAGACATGGGCGACCTGTTCGCGGTGGCGACCCTGCGCCCGGAGGTCGCCGCCCAACTGATCATCGGCGGACTCCCCAAGACGCGCTTGCCGCTGATCCTAGGTCTGCTGGGGATGACGGCCGTCCTGATCGGTACGGCCCTGGTGCAGCTGCGCCGCGAGTACGAGCTGGCACGGCTCCGCGCGGATTTCATTTCCGGCGTCTCGCACGAGCTGCGCACGCCGCTCGCCCAGATCCGCATGTTCTCGGAGACGCTGGTACTCGGCCGCGTGCGCTCCGACGAAGAGGAGCACCGCTCACTCGCGATCATCGACCAGGAGGCCCGGCGCCTCACGCATCTGGTCGAGAATCTGTTGCACTTCTCGCGCTCCGAACGCCAGGCCACGAGGGTGGTGCCAGAGCCGACGGCGCTCGCGCCGCTGGTACAGGAAGTCATCGAGGGATTCGCGCCCCTCGCGGCCGCGCGGGGCGTATCGCTGCGGGCGACGGTCGCCGAGGGGCTGGTCGCCCCCGTGGACCCCGGCGCGATGCGCCAGATGCTGCTCAACCTGCTCGACAACGCCGTGAAGTACGGACCCACGGGCCAAACCGTCACGGTCGGGGCGGCGGCCGGGCCGACGGGCGACGCGCGACTGTGGGTGGAGGACTGCGGCCCGGGAGTCCCCCGCGCCGATCGCGAGCGCGTCTGGGACCGGTTCTGGCGGCTCGAGCGCGATCGCGGTTCCGCCGTCGCCGGCAGCGGTATCGGCCTCGCCGTCGTACGGGAGCTCGCCGGCCTGCACCACGGGCGCGCCTGGGTCGAGGACGCGGAGTCGGGTGGGTCCCGCTTCATCGTCGAGCTGCCGGCATGAACGCGAAGCGCATCCTGGTGATCGAGGACAACGCCGATCTCGCGTACGGCCTCCGCAACAATCTCGAGATCGAGGGCTACCAAGTGGAGGTCGTGGGCGACGGCGCCAAAGGCCTGGCGCGCGCTCGTGCCGCGAAACCCGATCTCGTCATCCTCGATCTCATGCTCCCGGGGATGGACGGCTTCCGCGTGTTGCGCACGTTGCGCGACGACGGCCAAGCCACTCCGGTATTGATTCTCACGGCCCGGGGCGAGGAAGCCGACAAGGTCCGCGGCCTGCGGCTCGGCGCCGACGACTACGTCACCAAACC
>Ga0209438_1000495_pt1 | contig 12096 bp, 10 predicted proteins | sample GraSoi_2013_20cm_FD_185825 | JGI IMG/M metagenome (GOLD analysis project Ga0209438, IMG submission 185825) | Grasslands soil microbial communities from the Angelo Coastal Reserve, California, USA - Sample 9_17_2013_20cm (SPAdes) (version 2) | ecosystem: Environmental > Terrestrial > Soil >...
GCGTCGGCGTAGCGCTCGGCGTCGAAGTAGGTGTTCCCGAGCTGCACGTAAGCGCCCGCGTTCTTCGGATCGCTCTTGATGATCGTCTCCAGGCTCTGGACCTTCCCCTGGTCGAGCGGCGGCGGCTGGCGCGTGCCGCCCGCGGCCGGGTCGGCCGCGCCCGGCGCGGGCGAAGAGGTGGCGGCCTGCTGCAGCTGCACGGCCGTGGCGCCGCGCCTGGACGCCTGCTGCGTGCCGATCACCCAGCCCAGGATGATGCCGAAGCACATGCCGGCGATGGCGAAGACGATGGAGTCGGATCTCATGGAGCGTGCCGGAACCCGGCCTACTAGTCTACGTCACCGCAGCCTGGAGTTATCCCGCGAGCCTTACAGAGCGAGCACGTCGAGGTATTCGCGGACGCTCTGGGCGAGGCCGACAAACAGCGCGTGGCTGATCAACGCGTGCCCGATCGAGACTTCGTCGAGGTACGGCAGGCGGCGGAACACCACGAGGTTGTCGAGATCGAGATCGTGCCCGGCGTTCACGCCGAGGCCGAGCGAACGGGCCAGCTCCGCGGCGCGCGTGTAGGTGGCGAACGACTCGCGCGCGTGCGGCTCGCCGCGCTCGAAGGCGCGCGCGAACGGCTCCGTGTAGAGCTCCACGCGATTCGCGCCCATCTCCGCGGCCCAGCGAATGGGCCGCTCCTGCGGGTCCACGAACAGGCTGACGCGCACGCCGGCGGCGCGGAGGTCCGCCACGACTCGCGTGATGGTGTCGCGCGGCGTGTCGGCCGACCACCCGGCCTGGCTCGTGATCTCGCCGGGCTGCACCGGGACGAGCGTGCACTGATCGGGCTTGACCGTGCGTACCAGCTCGAGGAGCTCAGGGCGCGGATCGCCCTCGATGTTGAACTCGACCCGGCCGGTCATCGGCCGCAGCCAGGCGGCGATCTCGTGAACGTCGGCTTTCGTGATGTGCCGTGCATCGGCGCGTGGATGGACGGTGATGCCGGGCGCCCCTGCGTCGACGCACACCTTCACGGCTTCGAGCACCGAAGGCACGGTTCCACCGCGCGAGTTGCGGATGGTCGCGACCTTGTTGACGTTTATGGAGAGCTTCGCCAAGACAAATCCCAAAGCGAGCTTGGGATTTTACACAGCCACCACCAGGTGCCGTTTGACGGCATCCGCGATCTCTTCGGCCCACGCCACGATCTCGCGCTGGTCCTGCCCCTCGATCATGATGCGGAGCAGCGGCTCGGTGCCCGAGTAGCGAATCAGCAGCCGGCCTTTTCCAGCCAGCCGCGACTCGACCGCAGACATCACCCGCGCAACCTCCGGCACGGTCGTCAGGTCGACCTTGCGGTCCACGCGCACGTTGACGAGCACCTGCGGATAGGTGGTCAGCTCGGAGGCCAGATCCGACAGCGACCGACTCGTCGCGCCCATCGTCCGCAGGACGTTGAGCGAGGTCGCGAGCCCGTCGCCCGTGAAGAGATACTCGGAGAAGATGACGTGACCCGACTGCTCGCCGCCGAGCGCGATGTCGCGGCGGAGCATCTCTTCCATCACGTACTTGTCGCCGACCGGGCACCGCACCATCTCGATGCCGGCGTCGCGCAGCGCGATCTCGAGGCCGATGTTGCTCATCACGGTCGCGACGATCGCGTCGCCCGTGAGGCGCCCCTCGCGCCTCATCTGCTTTGCGCACATGAGCATCACGGCGTCGCCGTCCACGACCTTGCCGTGTTCGTCGACGAAGATCGCGCGGTCGCCATCGCCGTCGTACGCGATGCCGAGCGGGTAGCCGCCGTCGACTACGGTGCGGGCCAGCATCTCGGGCGCGGTGGAGCCGCAGCGCAGGTTGATGTTGCGGCCGTCGGGCTCGCAGCCGATGCAGTGCACCTCGAACCCGAGCTCCTGGAACAGCCGCGGCGCAATCGTCGTCGTCGCGCCGTTGGCGCAGTCGATGGCCAGGCGCATGCCGCGCACCTGTTCCACGTTGGTCAGGATGTCGCGCAGGTGCCCCAGGTACTCGGCGCGGTAATCGATCTGCTCGACGGCGGGGGCGTCGCCGGCAGGCACCGTCCACGACGTGTCCGCGATGATCGATTCGACGAGGCGCTCGAGCTCCTCGGTGAACTTCTCGCCCGCGCCCGAGAAGACCTTGATGCCGTTGTCCTCGAACGGATTGTGCGAGGCGGAAATCACCACGCCCGCGGTGTATCCCATGCGCGGGGTGAGGTACGCGATGGCCGGCGTGGGGATGATTCCCGCGCCGGTCAGCGACCCGCCCTGGCTGTTGATGCCGAAGGCGAGCTCGCGTTCGATCCACGCGCCGGACTCACGCGTGTCGCGCCCCGAGAGAAATCGCGTCGGCTGGCCGTGCCCGAGCGCGCGCGCCAGCGCGCCGCCTAGACGCCGCACGGTCGGCGGATCCAGTGGATACGCGCCGGCCTTGCCACGAACCCCGTCAGTGCCAAATAGTCGTGCCACTCACCACCATCCACTATCTGATTCGCACTTTGACTTCGGCGGGTTCCAGGCGCACCACGCCGACGCGCGCGGGCGCGACGACGCTGACGGGCAGCTGGAAGTCGCCGGCCTTCAATCCTTCGACGTCAACGGTGGCGTCGAACATGCCGCCGTCGCTCGTCATCGCCTCGCGCGGGCCCCGGACCCACGCGGTGACGTGCGCGGGAACGACCTGCACCCGCCCTGCCGCGTGGCGCGGCGTCACCGCTATGTTGCCGACCGACCATTCTACGGGCGCCGGCGCCACGACAACGGCAACGCGCGCCGTCTGCGGCGTGCGCAACCGGAGTGAGGTGTCCGCGACGCCGATGTTCACGGTCTCCGTCAGTGGCGCCGATGCGCCGATGACTGCGACCGGCTCCGTGATCGCCTGCGTGAGCTTCGACAGCAGGCTCACCGGACCCAGCACTTCGACCGTCGACGGCTCTGCAGTTACCGTGCCGACGGCAAACCCATCAGCCGGCTCGCCCTCGACCGTGGGCACGACCGGAACGATCTTGCTCCCCGACGGCTCGAACGCCATCGACACCGTCGAGGGGTTCACCTGCACCACGTCCACGCCGAACGGCCGCCGCACGTCGTCGCCGCCGAGATGAAAGAGGCGCTGGCCCGCTCGCGCGGAGCGCAGGTCCAGCACGGCGACCAGCTCACCCGCGGCGACGCGGTTCAACGCGCCCGACGACCCGCGCACCCGCGCGTCGACGACCGTCGGCGCGTCGCCGACGACTTCGAGCTGCGCCGGAAGGTTGGTGAACTCGAGGGGGATCCGCAGCGAGCGCTCGACGGTCTGTTCGCCCGCGACGGCCACCCAGAGCAGCGCGGCCAGCGCGATCGAGACGAACTTCAAGCCGAGGTGGTGCCGGAAACTGATGTACGCCATCAGGCGAGCGAGCTCCGCGTCTCTTCGACGCGGCGGAAGCGGCGGCGGCGGTGGCCGAGCAGCGTGGCCAGCCGCAAGCGGAGCTGCTCGGCGGAGAAGTTCCGCTCGAGATCGCCGCCCATCGCCAGCGAGATGGTGCCGGTTTCCTCGGACACGACCATCGCAATCGCGTCGTTCTCTTCGGTGAGCCCCAGCGCCGCGCGGTGACGCGTGCCCAGGTCGCGGCTGACGCGCGGGTTCACCGACAGCGGAAGGAAGCACGCGGCCGCGGCGATGCGATCGCCCTGGATGATCACGGCGCCGTCGTGCAGCGGCGACGCCGGCTGGAAGATGCTCGAGAGCAGATCGTAGGTGATCATCGCGTCGAGCGGGATGCCGCCTTCGATGTAGTTGCGGAGACCAATCTGCCGCTCGATGACGATGATGGCGCCCACGTGCCTGATCGCGAGGTTGGTCGCCGCCGTCACGAGCTCCTCGATCGTCTCATCGGCGTGTTCGGCGCGTTCGAGGTACCGGAAGAACGGCGCCCGGCCGAAGTGCGCCAGCGCGCGCCGGATGTCCGCCTGGAACAGCACGATGATCGCGAAGACGACGTAGGCCGCGAGGTTGCGGATCACCCAGTTGACCGTCTCGAGCTGCAGCCACTGCGACAGGAAATAGAGCAGGAGAATGAAGCCGGCGCTCAGCGCCATCTGCGCCGCGCGCGTGCCGCGGATGAGCAGCAGCAGCTCGTACAGCAGGAACGACACGAGCGCGATGTCGAGTGCATCGGTCCACCCGATTTCGGGACGGCGCAGGATCGTGGTCAGCCAGTCCATCAGTCGACGCGATGATACTTCCGAATTTCGTCCGCGACGCGCGCGACCTGCAGCATCTCGCCCACGGCGTGGACGCGGATCACGTGTGCACCCGCGAGCACCGCCGCGGTCACCGCGGCCGCGGTTCCCCAGTCGCGCGCCGAGGCGGGCACGCGGCTTCCAAGAGGCCGCGTCAGGAACGACTTGCGCGACGGGCCGACGACGAGCGGACATCCGAGCTCGCCGAATTCATCGAGGCGCGCGAGCGCCTCGAAGCTGTGAGGGGCCTCCTTGGCGAAGCCGAGCCCGGGATCGACGAGGACGCGCGACCTGGCGATGCCGGCGCCGGTCGCAAACGACATGCTCTCGCGCAGCTCGTCGAGCACTTCCGCGACCACGTCCCCGTACGACGCCTGCTGATACATGTCGCGCGACCGCCCGCGCGTGTGCATCAGGATGACGGCCGCTCCGCGGCGCGCGGCGACCTCCGCCAGCTCCGGCTCGTACCGCAGGCCGCTGATGTCGTTGACGAGCGACGCGCCCGCCGCGAGCGCGGCGTCCGCCGTCGCGGCCCTGTAGGTGTCGATCGAAATCGGGACGTCGACACGCTTCGCCAGCGCCTCGACGACGGGGATTGCGCGGCGATGCTCTTCCGCGGCGTCCACCGCCGCCCCGCCGGGACGCGTGGACTCGCCCCCGACGTCCAGGATGCCGGCGCCCTCCTCCGCCATCCGCACGCCGGCTTCGACCGCCGCCGCGGCATCGAAGAGCACGCCGCCGTCGGAAAAGGAATCGGGCGTGACGTTGATGACGCCCATGATGACTGTGCGTTCGCCGAGAGGAAGCGTGCGTCCGCCCGGGAGCGGGACGGTGAACCGTCGGCGTGGCTGCATGAGCAGGCGGGTCTACAAGACCCGCCCTACACCGGTTTATCGGAATTTATTCCTGCGTAACGGGACGCGGCGGAATCGAGGGAACAATCGGCTGACGCTCCTTCGGCTTCGGCGCCGTCGGGGCGGCCTGCGGCGTCGCCGGCGCGGCCGGCCTCGGTTCGTCGAGCGGCTCGCCCGCGACGACGCGGCGCACCTGCTCGGAGTCGAGCGTTTCGTGCACGAGCAGCGCGTCGGCCATCTCGAACAGCCGCGGCTTGTGCTGGGTGAGGATCTCCTGCGCGCGCGTGTACGCCTCGGTCACGAAGCGCTTCACCTCGTGATCGATCTTCAGCGCGGTGTCCTCGCTGTAATCCTGGTGCTGCGCGATCTCGCGGCCGAGGAAGATCTGCTCTTCCTTCTTGCCGAAGGTCAACGGCCCCATCGAGTCGCTCATGCCCCACTCGCAGACCATCTTGCGGGCCAGATCGGTGGCGCGCTCGAGGTCGTTGCCCGCGCCGGTCGTGATGCTGCTGAGCGTGATCTCCTCGGCGATGCGGCCGCCGAGCAGGATGCAGATCTGGTCCCGCAGGTAATCGCGCGAGTAGTTGTGCTTCTCGTCGATCGGCAGCATCGTCGTCAGGCCGAGCGCCATGCCGCGCGGGATGATCGTCACCTTGTGGATCGGATCCGCGTGCGGGAGCATGACCGCGAGCAGCGCATGGCCGGACTCGTGGATGGCCGTGATGCGCTTCTCGGCCTCGCTGATGATCATCGAGCGCCGCTCGGCGCCCATGAGCACCTTGTCCTTCGCGAACTCGAAGTCGAGCATGCGAACGACCTTCTGGTTGTAGCGCGCCGCGTTGAGCGCGGCCTCGTTCACCAGGTTGGCGAGGTCCGCGCCCGAGAAGCCGGACGTGCCGCGCGCGAGCACCGCGACGTCGACGTCGTCGGAGAGCGGAATCTTCTTCGTGTGGACGGCCAGGATGCCTTCGCGGCCCTTCACGTCGGGCCGGTTCACGACGATGCGGCGGTCGAAACGGCCCGGCCGCAGGAGCGCCGGGTCGAGCACGTCGGGACGGTTCGTGGCGGCGACGAGGATGACGCCTTCGTTCGACTCGAAGCCGTCCATCTCGACGAGCAGCTGGTTCAGCGTCTGCTCGCGCTCGTCGTGGCCGCCGCCGAGGCCGGCGCCGCGATGGCGGCCGACGGCGTCGATCTCGTCGATGAAGACGATGCACGGCGCGTTCTTCTTGCCCTGCTCGAACAGGTCCCGGACGCGCGACGCGCCGACGCCGACGAACATCTCGACGAAGTCGGAGCCGCTGATCGAGAAGAACGGAACGTTCGCCTCGCCGGCCACCGCGCGGGCCAGCAGCGTCTTGCCCGTTCCCGGCGGGCCCATCAGGAGCACGCCCTTCGGGATGCGGCCACCGAGCTTCTGGAACTTCTGGGGCTCCCGGAGGAACTCGATGATTTCCTGCAGCTCGTCCTTCGCTTCGTCGACGCCCGCGACGTCCTTGAACGTCACCTTCTTCTGGGCGCTCGAGGACAGCTTCGCCTTGCTCTTGCCGAACGACAGCGCCTTGTTGCCGCCGCTCTGCATCTGGCGCATGAAGAAGATCCAGAAGCCGATCATCAGGAGGATCGGCGCCCACGAATAGAGCAGCGCCGCCCACGGGCTCGCGGTCGCCTCCCGGGCGGAGACGACGACGTTGCGATCAATCAGCTTGTTGGCGAGCCCTTCGTACTGCGCCGGGGCGTAGGTCCGGAAGCTGTCGCCCGTCTTGGACGTGTAGGTGATCTCGTTGCCGACGATCGTGACGCTGGAAATCTGCCCGGCGTCGACCTTCGACATGAATTCGCTGAACTTTTCCGCCTTCTGGCTCGGCTGGAACCGGGTGGAAATGTTCCACACCAATATCCCGACCAGCACCAGGACGATCCAGAACGCCAGGCTTTTCAGGGTCGAATTCAAGAAATTCCTCCCACCTACGGGGTCCTCAAGAGTATCACTTCGGCGCAGGCTTCTGCTCTAGTAAGACCAGCTTTCCGCGCCGAAGTTCCACGCGCGCGCCCGGAATATCGGCACCTCCCGTGGTTCCGGCCAACACGGCCATTGCGGCCTCCACGTGGTCCAGGCCGACCTCCCTGCTTCCCGCAGCCGCCCTCAACGCCCTCAGGAGGACCCTGCGCCTCATGGGTGGAGGCTCGGCCAGCAGCGCTGCTGTTTCAATCGCCAGGCCATCCGGCATTCGGGCGGCCAATTCCCCGCAGCGGCGGGCAGCAAGCTCATCGAGCCACTCCGCGTCCTCGCGCGCCAGCCCCGCGGCGCGTGCAATCGCGGGACGCGTTGGGCCGTTGGCGGCACAGTCCAATTCGGGCAACACGACGTGGCGGATACGGTTCCGCGGGTTCTCGAGGTCGTCGTTCGATTCGTCGTCGATCCAACGTTCGCCGCGGCCGGCGAGGTCACGGCGAAGGTCCGCGCGAGAGATGTCGAGCAGCGGGCGAACGACGCGGCCGCGCCGCGGATGAATGCCCGCAAGGCCAGTGAGCCCGGCGCCGCGAATCAGCTTCAGGAGGAACGTCTCCGCCTGATCATCCTGCGTGTGGCCGACCGCGATGCGGTCGGCGCCCAGCGCGTCGGCCGCCTGCTCCATAAAGTCGTATCGGATCCTGCGGGCCGCATCTTCGATCGAGAGGTTTCGGACATGCGCGTAGCGTTTGACGTCCTCGATGTGCACAACGATTCGCAGTCCGACACGAGCCGCCAGGTCGCGGCAGAACGCCTCGTCGCGGTCCGCGGTCGGCCGGAGGCGATGGTTCAAGTGGGCGAGCCCTGCGAGGGTGAAATTGCCGTTTTCGGCCAATTCGCGGAGCAGAAAGAGAAGGGCGACGGAGTCGGAGCCGCCGGACAGCCCAATCAGCACACGCGTGCCGGGCGGGCAGAGCCCGTGGCGCTCAATCGTGCGGCGCACGCGCTGGTGGAGCGCGCTGGTCAAATCCCAACTCCCTTGGGTTTTTCTGGTATGCCGGAGGGCAGACTCGAACTGCCGACCCCGCGCTTATGAGACGCGTGCTCTAACCGGCTGAGCTACTCCGGCACGAATCCCCGATTCTAGCAGCCGCCGGGTCCGCCGCCTTCGATCACAGCGGCGGCGATCAACGGAATCAGGATCTCGTGATGTCCCACGAGGGAGATTCCGGTTCCATTTGTTCCAGCGACCGGGCGGCTGACGACGTTCGTCTGCGGACGATACATCCGCATGAAGTCGATGTTGACCGTCGTCAGACCCTCGAGCGGCGCCCCCTGGTTGCGCGCGAGAGCGACGGCCTTGAGAAACACCTCCGGCAGAATCACCGCCGACCCGCAATTCAGATAGACGCCTCCCGCGAGGCGGGCGACGCATGACGTGAAGTAGCGGAAGTCGCGGAGGCTCGTCTCGCCGATGTCGGCGCCCGATGCCGCCGGGTGCATGTGGATGATGTCGGTACCCACCGCGACGTGAACGGTCAGCGGGATGCCGAGCCGATGCGCGGCGGCCGCAAGGCTCTTCGACGCGTGCGGCGGGTTGCGCCGCGCGAGAAAGCCCGCAACGCCTTGCCCCAGCCCCTTGTGCTCCGCGCGCGCGACGCGGATGGCCTCGTTCAGCAGCGTGCCCGTCTCCTCGGCCATCCCGAACCTGCCAGGACCGAGCGCTTCGTCCACGTCTTCCGACGTGGCGCCCGACAACGCAATCTCGAAGTCGTGGATGATGCCGGCCCCGTTCATCGCCAGCGCGGACACGTAGCCGCGCTCCATCAGGTCGATGAGCACGGGGGACACACCGGTCTTTATCACGTGCGCGCCGATGCCCCACACGACGCCCGCGTCGCGCTTCTTCGCCGCGAGGATCGCATCGACTGCGCGCCGCACGTCGGCGGCGCCCAGAATTCCCGGCAGTGAATCGAACCACATCTTGAACGAAGAGCCTCGTTCGACCGGCCGGGCAAAGTCCTCCGCGCGCGCCTTGCTCTTTCGCGACGCGAGCGGGTACGTCTTGACGCCCGACAGATCGAATTCGTCGTAGGAAAAGGCCATTCAGAGCACGAGCCTACAGGATCAGCATGGCGTCGCCATAGCTGTAAAAGCGATATCCGCGAGCGATTGCGTCCGCGTACGCCTGCAGGATGCGCTCACGACCGGCGAACGCCGAAACCAGCATCAGCAACGATGAGCGCGGCAGGTGGAAGTTGGTGACCATCGCATCCACCAGCCTGAATATGTGACCCGGGCGGATGAATACCGTCGCCTCGCCGCTGCCGGGCAACACCTCGTCCCCGCTCGTGGCGAGCGACTCGAGCGCGCGCACGGTCGTTGTTCCGACGACGACGATGCGACGTCGCTCGCGTCTCGCGCGCGTGAGCGCGGCCGCCGCATCAGGTGACACGGTGTATCGCTCGGCATCCACAGTGTGTGCTTCGACGTGTTCCGCTTTGACCGGCTTGAAGGTCCCGTAGCCGACGTGCAGCGTCACCTCCGCCCGCTCGATGCCGCGCGCGGCCAGGTCGTCGAACTGCGTCGCCGTGAAGTGCAGCCCCGCGGTCGGCGCCGCCACGGATCCGCGCTCGCGCGCGTAAACCGTCTGATACCGCTCCTTGTCCGCGTCCACGTCGTCACGCTTGATGTACGGAGGCAACGGGATGTGGCCGATGCGATCGATCGCGCCGGCCAGCCCGCCAGGATGATCGGTCCAGAGGCGCACCGTACGGCGTCCCTGGAAGTGCATCGCGGCGACTTCGCCGTCGATGCGAATGCCGTCGCGCTCGAAGAGGACGCGCGCGCCGGGTTTGAGCTTCTGGCCTGGGTGAACAAGGGCGCTCCATTCCTGGACGCCTCGCGGGCCGGGATCCGGGATTCGGGATCCGGGATCCGTTGGCTCCCTGTTCAGCAGCAGGCATTCGACCGCGCCGCCGCTGGGAACGCGGCGACCCAGCAGGCGGGCAGGAAACACGCGCGTGTTGTTGACGACGAGCAGATCGCCGGCGACGAGATAACGCCCGAGCTCGGCGAACGACGTGTGCTCGATCCCGTCGTCGCGCCGCAGGACGAGAAGGCGCGATCCGCCGCGCTCCATCGGCGGATGCTGCGCGATCAGCGCCTCCGACAGCTCGAAATCAAAATCGGCGACGTTCACTCCCCACCAGCCCTACCCGCCCTACCTGCCCCATCCACACTACCTCGTGGCCATCTCCTTGCAGTTCAGCCGGGAGGTGTTCGACGTCATCATTATCGGTGGCGGCCCGGCCGGGCTGAGCGGCGCGCTCGTGCTCGCGAGATGCCGGCGGACGCTGCTGCTGTGTGACGCGGGCCAGCCGCGCAACGCGCGATCGTCCGCACTGCATGGCTTCCTCACGCGCGACTGCGTGCCGCCGCTCGAGCTGCTGCGCCTCGGACGCGAGGAGCTGAAGCCGTATGGCGTCGAGCCGCGCCACGCCACGGTCACCGATCTCGTGCATCTCGACGACATGTTCGAGGCGACCTTCGAGGGCGGCGAGAAGGTGCGCGCGCGCATGGCGCTCGTCGCCAGCGGCGTCCGCGATCACCTCCCCGACATTCCGGGACTCGACGAGTGCTACGGCGTCAGCGTGCACCACTGCCCGTACTGCGATGGCTGGGAGCATCGCGACCAGACGATCGCGGTGATCGGGCGCGGGACGCCGGGCGCGGGCCTGGCGTTGTCGCTGAGAACCTGGACCTCGCGTGTCGTGCTCTGCACGAACGGCCCGTCGGGCATCCGGCGCGGCGATCGCCGCCGTCTCGAGGAGGAACGAATCGCCGTTCGTCCGGCTCCCATCGCGCGCGTCGACCACGACGGCGCGCTGGTGCGGGCGATCGCGTTCACCGACGGCGGGTCGATCGACTGCGAGGCCATCTTCTTCGCCGCCGGCCAGAGCCAGCAGTGCGACATCCCCGCGCGCCTCGGATGCCACATGAATCGCCTTGGCGCGGTCAAGACAGACCATCTCGGCCAGACCCACATCGCCGGCCTGTACGTCGTGGGCGACGCGTCGCGCGACGTGCAATTCGCCATTGTCGCTGCCGCCGAAGGGGCGAAGGCGGCAGTCGCCATCAACAAGGCGCTGCAGCGCCGTGACGGACTGGCCGTGACGCCGCAGCCCGGCGAAGGCGAACCACAGGAGTCCGATGCCCGAACGAGCACACGAGCGGCTTCGCCGCGTCCCTGAACCCGAACCGCAAACGACGGCGCCGATCGACGTCAAGCTGCGCAGCGTCGCGCTGGTCGTCATCGCCGCCGCATCGGCCGTGGCGCTCCTCCACTGGGCCCGCGAGGTCTTCATCCCGATCGTCCTCAGCGTGCTCATCAGCTACGCGCTGCAGCCGATCGTCACGCTGTTGATGCGCGCGCGGCTGCCGCGCGTGATCGCCGCTGCGCTGGTGATGATCCTGTTCACCGGCGGCGTGCTCTATTCGGGCTACGCGCTCTCGGACGACGCGATGGCGATGGTGGCGGCCGTCCCCACCGCCGCCGCGAAGCTGCGCGTCGCGCTGCGGCGCACCGATTCGGCGCCCGGCACCATCGAGCAGGTGCAGAAGGCCGCCAACGAGCTGCAGAAGACCGCGGACGAAGCCGGCGCCCGGAACCCGGTGCCGGCCGGCGTTCAACGCGTCCAGGTCGAAGAACCGGCCATTGACGTCAAGGCGTACGTGAGCTGGGGATCGGCGGGCGCGCTCGCGTTCGCGGGCGAAGCGACGCTGGTCGTGTTCTTCGTCTTCTTCCTGCTCGTGTCGGGCGACATCGTGAAACGCAAGCTCGTGAGGATCGCGGGCCCCTCGTTCGAGAACAAGAAGATCACCGTCCAGATCATCAACGAGATCGACGCGCAGATCGCGAAGTTCCTGCTCCTCCGCGTGCTCACGAGCGGCGTTGTCGGCATTGCGACGTGGGTGGCGTTCAAGTGGATGGGCGTGCATCACGCCGCGCTGTGGGGTGTCGCGGCGGGGGTGTTCAACAGCGTCCCGTACTTCG
>Ga0209438_1000496_pt1 | contig 12091 bp, 3 predicted proteins | sample GraSoi_2013_20cm_FD_185825 | JGI IMG/M metagenome (GOLD analysis project Ga0209438, IMG submission 185825) | Grasslands soil microbial communities from the Angelo Coastal Reserve, California, USA - Sample 9_17_2013_20cm (SPAdes) (version 2) | ecosystem: Environmental > Terrestrial > Soil >...
TAGTAGAGATATTATTGTTTAATTGGTGTTGAGGGTTTATTAGGAGAGTGATATTTTTTGCTTTCCAAGTCTTTAGGGTAGTAGATAGTTATAGTGAGGTATAGAGAGGTAGCTTTTTTTATATTTCATTAATATTGTTTATTATTTTTTAGGTTATCCTTTTTTAGGGATATGTTTTTTTATCACTCTCACAGGTTCCCTACTCTATTTTCTATTTGTTTTATTGGAAAAAGATAATTTAGAAAGAAAAGAATATTTTATTTTAAGGTATTTTTTGAGAGAGTAAAGATTTCAATTTTTTTAAATTGGTCTTAGGTTTTCCCCCTTATTTTATTTGAGGGTTGATTTGGGGGTGTTATTTTGGTAACTTTTTTCTCTGGGAACTTATAAAATACAATATTTTTGCCTAATTAAAAATTAAATAGAAAATAAATATGAAAGATACTAATAAATTGAAAGTTCTGGATGTTAATGAAATAAATGAATTGATTAATAAAAGTGAATTGGAGGATGTGTCTAAAACTATTTATAAAGATAATTTAGATATATTTAAGTTAATAGGACCAGAATTTAAGGATAAATTAGTTAATATTAAAAATATTTTAAAATATAAAATGGATAATCAAAAGGAATTAACTGAGGAGCAAATTAAATATATTAAGGATACTATTCAGGAGTTAAAGGGAAGTAATATACCTGATTATTTGAAAGATGCTTTGGATAATAATATTAATTATTTTAAAGAAATGATGGGTAATGATAATTATTTTGTAAATGTAACCCCAAATAACTCAATTTTCAGTAAAATTAGTACAGGAGATAAATATACCGATAATTTTTTAAAATATATGGATTATAAAAATATAAATAATACAAGTTCTGTGGAAACAAAATGGTTAGAAAATAGAGAAACAATGTTTGAAAATACTAATATTTTGTTTAGTAATGAAAATATTAATGAAAGTATTAATACGGTAAATGAGGGGGATTTTAGTGAAAATATTTCTGATGGAAGTATAAAATTCTTTGATTTATTAATTAAAAAAAGTCTTATAAAAATAAAAGATGGTCAGCTTATAATAGATTTAAATGACGCTAATCTAGTTGTAGATTCTATATTTAGTATTTTTAAGGAAATGCCAAATGAAAGTCTTATAATTGCTGGTAATATTGTTCCAGCATTCGGGGTTTATTTTTTACATAGAAAATGTGTTAAACTTTTTTCTGATTATCTCCTTAAACAAGAGACAAATTATACAAAAAATTATAATATGAATAATCCTTATTTTTTTGAAGAGTTTAAAAATTTAAGAAAATCAAATAGATTTGCTCTATTTACTTTCCATATTGTTTCAATGGGGGTTTTAGGTGCTGGAGTTGCTATTTTAGCTAGAACTATTAACCAATCTTTAACTTGGAAAATCAAATTATTTAATGAAAAAATGGAAAGTCCGAATATTCTAGGTAATGATTCAGTTAATATAAAAAGTGGAGTGGATGCGCCACCATCTATGGCTATTGTTCCATTTTTAAGTAAGATTTTAAACACTAGAATAATAAAGTATACTTTATATAGTATTTTATTAGTAAATATTTATATTTTTTATCCTAAATTAGTAGGTTATATTAATTATAATTTTTGTTTATATTTTATATTCATATTTACTTTGATTATATTTTATAATATATTTAATATAATACTTTATATTTATATAATGGATTTTAAAGGTTCTATAAAAGACCATAAAATTTTAAATAAATTACCTAATTTTTTATTAGAAAAATATCTAGTGTTTAATAATAGCAAATCTAAAGATTTTTTAATTCCTCATTTTTTTAAATTATTAATTTTTTATATACTGATGCTATTAATAATTATTAGTTTAATTTTAGTTTATTTCTTACTGTTATAGTAAGTTTTTTTAGAGTCCTTATTGCTTAAATTTATTATCTTGTTATATATAACTACTTTAACCTAATTTATTAATTTTCACCCCCCCCTATTAAGTGTTATATAGTAGTTAGATTTTTTACCTTTTTAAAATTAGGTAAAAAGTAGAGTAATATCGCACCAACACCCATAACCAAAAATTTACTAGTAAAATATATTATACAAATCAATTTTAAAAATATTTATTTTCAATTTTTATTAAGCAGATTATTTTCCTCTAATTTAAAAACAAACAAAAAAAATGGAAAACTCTAATACAAACAATAATTCCCTTCTATTTGAAGATGGAATAAGTATCCAAGTTTTAAAGGATTTAGATATAAATCTAAATATAGTTAATACCACTCATTCTATTAGAAAATTTAAAAAGATTAGTTATGAATTTGGGGCCATAAAAATTTATAACCATCCCATATTAAATGGAGAATACAATCCCGATTGGAAGGTAGCTTTATTTAACCTTATAAATAACAAATTGAAAGATGAGGTTAGTTATAGCTTAGCAATTTTAGGGCAAATAGAAATAGGACCTCAAAGAATTAAAATAATAACTTTTGGGAAACATTTATTAATAACAAAGGTTATAAATTTTGAAGCTTTAAGTACATATATAGAAGGTCAAATTGAAATAGCTCACTTAAGTTTAGAAAGTGGTGACTTGTTAGAAAATTGTGAATTTATAGTATATTTTACTTATAGAGAGATTTCAGTTTTAAAAGATATTTATAAAAATATATCCAATCAATTTAATATAGATCAAATTAAAGAATCTAGCCCAATTAATAAAATATTTGATTTTAATTCAAAGGCTAAATATTTAAACAAAATACCCTTATTTCCTTTACAAAATGATAAGTTTGGACCCTATGGAAATAAAAAAAGTAATGTTAAAATTAATTCAATTCTTGGGGATAAATATGTATTAAATCCTAAAATAAGTATATTTATATATGATTACAATATTAAAACCTATAAAGGAATAGTATTAAAAAATAACCATGAATATTTTAAATTTACAGATTATATTATTAATAAAAATGATTTTGTTAGAAGTATTGACAATACTGATATTTTTATTTCTTTTGAGAAAATTAAATATATTTCCACTAAAAACCCTAGTAAATTGATAAATTTAGAAAAAAGAGATTTGCTTAGGGATGATAAATATTTAACTTTTGATATTGAATGTTTTTTAGACAAGGATAATAAATTTAGGCCTTATTCTTGTGCTTGGTATCACCCAAATAAATATAAAGAATATATCGTTAATTCTAAAACTTCTTGGGATGAAATATTAGAATTATGTATAGAGGACTTGTTTACGGATTTTCCCAATTATACGATATATGTACATAATTTATCTTCATTTGATAGCGTTTTTATGCTTAAAGTATTAAATAAAAATTATAAGTGTAAAACTATATTTAAGAATAATAGAGCAATTAAGATTATTTTATCTAAAGAAGTAGTAAATGAAAAGAATAAAAAAATTAAGAAAAAAATATTAACTATTAAAGATAGTTTGATGTTATTACCTTTTAGTTTAGAAAATTTAATAAAATCTTTTAATATTTCTACTCCTAAGTTAATTTTTCCTTATTATTTTATTAAAAATATTGAGGATATTAATTATTCTGGGGATATACCAGATAAAAAATATTTCAGTGAAGATACTAATTTGGAAGAATATTTAAGCTTAAATGAAAACTATTCCCCTAAAAAAGAGAAACCTTGGGTATTTAAGATAGAAAATAGTAAATATATGTTTAATGATGTTAAATCTCTGTATCAAATAATAGATAAATTTAGTAAGGAAACTTATGAATTAGAAAGAATTAATATTACAAAAGTAATTTCTATTAGTTCTTTAGCTTTAAAAGTATTTTTAAGTAATTATTATGATAAAAATAATAATCCTATTTATATTCCATTATATTCCCATTATAAAGAAATTAAAAAGGCATATTATGGTGGAAGAGTAGAAGTATTTAAACCTTATGGTGAAAATTTATATTATTATGATGTTAATTCTTTATATCCCTATATTATGATGGATGGATTACCTAGTGGTAATATTATTAGATCTAATAATTCGGACCTAGATTTTTACAATGGATTTTGTTATGCAAGTGTTAATGTTCCTGAAAATTTAGATAAACCAATTTTACCTTTCAGAGATGAAAATGGAAATAGTTATAACCCTACGGGTAATTGGACTGGTTGGTTTTCAAGTGAAATATTAAAATATGCAATAAGCCAAGGAGTTAAAGTAAAGATACATTATGGTTATACTTATAATGAAAAAAGACCTATATTTAAATCTTATGTTGATATTTATTATAAATATAAAAAAAGAAACAAAAATAATAAAGGAAAAAGTTTAATTTCCAAGTTATTATTAAATTCATTATATGGAAGGTTTGGTTTAAAAGATATAAATAATGAAACTAAAATTGTAAATAAAGCTGAAGCTTTAAATATAATACTTAAATATAAAGTATTAGAAAATCAAATATTAGACGAGGAAAGTGATTTAGAGTATATTAAATATATTAAAGAACCTTCTTCTATTTTATATCAGACTAATTTCCCTGAATTTTTAAAATTAACAAAGAATTTTAATACAAGAAATGACTTTTTTACTAGAAATGTAGGTATAGCTGCTATGATAACATCTAAAGCTAATATATTTATGGATAAATTTATTAATTTGGAGAATAATAATTGTTATTATACAGATACAGATAGTGTTGTTTTAGAAAAACCTTTAGATAATAAATATATTGGAGAAGAGATAGGCCAATTTAAGCTGGTAGGAAAAGTTAAAAAAGGTTATTTTATTTCCCCAAAGTTATATTATTTAATATTAGAAAATGGTCAAATAATAAAAAAATCTAAGGGTATACCTAATAATTTATTACAAGAAGAAGATTTTATTAAACTTTCTAAAGGAGAAATTGTAGAGGTTACTACAAAAAAATTTTTTATAGATCCAACCTTATTTACTATATCTTTAAAAGATGTTTCTATTAAGGTTTCCCCTTTATTAAAAAAAAGAAAAATTGTGGATTTAGGTTTAAGCATGGAAAACTTGGAAAAAGGTAAAGGTATGTATACTAAACCTTTGAAAGTTTGTGATGGTATACTTGAACCAGTTGCTGCAAAGCAGCTACCTTTTAGTAATATAATTGAAAACCCTTTAAATAATAGTATCTCTACTATTTTAGCTAATTTAAATATATTAATTTATGATAAAAGAAGATTTTCTCTAATAAAATATCTTACAGATTTTAAGAAACATAAATTTAATTTGAAAAAATTTTTTAAAGAGACTGACCCTATTTTAATTGTAATATTTAATTTAGCCTTTGATATTTATTATCTAAATTCAAACAATTCGACTATTGGGGCTTATGTTTCAAATAAATTAAATAAACTTTTGGAATTAAACCCTGAAAAACCCTCCATGAAATCCTTCAGTCCTAACCATAGTAATATAATAATTTCTAATATTTGGTATAGTTTTGGAAATAAAGGGTATTTACTTAGAAAAAAATTAAAACTTTACTTAAATAAAATTTCTTGGGAGGAAATAATTTTACTGTTTATATTAAACAATGTAGATATCAGTAAATTAGTTTATAATCCTAAGGTATTACTTAAAAATATTAAATTAGAGATATTTGAACAGGGTATATCCATGAATTTCTGTATTAATTTTTTAAATTTGCAAATTAAGCAAAAATATATACTAAATTATGTACTAAGAGTTAATATTAAATTGATAAACCCTAGTTTATTTTTTAAAAATTTCCCTAGCCAAGCAGTACAGTTAAACAGAAAAATCAATAAATACCCTATCTTAGAGGGAAATTCTCCCTATAACACCATAGGTGTTTTAAAACAAAAAATTAATCTTAAAAAAAAATTCAATAAAGAGGAATTTAATTTATTATTAAAAGATAAACCAAGTTTTATTCTAAAATTAATTGTAGATTTCTTAAAGAAAATTTCTTAATTTATTATCCCCCCCCCCTACAGCTTTAAACAAATATGCCATTAGGCTAGATGAAGGTCCTGTTCATAAACTCTTATATTCTTTGAATTATTTTTAGATCCCACCCGCCTCTATTTCCTACTTTTTGGCAAAGAAAACAACTATTCTCTTTATAAAAATATACCTTTATCTTCTTTTTATATCTTCTTTAAAAAAATTTCTTTTCTAGTTATTAAAATTAAACCAAAATTGGTTTGGGAAAATTTATTAATTTGGAAAATTTTTAATTAATAACTTTTATCTATTTTTATTTATCTGAATAAAGAGAGGAAGGTAAAAAAATAAAATTATTTTTAGAATAGAACACAAACTTTTTAGAGAGTAAAGAGCTTTTTACTGGCTTGCCCCTTAGGGGCAACTCTTTTCGCTAGTAGCTAAGCAAGAGGAGGAAGTATCCTAGTATATGGCTAGCTGCTTCTAGCGCAGCCCCTTTTTTATTCTTATTTAATTAACAATAAAAATAAGAAAAGGGGCAAATAAAGATTTGACCAGTGTTTGACCAGTGTGGAATCCGGATTAGATTACAGCTTTAACTAGTTTCCTTATGTTAGAGGATAAAATTTGGATGTATTTTGGTTGCCCCTTTTCTTATTTTTATTGTTAATTAAATAAGAATAAAAAAGGGGCAAAGGTAGCTAAATTTTTCTCCTTACTTATGCCTTAGGGAGAAGCAGGATCCTTATTAATTTATTAATTTAATTTTTTTTATTTTCTTACTTAGTAGTAAGAAATATTTTTCCTTTTTACAATTAAATTTTATAGAGTATTTATTGCAACCATACCTTTTAGGTGTTTTATTGAATTAAGGTAACTATTTAATTTATCTGCTGCCGCGCTCCATAAAGGGGGTTCTTAAAAATTAATATTGGTAAAAATAAGAGCAAAAAAATTGATTCTATTCAATATATCAGCATTAATTATTCTATTAAGCTAGCTAAGTTAGGTAGCCCCATAGAAATATGTTTAATAACCTTAGCTTTCTTAACATTACTAGAAACGACCTGCTGAGTATAGTCTAATTTCCAAAGGAAACCTAGAGTAGGTAGTAACACCTCCCTTAGGAAACAGGATAAGCTGGAGATAGTTTTTAAAAATTGATTTTCAGTAGCCCTCCTTAAAGGAGGCACCTATAATTTTAAATTTAAACATTGAGAACTTACCTTTGATATACTATTTTTTTTTCTACAACTCCTAATTAAGCTAACCTGCTCTGCCTGCTTTATCTCCAGATCCGTCCAGGTCTAGCCCAGATTGAAAAACATTTAGGATGCTAGTCTTTGGGTGACGAAACCCTCCGTTGCAATGGCAACAGTCTTTATTTTATAAACCCACCAGCTTTACCCTAAGGAAAAAAAAGGGGGGGGGGGATAATAATTTGAATACCATAAAATTTAGGCCACAAATGAATACTAATTTATAAAATATTGAGACCCTAATATATTTTCTATGAAGTATTCATTTTCTTGAAAATTAGGTACACTTGGTAATTTTAATTTATTTTTAGGAAGCTTTATTTCAAAATTTTCTATAATAAAACCTGATTTTTTTATATACTCTATTATAAATTTATGGTAATCATTTATAAATGATTTATTTCCATATATACATAAAAATGCTAATTTTACTTGATATTTTAAAATTTCAACATTATTAGCATGTGTTGCAAAACAATCGTGAATAGTTATTACCTCTAATTCTAAATAATTATTAATTAAATTATTTACCAATAATGCAATATTTGTAGCATCCAAAGAATGAACAATATTAGGTACTATCCCTGCATTTTGTTTTCTAAGGTTTATTTTATTTGGAATAGGTGTTTTAATAGAAATACTGTTCCGTTTACCTAGCATACTTGTAACTAGTTCTTTAGTTTCAGTTTTTACATATTTTTGAGTAATAATCATACCTGCTGGTGTAAGCCATATGCTACCTAATCCTAAAAATTTTAAACATTTATTCATTTCTTTAAAATAATTAACTATTATTTCTAATCTAGGGAAAGTTTTATATAAAACATTGTGAATAATTTGAGCTAATTTAAAAATTTCCTTATAAGTAAAATATAAAGAGGTGGCTTCTTTCTGGCAACTATCTAAATAAAAATCTGATTTTAATAAAAATTTATTTTTACCTTTTATCTCCTTCTTTATAAAATGTTCATTTAATATTTGGTCTGCCATACCCTTATAAGTTACTCCATAAGAAATTACCATTAAAGGCCTTTTAAGGAATGTTCTATTAAGAATATTTTTAATATTAATTAAATTACCAAATTCCGGGTATTCTAAAACAAAATTCTTAATTTCCAATTTAATAATTTTAACCATTTCAGTGTAAATATCTTCAGGTTCTGAATATTTATTACTTTTATTTAAATTAACAAACTTAGATAAACTTATATCATTTACCATTGCACTTAAATGTTGTAAACCATTACATGTAGCATCTAAATAAACAGGTAATGTACTTTTAAAATCTTTAGGATTATCTGAATAAGCTTTTAACTCTAAACAACAAGCTAAAAATAAAAAAGGTTCTTTAGCAGAAAAAATAAATTTAGGATCTAAACTTAAAATAAAACTTCAATTTTTTTCAATTCAATCTAATCTATTAAAGTGGGATATCCTATTTAATCCAAAACAATTAGCAGTATAAATTTTTAAATTTATTAAACCCTCATCCTCTAAAATTATACCTTCTTTAAAAGAAATTAAACTTCTAGCCAATTCATTACCTTGAAAAGAAAAATTACAATCGGTATAAAATCTACCTCTCCAATCAATAAACATAGGTATATATATACAATTATTTTCAAAATTACTCCAATTATTAAACAATAAAGCAGTCTCTAAAGTAAATTTATCTATATAATATTTATTATTATATCTTTCTATTTCCAAAATCTTTTCTTTACTTAATTTATCCTTTTTTTGTTTTAAGTTAAAAGATTCTTTGGTTAAAGGGTGAGGTTGTAAATATAAAAGGTTAAATATTATAGAGTTATTTTCTTTTAATAAATTCATAATATAAGTTAAAACTAAAGAATTTATTGATAATTTAACAGAAGATAATTTATTAATAGTATTAATTACATAAGGTTTATTAAAATATACTTTACCTAAATTTACAGGACTTTTTCTAATAAAAGTCTCTTCTTCATTTAATAAAAAACCTCCATATTTATTAATCTTAAGTTTTTCTTTAGCAATAAAAATGTTTTCAATTTCAGTTAATTCTGATTCTCACTCGCTTGGAGTACAAATCATTGGTAATTTATCTAAATCATTGTTAAATATATTTAAAAGAAATTCATTAAAACCAACATCTGGTAATAAAACTCTATAAATTTTATCCTTATCTTTAGCTTCATTACTTAGTTTAAAGAATTCACTTTTTTTACTAAAAAACTCAACTATATCTATACCTAATAAGAAGAATTGATCTTTTGTTAAAATAGGGTAAACATCTAAATTATTTTCTATAATATTATTAATAAAGTCCTCTTTATTTAAAAACAAGGGTGTTTTATATTTTTTTTGTATTAAATCTATTTCTATGGAATAATCCTTACCATTTGTTTTTTTTATATTATTTTTATAATAAAACCAAAAAGGTTGAAAATTTTCAATGTAAATGGCTTTACCTATTTTCTCAAAAAGAGTAGTTAAAGTATATTTATTTTTATTTAAGCAAAATGGAATAACATAAGATAAAACTAAACTAATAATTAAATCATTTTCTAAATTTAATATATATTTCATATATACTTTATTGCTTAATTGCCTTTTATTATTTTTCAAATCTGTCAAATCTCTATCTAATAAATTGATCATAGAAATTATAAGATTGATACCATACTTTCTTTTATTAATATTTTTCCCTAATAATTTTAAAACTTTATCTCTAACAAAATTTTGTAAAATTCTTTCAATTTCTCTTTGTTTAGTTTTAGTTTCCATATTTTCTAAGAATAATATATTATTAATTGCATTAATCTTAGAATTATTATTATAATTTTCCATAAATTTATTAAAAGGTTCTATTGAATTTATATCCTCTAACTCTAATTTATATTTACTTATATTATTAGTTAATTCCAAAGCATCTTTCTCTTCAATAAAAGCGGAAGGATAACTATGATAATCCCTTTTAAATTTTTTATTTTTAACAAAAGGCATATTAATTATATTAATTCCAGAAGAGTTATTTATTAAATTAGATATTTCTTTATTTGATGCTTTAATTATTTTTTTTTTAGGTTTCTTATTACCTTTACCTTCAATATACTCCAAGTAATTAAAATAATAAACAAATTTAGCTAACTTATATAAAGAAGTTTTGTATTCATATAATATATATAATAATTTTTCCTCACATTTATTGTCTTTAAATATTTTAAATTTAATAGAATTTTTATGGTAAAATACATATTCTATTTTTTCTATTAATTCCATTGTTTCCCTTATTCGAACATAATTAATATTATTTATTAAAAGCTCATCTTCACCTAAAATAAAAAAAGTTTTAAAAACATCAGAAAAATTAGAAATTTTATATTTATTTAAAAGGAATTCTTCAGGAATTATTATATTTCTAAATGTATCAATTAAAAATTCCTCCTTTACTTCTAAGTACTCCAAAAATCTTCTTTTTAAAAAAACAACATAATTTGAAAAATAATAAATACTAATCAAAACTTTAGCTTTAGGATTTTTTTCACTATTTATCGTATTTAAATCTTTTATTTTATCCTTATCTCTAAAGAAAATTGGTAATTTAGAAATTTGAAAATTATGTTTCACCAAAAATGGTAAAGTATTTTTGTTAATTTCTTTAACCAAATCTACCTCTTTATTATTAGAAAACTTAATTAAAAATGAACTTAAAATAAAATCATTTTGGTTTAATAAATGTCTTTTAACTGGATTACCACCACTAATATATAAATTATATCTAGAAAATGCAAATAGTAATTCAAACCATAATACTTGTTTAAATCTAAATATTGCAAATATTTCTTTTTCTTCAAATTCTTTTAGAATTTTTATAATACCAGGTACCATATTTTTATATTTTAATTTATCTAAATGTTTATCTCTAAAAAAAGAGTCACCCATATTCTCTAAATTATTTAATTCAAACATTTGTAATAATTCTAAAATATGAACATCAATTATAGGAATAGTTCTTTCTAAATCAGCTGTTTTAATAGCTGTTTTATATCTTTCACTTATTAATTTTTTATTATAAAAAGGATTTTTATAATTATCTATATATAAGTGGTCCATCTCCTTATTTATTTGAACAACAGATTCTATTTCTTCACAATCAACTTCAAAATAAACAAATCTTTCATTCAAGCTTTCTTTAAAATTTAATTGAAAATTATCCTCCACAAATAAAACACTAGAAATCAAATTATAATTAAAATTATAAATACCAATTTTACTAATATCTTTTAAAGATGAAGTTTTAAATGATACAATTACATCCTTTTTTAAAAAAGATTTAAAATAATTTGGATCTTCAATAATCTCCTTATTAAACCCAATTATATTTTTAGAGTCTAAAAAATTTAATAACCTAAAATAAGTATCAATAAATTTATCATTAAATCTTTCCATTTTTTTTTTATTTTTTATAAAATTTTAGAGGCATATATATTTTTAATTAGGCAAAAATATTGTATTTTATAAGTTCCCAGAGAAAAAAGTTACCAAAATAACACCCCCAAATCAACCCTCAAATAAAATAAGGGGGAAAACCTAAGACCAATTTAAAAAAATTGAAATCTTTACTCTCTCAAAAAATACCTTAAAATAAAATATTCTTTTCTTTCTAAATTATCTTTTTCCAATAAAACAAATAGAAAATAGAGTAGGGAACCTGTGAGAGTGATAAAAAAACATATCCCTAAAAAAGGATAACCTAAAAAATAATAAACAATATTAATGAAATATAAAAAAAGCTACCTCTCTATACCTCACTATAACTATCTACTACCCTAAAGACTTGGAAAGCAAAAAATATCACTCTCCTAATAAACCCTCAACACCAATTAAACAATAATATCTCTACTA